>ERZ773173.2610-NODE-2610-length-13184-cov-4.258740_pt1 | contig 13184 bp, 14 predicted proteins | sample MGYA00580535_ERZ773173 | MGnify/ENA primary metagenome ERZ773173 (study PRJEB29015, sample SAMEA2737856) | human gut metagenome | biome: human gut; feature: human-associated habitat; material: faeces | place: China | collected 2012 ...
TTTTTTCGTTATTATACCATAGATATAATTTTTTTTCATTACTTTATGTACATTTTTTTATATATAATATGTAAATTGTACCAAAAAGACCCGGTCCTTTTGGTACACCGTTCTTTCAAGTTATGTAAACCATTTTATTGCATTTTTCCCCATAATATGCTATAATAAAGATGTTACAAAAATAACATTCTTTAAAGGAGGAATAATTATGTGGCAATTTTGGTTAATTATTTCAGGAATATGCTTAATAATAGAATCATTTACATTAGGATTTTTCGTATTTTGGTTCTCAATTGGAGCATTACTTGCATTAATAGTTAGTTTATTTACAACAAACATTGTTATTCAATCTGTTGTATTTGTAGTATCTTCAACAATATTACTTTTACTTACCAAGCCACTAATAAAAAAATTTGTAAAAACTCCTAAAACAAAACCTACAAATGTATATAGCATAATAGGAAAAGAAGGTATTGTACTAGAAATCATTGATAACTTAAATTCTACTGGAAAAGTCAAGGTAAATGGAGAACTTTGGTCAGCAATTTCAGATAGCAATATAGAAAAAGGAGAAACAATAAAAGTTCTAAGTGTAAATGGAGTAAAGTTAAAAGTAGAAAAAGTAAATGAAGTATCAAATGCTAAATAAAATATGATATTAGTTTTTTATATATAAATTTTTTTAAGGAGGTATTATTATGGCTTTTTTAATAGTTATATTAGTAATCATCGCAATTATTGCATTCAAATCAATAAAGGTAGTAAATCAATCTGAAGTGTATATTATAGAAAGACTTGGTAAATATTACAAAACAGCAGAAGCTGGTCTTACACTTATATTACCATTTATTGATAGAGTAAGTTCAGTTGTTCTTTTAAAGGAACTTACTATGGACATCCCACCACAAGGGGTTATCACTAAAGATAATGTTACAATCAATATAGATACAGTTGTGTTCTATCAAATAACTGACCCAGAAAAATCAGTTTATGAGATAGCAAACCTAAAAAAAGGTATTGAATACCTAGCAATTACAACAATTCGTGATATTGTTGGTAAAATGGACTTAGATGAAACATTTGGTTCACGTGACAATATCAACTTCCAACTTCGTTCTATCTTAGATGAAGCTACAGATAAATGGGGTTGTAAAATTAACAGGGTTGAAATAAAAGATATTAACCCACCAGCTGATATTAGAGATGCAATGGAAAAACAAATGAACGCAGAACGTAACAAGAGAGCTTTAATTCTTGAAGCTGAAGCTCAAAAACAATCTGACATTACAGTTGCACAAGGTAAAAAAGAAGCTGCTATCTTAGAGGCAGAGGCTGAAAGTGAAGCTAAAATAAGAAGAGCTGCTGGTGAAGCTAAAGCCATTAAAGAAGTTGCAGAAGCTAAGGCTAAAGAAATTGCAATGGTTTATTCTGCTATCAAAGATGCCAATCCAGATGATAAATTAGTTCAATTAAAATCATTAGAGGCATTAAAAGAAGTTGCAAATGGTGATGCAAATAAAATCTTTATTCCTTTTGAAGCTACATCTGCTTTAAGTAGTTTAGGAGCTATAACAGATGTTATGAAAAATGAAAAGGAAGATAAAAAAACTACTAAAAAATAAAATAAAATTTGAGGTGGATTCTAAATTTTAAAATGAATCCACCTCTTTTTATATTTTAATATCTTCTATAACAACCTCTTATCCACCCTGTTCTCCCACAATTAGCTTGGTTGGGTATAACATTTCCACTTACAGTCACTCCGGTTATTTTGAGTTGCTATGTCATTATTATTTACGCATCCACAACTGTTTTCGTTATTATTGTCTGCCGTTCCTAGGCAATCACTATTTATTGTTAATAAATTTTGGCTATTTCCATTATTACATCTGCAACTAATTTTTAGTAAATCATTATTTTCATTATAGCACCCGCAATTACTTTCACGTTCTCTGTTTCTACTTCTTCCACTACTTCTACCTTGACTTTCATCACAATTAAATAATCGATTTTTAATAAGACTTATTATTCTAACAATCCAAGCAGTTAAAAACGCAATTATTGTATATATAATTACAGCAATTAAGCCTTCTGCTAAATTTGTTATAACTCCAGCAGCATATAACGAAAATAAAATAATTAAATATATTGCAAAAAAAGTTACCGCAACCAAAATTTGGCATTTTAAGACCTTTTGAAATACAATAGCAAGAAGAATTGTAGCTAATGGCAGAGCAAAAAAAATAAGCAAATTCATAATACATATCTCCTTTTGTTTTTTTATATATATTATGAATTTTGCTTTAAAAAAGTTACTTTTAATTATACTCTACTTTTACTAAAAATAGTCCATAAGGTGGTAAGGTTTTACCAGCATTCTCCCTTTTGCCTTCATTTATTATTTTTGTTATATCCTCTGGTTTTATTTTTCCTAATCCTACATCTAACAGCGTTCCAGAAATAATTCTAACCATATTATATAAAAAGCCATTACCTGTAAGTTCTATACAAATTCTTGTATCTTCTCTTTTATATACCTTTGCCTCATATATTGTTCTTACACTACTTTTACTGCTTGTTCCACTTGCCTTAAAAGCTTTAAAATCATGCTCTCCCTCAAAATATTTAGCAGCTTCTTGCATTTTTTCTATGTTTAGTTTTTGTGGAATGTGACACTCTAAATTTCTGTATAATGCTGATGAAAATTCTGAGTTATTTATAACATATCTATAGGTCTTTCTTTTGCAACTTAGTCTACTATGAAACCTTTCGTCGACTTCTTCTGCATTTATAATTCTAATTGTCTTTTTTAATTTAGTATTTAATGCAACTGGTATTTTTTCTATTGGGATTTTTGAGTTTGTTTTAAAGTTGGCAACTTGCCCTATTGCGTGAACTCCGGCATCTGTTCTTCCTGAGGCATTTAATTCTGTAACTTCTCCTGTTACTGCTTCAATTGCTTTTTCTATTGTACCTTGGATATTTAGCTTATCTGGTTGTTTTTGCCAACCATTGAAGTCTTTGCCATCATATTCTATTGTTAATTTTATATTTCTCATTCTTTTTCTTTTACCTTTTTTATTTTCTCTTTTAACTTCTCCCAATTATTACTTGAAACATTTTCATTTTCTGGGAATCTTTTTGTTACAATGTTGCTAATCAAAATCTTCTTCAAAACATCTTCTCTAACATCTGCAATTAAAGTTCCATCTTTAGCAACAGATATTTTTCCAGTTTCCTCTGAAACTACAACAGCAATTGCATCAGATTCTTTAGAAATTCCAATAGCTGCCCTATGTCTTGTTCCAAGCTCTTTTGCAATATCGGCATCACTCGCTAAAGGAAGCATACAAGCTGCTGCTGCAATTCTATTATCACTTATTACAACTGCTCCGTCGTGTAATGGAGTATTTGGAACAAATATATTTACAAGTAACTGTGGTGATACTTCAGCATTCATTTCTACACCTGTTGATACTATATCTTTTATTTTTATATCCCTTTCAATAACAATTAATCCACCTGTTTTACTTTTAGAAAGTTCTGTTGCTGCAATTGCTATTTTATATATATCTTCTTTTGTTTTTGTTGCTATATCTTTATCCATTCAAGTTGTCCCGCGTTCGAGTCGCGGATAGCTCACCAAAAGTAGGAAATGAATATTAAAGCAAAATTTAATATTCATTTTTACGTGGCCCCTTGGTCAAGAGGTTAAGACATCGCCCTTTCACGGCGGGGACATGGGTTCAATTCCCGTAGGGGGCACCATTTAAATTTAATATTCCACTAAGCCAAGTTGCTATTACCAAAAATGCAATTCCCTTTACCAATTGCCAAGCTCTAGAATCTTTTACAATTTTTAATAAGCCATAGGCCAAAAATATAACTATTGTTATATCAACTATTAATGTTATTAGTTTAAAAGGACTTTGTTGATATATTTGAATATATGTTAATATATTTTCTCTTATATCTTCTATCATTAATTTATCTCCCTATTTTTATTTTAAGCAATTGCTGAATAAATGTAATATATAAATGTTGCACATACTGATAAAACCATCATTATTGCAAGAATACTTGCCATTATTTTTACAGCTAATTGTCCTTTATTTATTTTAAATTTATTTGTTTTTTCTTTATTTTTTGCCATTTTCATTCCTCCTAATTTTTTATTCTACATAAATTATTATAACACTTTTTTAATTTTTTGCAATAGAATTTTTTTCATCGGGACCGTTTCTTTTTGTAAAAGGAAACGGTCCCAATGGGAAAAAAAACGATCTTTTCGCGAAAGGAAACGGTCCCGATGGAAAAAGAAACGATCTTTTCGCGAAAGGAAACGGTCCCAATCAGAAAAATTATCCAATTTTAAAAATTTCTTCTAACAGCTTTACAGCTTCTTTTCCTTTTTTCTCATTATTGCAATGAACTTCGCATAAGCAATCATCTTCTTCAATATAATCATGTATTTTTTTATTTAACACAATTCCTGCAGACATATCAATTTTGTCATCTTTTTTTGTTCTTCCTGCTCCTAAAAAGCATGCTACTTTTCCAATGTTTTCTGCATTTAATTCTTTAACAATTCCATTTTTTTTGCTTCTAACCTCAAATACATATTTTGCTTTTTCAAATTTATTTGTATTTTCTAAATATGATATATCTCCACCTTGATTTTTTACCATTTCTTTAAATTTTTTATATGCAAAACCATTTTCGATTTGTTTTAGCATTTTTTCCTTGTTATCTTCTATGTTTTCTCCTATACCTGCTAATTTTATCATCTGACTTCCAAGTTCTAATACTATTTCTTTTAAATCTTCTGGCATATCCTTTCCTTTTAAGAAATTTATAGCTTCTATCATTTCTAATGTATTTCCAACAGCATATCCTATTGGTTCATCCATTGGAGTAAATACACTTTCAACTTCTAGGTCTGCATATTCACCTAATTTTTCCATTTTGTTTGCTAATAATTTTGCATCTTCTAGAGTTTTCATAAAAGCACCTTTTCCGTACGTAACTTCTAGTACTATTTTATTTGCTCCAGAGGCTATTTTTTTACTCATTATACTTGATGCTATTAATGGGATATTTTCTACACAACTTATAGTATCTCTTAACGCATATATTTTTTTATCTGCTGGTGCAAGATTCATTGTTTGCCCAATCATACTTATTCCTATTTTATGAACATTTTCTTTGAATTTTTGTATATCAATATTAGTTGTATATCCAGGTATTGATTCCATCTTATCAACTGTCCCACCAGTAAAACCTAGTCCTCTTCCAGACATTTTTGCAACAGGTATCCCAAGTGAAGCTACAATTGGCAATAATATAATTGATACTTTATCTCCAACGCCTCCTGTACTATGCTTATCTACAACATTTTCTCCAAATTCTGATAAATCTAGTACTTCTCCTGAATTTGCCATACTAAATGTTAAATCATATAATTCTAAGTCACTCATTCCATTTATAAAAATTGCCATTATTAATGCTGCTGCTTGGTAATCCGTAATAGTTCCTTCTGTGTATCCTTTTACAAAATATTCTATTTCTTCTTTTGTTAATTCTTCTTTATCTCTTTTTTTAGCTATTATATCTAAAATATTCATATTTTCTCCTCTCATTTTTCCGAAAAAGAACCGTCCCCAATCAGAAAAAAGTTATTTCACAAAATGTTTTATAAAACTTCTTCTATGTATTTCGCAAGGTCCATATTCTTTTAATGCTGCTATGTGTTTGGCTGTTCCGTAGCCTTTATGTGATTCAAATCCATATTGTGGGTATATTTTATCCCATTCTCTCATTATTCTGTCCCTTGTTACTTTTGCTATTATTGATGCTGCTGAAATTGAATAGCATTTGGCATCACCTTTTATTATTGATTTATATGGTATTCCTAATGTGTCTATTCCTGTTAGTGCATCTACCATTATTAAATTTGGTTTTATTTTCATTTGTTCAACCGCTTCTGTTAGGCCTTTTTTAGTTGCTTGCAAAATATTTATTTTGTCTATCTCATCTTGATAAACTATTCCTATTCCATAACTTACAGCTTCTTCTAAAATAATATCATATAATTTTTCTCTCTTTTTTTCAGATATTTTTTTAGAATCATTTATTCCCTCTATCATTGAATCTTTGGGCATTATTACAGATGCAACAACAACGGGACCTGCCAATGGCCCACGTCCCGCTTCATCTATTCCTGCTATATATTCAACACCTTTATCAAAAAAAACCTTTTCTATTTCTTTTAAGTTTCTTAATCTTTCTTCTTCTTTTTCTTTCATTTTATTGTAAAAATCCTTTCTATTTGTTCTTTTTCTAAAGTCATCCTCTTATTTTTTTATTTATCAATAGATTCTTGCAAGCTAGATAGTGTATAGTATGTTGTACCTTTATATTCAACTCCTGGTACATATATTATTTCTAAGTTTCTATAGTTACTTGAATCATATACTACAACATAGTCTCCATTACTTGAATTACTTGCTAATTCATCTAATCCCATATCTTTTAAAGCATCTGTAGTTATATCATAACATTCACAGCCATTTCCCGTATTTACTTTGCTATCTACTTTTGCTATTAGGTCTGTTTGGTTGCTTGATTTTGTTAATTTATATTTTTCAGAATAGATTTCCTCTCTCTTGCTGGTTTTATCTTCTGCATCCCAAACCTCTGCATTTGTTTCTTCTGCATATACTTTTGCTTTTGACCTTATTGTTATCATATTAGTTAGATATGTTTCAACTTTTGTGTTTTTTATTAAATCTGAACCTTGTGTTATTGTTATTCCTGCTAATAGCATTATTACTATTATCATTATTACTAATGCTGTAATTGTAATACCTTTATTTTCTTTTATATATAACATAAAATATTCTCCCTTAATTTATTTAAATAAAGAGCTTAATATGGTATTTATTAAGCTCTTTTACTTAACTAATTATGTAGCTATGTAATAACCTACACCTCTTTTAGTTATTAATATTTTTGGATTTGATGTATCTCTTTCTATCTTTTCTCTTATACGTCTTACTGTTACATCTACTGTTCTAATATCTCCATAATATTCGTATCCCCAAACTTTTTCAAGTAATGTTTCTCTTGTTATAACCTGTCCTGGGTCTGATGCTAAAAATTTTAATACTTCAAATTCTCTTAATGTTAAATCTACAATTCTATCATTTACCATAACTTCAAATCTATCTAAATCTAATGTTAATACACCTACTTTTATTATGTTTGTTCTTTTTAATTCTGGTGTTTCTTCTGGCTTCTTTACTTCTTTTACTTCTTTTTTTACATTTGCAATTACATCTGCTTTTCTAAGATTTGCCTTAACTCTTGCTAATAGTTCTCTTATACTAAATGGTTTTGTTATATAGTCGTCTGCTCCTAATTCCAAGCCTAAAATTTTGTCTAGTTCATCATCTTTTGCAGTTACCATAAGTATAGGCACATTCATTATATTTTTTACTCTTTTACATACTGATAATCCGTCAAGTTTTGGAAGCATTACATCAAGTAAAATTAAGTCTGGTTTTTCTTCTTGAGCAATAGTTATTGCCTCTAATCCATCTTTTGCTTCTATAACATTATATCCCTCTTTTATTAGATTACATGATAATAGGTTTAGTATCATCTTTTCATCATCAACTATTAATATTGTTTTCTTATAATCCATTTCTTGTTCTTCCACAAACTAGCCCCCCTGCCTTTATTATCTTTTTTAATATATCACATTTAAGTACATTATACAAGTTTTATTTCAAAAATTCTTTAACTTCTTGTAATAATCCTTTTTCTCCTTGTTTTTCTATTTTTAATGTTATCATTGGTTTTATTCCTGCTGAAAATTTAATTCTATTTCCATATTTTTTTATTATGTCTGATAATGAATTATTATCAAATTTATTTGTATCATAAGTAAATACAACTGAATTTCCCCTACTTTGAATTTTTGTTAAATATTTTTCTTTTGCTAATTGTTTTATTCTTGATATCTCTAATAGATTTTCAATTTCATTTGGCATATTTCCAAATCTATCGATTATTTCATCTATTACATTTCTTATATCTTCCTCATTTTTGCATAAAGCAATATCTTGATATATTTCGATTTTTTGATTTTGATCACTTATAAAACTATCTGGTATGTAACTTGTTACATTTAAGTCTATTTGACAACCTATATCTTCCTCTACCTTTATTCCTTGTTCTTCTTTTAAGACTTCATCTAAGATTCTGCAATATGTATCATATCCAACTTCTTCTAAATGTCCGTGTTGAATCTCTCCTATTAAACTTCCTGCACCTCTTATTTCTAAATCTCTCATTGCTATCTTAAATCCTGAACCAAACTCTGTAAATTCTTTTATTGCTTTTAAACGTTTATCAGCTACTTCTGATAACATCTTGTCTTTTCTATAAGTTATATAAGCATATCCTTGTCTATCTGATCTACCAACTCTTCCTCTTAATTGATATAATTGTGCTAATCCAACTCTGTCTGCGTTTTCCATTATGATTGTATTTGCATTTGGTATATCAATTCCAGATTCTAGAATTGTTGTACATACAAGTACATTTATTTTTCCCTCTACAAAATCTTCCATAATATCTTCTATTTCCTCACCAGTCATTCTTCCGTGTGCAAATCCAACTTTTGCCTCAGGAACTAGTCTTGAAATTTTATCTGCCTTTAATGCAATTTCGCCAACATTATTAAATAAATAAAATACTTGACCATTTCTTTCTAATTCTTTTGTTATTGCTTCTTTTATAACTTCTGCATCATATTCTAATACATAGGTTTGAACTGGCTTTCTATTTTGAGGTGGTTCATATATTACAGACATATCCCTTACACCTACAATAGACATGTGTAAGGTTCTAGGAATTGGAGTTGCAGTCATTGTAAGTACATCTACATTTGTTTTATATTGCTTTATTTTCTCTTTTGCTTTTACACCAAAACGTTGCTCTTCATCTATTATCAATAATCCCAAATCACTAAATTCGACATCTTTACCTAATAATCTATGTGTTCCAATTAATATATCAATTTCTCCTAATTTCATCTCTTTTATTATTCTGTTTTTATCTTTTGTTGTTCTAAATCTGTTTAATACATCAACTCTAATTGGAAAATCTTTCATTCTTTCTTTAAAAGTTTCATATTGTTGTTTTGCTAAAACCGTTGTTGGTGCTAGATATGCAACCTGTTTGTGGTCCATTACAGCTTTAAATGCTGCTCTAATTGCTACTTCTGTTTTACCATAACCAACATCCCCACATAGAAGTCTATCCATTGGCTTTTCATTTTCCATATCTTTTTTTACTTCATCTATACATCTTAATTGATCATCTGTTTCAACATAAGGAAATGCTTCTTCAAATTGTTTTTGCCATTCTGTATCTTTTGAAAACGCATATCCCTTTGATTTTTCACGCCTTGCATACAATTCTATTAATTCTTTTGCAACAGCTCTTAAATTATTTCTAACCTTATTTGTTGTCTTTTCCCAATCTTTTGAACCAAGTTTGTTAAGCTTTAAATTTAATTCTTCTCCACCAACATATTTTCTTATTTCATCAAGTGAGTTTGTTGGTATATATAAAATATCATCACCTGAATATTTTAATTTTAAATAATCTCTTGTTGTACCATCTGCTGTTATTGTGTTTACACCAATATATATTCCAATTCCATATCTTCTATGTACTACATAATCTCCGACTTTTAAATCTGCAAATACAACTTTTTCGCCTTGTTTAAATGTTTCGCTTTTACGTTTTTTTATAGTTCTCGTTCCATCAACTAAATCACTTGCAACCATTACAACTTGATTTAAGTCTATACTATAAAATCCTTTTGATATTTTTCCAAGTGTTATTATTACTGTATTTGCATCTTGATTTATTATTGTTTTGTTTAATTTTTCATAATATATTGATAAAATGTCATATTCAGCTAGTAATTTCTCCATTTTATTTGCTTTTTCTTTTGTATCTACTACTATGTAAACTTTTTTTTCTTGCTTTTTGAAATTGTTTATATCATTTATAAATAAATCAATTCCACTCTTAAAATAGTTTAATTCTTTGTATTTAAAATCATATCTTTCGATTCCGTTTTTTATTCTATCATCTAGTTTGTCTAAATATATTGTTTGATATTTTTCTATATTAGATTGTAAGTTTTCTGTTGCTACATAATTTTTTAAGCTATCAGGTATTATCCTTCCTTTTTCCATAAGTGCTTTTATTGTATTTTCATTATCTTGCTCTATATTTTCACTTCTTTGTATAACTTTATTGAATTCATCTACAAATACCAAATATTTATCATCTATATATTCTAAAACTGTTTCTTGTTTTCCATAAAAGGAATTGAAATATCTATCAATTTTGCTTATATACTCACCATTACATATTTTTTCTAAATCGCTTTCAACCTTTTCTGATATGTTTTCTGGATATACATTATTGCTTATATTTTTGGCAACTTTTTCTATAGATGTTTCTAATATATACTCGTGTGCTGGAAATATTTCTATTTTTTCTATATTATCAATTGACCTTTGACTTATTATGTTGAAGTGTCTAATTGAATCAATTTCATCTCCCCATAATTCAATTCTTATACCAGTACTTTCTGTTGTTGAAATATCTATTATTCCACCTCTTACACTAAATTCTCCTCTTCCATCTATTAGGTCAAATCTTTGATATCCTAGGTCTACTAATTTTTGCTTTAGAACTTCTAAATCACATCTATCTCCAACTTTGAATTTTAGAACATTCTTATATAAAGTATCTTTTGAAATTATTTTTTGTTTTATTGTTTCAACTGATGTAACTATTATTAATTTTTGTTTTTTGTAAATTTTATTTAATATTTCTATTCTTTCATAAGGTAAATTTTTACTTTTTGCAACATAATCATAAGTTATAATTTCTTTTTTAGGTAAATATGCTACATCTTCTGTAAAAAATTTCAAGTCATTTACCAATGCTTGTGCTTGTATTTCATTATATGTAATAATAAATATTGGTCTTTTTGTTTGTTCTAGACATTTTGCTATTATCGATGCTTCTGCTACGCCAGTTAAGCCCGATATTGCTATCGGGCTCTTTTTATTTTCTAAATTTTTTATAAAGTCATTATATTTTGAACTTTTTTCAAGTTCTTTTAGTATTAAATTCATTATTCTCTACTTCTTCCTTTTTCTTCTTCATCTTTCATTTTTTTCCTCATTTGTTCAATTACTTTTTCTTTATCTATGTCTTTTACTTTCTCTTTTGATTTTTGTGATCCTGATTTTACTTTTATATTTTTCAAATTGTCTTTGTCTTTTTCCTCAAATATTTTCTTTTCCATTGTATCTACTCTTTTTAGGGATTCAAGTAATGCTTTTTTTACTCTTTTTAGATGCTCATCATCTTCGTTTTCATCTTCTTCGTTTGAGGTATTTTTTCTTTTTTTAGGATATGCTATTATATCTCCTTCTTTATAGGCTTTTATTGCTTCTTCTTGTGATAATTCTGGTTTTTCTTCTTCTATAAAGTCCTCTAATGTTCCTTTTATATCTATTATTTTTTCGTTTTTTTCTTGTTTATTTTCAAATTCTTGCATATAAATTTTCATTCCTTTCGCTTTTTTGTTAAAAGCTCGTTATTAGTATATGTTAATACTTTTGGATATATATACTTTATCATAAATTTTGATAAATTGCAATAAGTTGATTGGTAAATTTTGTAATTAATTTTAACAACAAAATCCCATCAAGACAATATATGCCTTGATGGGATTTTGATTTTAGACTTATCCAGCAAGATATCCCTCAAAATTGTAAAGGGTTTTTTTGCCGTTTGAGTCTGTTTTCTGGAGGCAAGCACCACATGCTGAGAAAACCACGTCAATGATTGTAGGCTCTTCCTCTTTTGCCAGTAATGTTCCTGTCTGGTCATAGATTGAAGCAAAACGTTCATCTTCATCAATGACTTTGAAATAGGTATCCCCAGCAACAAATTCGACTCTAACATTTTCTCCTTTTGTCACTTCAAGACATTTGCAACAAAGGAGAAGATTGTACCAGTCAACTCTGTTACCATCTGTACACTGTGCAAATCGTCCACCGCCAAGTTTTAGTATTGCTACTGACTGATACTTCTTTTTAGTTTCAGTCTGCAGTGTGTCTCTCTCACAATCAATATTGCTTGAAAACTCACTAATAATAACTTCATTGTCATCAGTTATTGTGATTGATCTCTTGTAATGCTTCTCATTTGCTGAAAATTCATTGCTATACATATGTTTTCCTCCATTTTTTCTGAAAAAAATATTTATTAGTAACTATTATCTATTTTACCACATTATGTAACTTTTGGCAACCCATATTTAAAAAAAAAGCCATATATAGGCTAATTTACATCTTCATACCCTATACATAGCTTTTTACATTATAAATTATTGTAATTCAACAGTAGCTCCAACTTCTGTAAATTTAGCTTTTAAATCTTCAGCTTCGTCTTTGCTAACGTTTTCTTTAACTGTTTTAGGAGCTCCATCAACTAATTCTTTAGCTTCTTTTAATCCTAAACCTGTAGCATCTCTAACTACTTTGATAACTTTTATTTTTTGATCTCCTGCTGATGCTAAAACAACATTGAATGATGTTTTTTCTTCAGCTGCTGCAGCTCCTGCTGCTCCTGTACAAGCTGATTGTTTTCCTCAGTCAGATCCGTGACCTTCTGTTCAAGCTCCTCTTTCTCGGCAGACAGTTTTTTGACGTTCTGGAAACCGGTCAGACAGTCTGTCAAATACGCACCGATCTGGTTAATTCCGTTCTGAAACGGGATGATCACAAAGCCTGCGGCTTCCCGGATCGGCGTGACCGGCATTTTGTCTGCTGCACTGCCTAAAATGCCGGAGAGACACAGGAACGTCATGATGAAAAGTAGATGTTTGCTTTTTAGCTGAAATTTTTTCTTCTTATTCATAGCGGGTCCTTTTTGATAGATTTACTTCTTTTTATTTACCGTGTAAGCCCAGCGATGCAGCGCATCGTGCGTGATCAGTTCCTTGAGCCCACAGATGGTACAGAGGTCATAATACTGGGAAAGCTGCACCGGACAGCCGAGCTGTCTCGAAAGATAGC
>ERZ773173.2614-NODE-2614-length-13166-cov-3.510792_pt1 | contig 13166 bp, 9 predicted proteins | sample MGYA00580535_ERZ773173 | MGnify/ENA primary metagenome ERZ773173 (study PRJEB29015, sample SAMEA2737856) | human gut metagenome | biome: human gut; feature: human-associated habitat; material: faeces | place: China | collected 2012 ...
CCTGTCCGGCTTTTGTTTTTTTGATAAATAACATCAGACCTGCCATAATGATGACACATGCAAGAACCGTCACGATCGTGGTTCCTGAAATTGTAAGGCTGCCGCCTGCAAGTTTTAAAGATGGCAGTGTTACAACATTGGTAAAAGACTTTGTGTCCGCACCAAACAATAACAGTGCTGCATTCTGTAAAAAGTAGCTGACACCGATCGCTGTGATAAGTACGGCAAGAGGAGTAGCCCGGCGCAATGGCTTGTAAGCAATTTTTTCAATGACGATACCAAGAACCGTACAAACAATAACGGATAAAACAACCGCTACAAGCGGCGGCCATCCCTGACCGTTCATGGCTAAAAACACCACGTAACAGCCGATCATGATAACATCTCCATGTGCAAAGTTCAACATCTTTGCGATACCGTATACCATGGTATATCCCAGTGCAATGATCGCATAGACGCTTCCAAGACTGATACCATTGATCAGGTAAGATAAGAAATTCATAACAATCCTCCATTCTTACTTTATAACGTTAATACATTGATTTTTTTATTATACCATTTGAAATACTTGTATACAATCTTTTTGTTTCAAAAAACGCCACAATGTGACGTTTAAAAATATTCTGTCATAAGTACAAAAGGGGCTGACTGCGACAACTTTGTCTGCAAACAACCCCTTTCTTTCCTTATAAAATAGCTATTTATTTTTTATTTCATTTACATTGCTGCGTAAGCACCATCTTTGATCACTACTGCCTTCGGAGCCTTGCTGACCTCTCCGGTTGCCTGCCATGTCATTCCATCTCCTGTCAATCCATCTACAGAGATAGATGTCATTGCTCCGGTTAATGCAGTGCCCAGATCAGAAACACTCATATCCGGTGTTGCACCTGCCTGCTCGATAGCTGCTTTGATAACATAGATTGCATCGTAAGCATCTGCTGCGAACTGGTTTGGAACATCGCCATATTTCTCTTTGTATGTGGAAACAAATGCTTTTGTTTTCTCATCATCTGCATCTGCAGCGAATGGAGTTAATAACATAACACCTTCCGCTAAAGATGTATCAAAGTTCTCAACACCAAGGATTCCGTCCATACCATCAACACCGAAGAAAGCCGGCTCATAACCCATACCGTTTGCCTGAGTTAAAATGATAGATGCCTCTGTATAGTAAATCGGTAAGAATACTAAGTCAGCGCCTGCAGACTGTGCTTTCTGAAGCTGTGTGGAAAAATCTGTCTTGGAATCTGCTGTAAACGCTTCCTCAGCTACAACCTCAAGTCCTTTGTTCTGTGCTTCTTCCACGAAAGTAGCTTCGATACCGGAAGAATATACACTCGAGCTGTCATAGATGACTGCAACTTTTGTTCCTAAATTGTTGTCTGCAATGTACTGTGCAGAAGCTGTACCCTGGTTCGGGTCTGTAAAGCATGCCTGGAATACATTATCGTTTGTGATAACATCTGTGGATGATGCGGATGGTGTAATCTCAAACATACCATCTTCTGCTGTCTTGTCTGCAACTGCTACACAAGGTGTTGTTGTAACAGTTCCCATCAGGATCTGCATACCCCAGTCTTTTAATGAGTTATATGCATTGACGGATTTCTCTGCATCATTCTGATCATCCTCTGCTTTGAATGCAAGCTGATATCCGTTTGCACCGCCAGCTGCATTGATCTCATCCACTGCCATCTGTGCTGCGTTCATAACTGCGTTTCCGTAAATTGCTGCATCACCGGTTGTCGGTCCGATGCTTCCGATCTTAAATACAGAACCGTCTGCTGCACTGCTGTCCGTACCTGCAGATGCATTGCCTGTTGATGTGTTTCCTGCTGCATTGCCACCACAGCCTGCCAGACAACTTACTGCCAGCGCTGCTGTTAAAAACATACATACCGCTTTTTTCATAATATTTCCTCCTTCGATACTTCCGCATCTTATATTGTCCTGAAATTTCATACATTTGCGAAAGCTCTCAAACTTGTTGTTGCAATAATAGCAAAAATATACACTTTGCACAATATTCAGATTCACCTAAATTCTTGATGGATTTTAATCATAATTATACAAAGTGACGTTTTCCATAACTATTAGTTATGTATATTATGAACTGTACGAATAAAATCTGAAATTTCATCTTTTAACCCTGCGGATTCAATATGTTGCGCATAGCAGTCTGTAAAATTTTCTTTCAGATAATCTGCCAAAAACTGATTGCGCTGCCCATTCTCCATATCAGCAAGTGCTTCTTTATCTCCATGCTTCAGATAATACGCAAGTGCAAAAAAATCGGGGGCATCCCAGCCTGCTGCGTCCTTTAATACTGCCTGTATATTCTCCAGTTCACTGCGCAGCATAAGTGTGCTGATCTTTGCATCCGGTGTACCAAATTCTGCCGATGCAGTTTTTAAACACTGTACCGTCGATCCATAATCCGGGTCATCCTCCCTGATAGAACACATATGATATACGTGATCCAGATCCACGATCAGGGAATCCAGGCTCTTTTTTGCATCACGTTCCGGTTCCTCTGTCATCTCATCCAGTAAAAGTTCAATCTTGCGCTGCGCACGCTCCAGATGTTCTCTTGATGTTTTATAGTCTGTCTGAAGTCTCTCCCCAAGTTCCTGTGCCTCTGTAATTATTTTTACCAGCTCACCTGCGGCTCCTTTTTCCATGCCGGTTCCAAGTAATTTACTCTTCCAGTCTTTTTCCCTGCTGCGCTGTTCCTTTTGTTTCCTTTTTTGCTCACTGTCCCCAAATAACATTTCACGCTCCTCCTTAACCCCGTACAATTTCCGACACACTGCCCTATATAGAATACTCTACCGGAATTTTTCTAATGCTGACGTTTATCCATATCAATGCAGCAGAAAATAACCTGCCACCAGGATAATGCCAAGCACCAAAATAGCAACCGGTATAAACGTGATAAATGCCGCAATTACCATTGCCAACATATCATGTTTTTCATCGCAAGCATATCCCCCTTTTCTAATTCGGGGCGTTCCAGCTCCTCATACGGTTCTCCTGCATCTTTCCTGCGTTCTTCCTCCGCCGCATCACTGCTCTCATGCAGCTTCTTCATTGCTCCATCTATTTTTCTCTGAAATAACATATAATCTCCATTTCTACTAAAAGTACTTATTTGTAAAGATACTGCTGCGAAACAAATCACAGCCAGCCGCTTATAAAATAAGAGCCGGCTCTTACCAAAAAACACTATGTTTCCAGTTTAAGCCAGCTCTTATCATCTGTCAAATTGTATCTATTTTATTTTCTGCTGTTTACGCGGTCGGACAACATCTGCCGGTTTCGCACGCAATCAATATATTTATTTTTCTTCCGGCACGCCTAATTTATGATGACATGCTACAAAATGTCCCGGTTCTACCTCTTCGAACTGCGGAGTCACATTCTTACAGATCTCTGTGCAATACCGGCATCTTGTATGGAACTTACATCCCTTTGGCGGATTGATCGGACTTGGGATATCTCCCTCAAGAATGATCGTCTCTTTTTTACCATCCACATCTGTGGTTGGAATCGCAGAAAGTAATGCCTCTGTATATGGGTGGTACGGATGTGCAAACAGATGCTCCGTATCAGAAAGCTCCATCATATTTCCCAGGTACATAACACCGATCCTGTCACTGATATATTTGATGACAGAAAGGTCGTGTGAAATAAACAGGTATGTTAAATTATTCTGCTCTTTTAAGTCTAACAGCAGGTTAATGATCTGTGACTGAATGGAAACATCCAGTGCAGATACTGCCTCATCACAGACAACAAACTTCGGATTTACTGCAAGTGAACGCGCAATACCGATTCGCTGTCTCTGTCCACCGGAAAACTGGTGCGGATAACGATGGATAAAATAAGAAGCAAGTCCACACTTCTCCATGATCTCCATGATGTAATCCTGCATCTTAGGATCACCTTTTTTGAAGATATTGTGAGCCATCAGTCCCTCTCCGATGATCTGACCTACCGTCATACGCGGATTTAAGGATGAATACGGATCCTGGAAGATCAACTGAAGATCACGGCGCAGATAACGCATCTCTGCATCCGTTAAGTTTGCAAGATTGATACCGTCATCCTTCTGTGCCTCATATTTATCAAATGCTTCATCTTTTTTGCAGTTGTCACGGATCTTATCGATCTCTGCAAGCTCAGCCTGTACTTTTTTCTGAAGCTCTGGAATTTTTTTCTTTACTTCCTCTGCTTTTGCGGATTTTCCGTTTTTCTCAAAATCCTCTGCCTGTGCATTGATCTTACGGATCTCTTTCATGGCAAGATATTCTGCAAGATAATGACGGCCTGCCTCTGCAAGTGCAGACTCATCTAACGTATAGAGTCCGCCGATCAAAGCAGTGATATCCAAAAGATCGTTGTTTGCCTCACTCTCCATCTCAGCAAGATGCTGTCCGGCTGCCTTCTTGGCGATCTTTTCTTCCTCGCTGCCCTCTGGCATTTTAGCGTAGTCTGCCTCTAACTTTTTTACCTTGTCTAAAAGCTCCTCGCATTTTTTCTTCTTATCTGGAAGATTCTTAAAAATCTCCTCAACATATTTCAAGTCAAAATCTTCTACGGTACGTCCGTAATATACGGTACGTCCGCCAGTCTGACGGTAAAGCTGTAACAATGTACGTCCGAATGTAGATTTTCCACATCCACTCTCACCAACCAGACCGAAAGTCTCGCCCTCATAAATATTTAAACTGATTCCATCATTTGCCTTTACAAATGACTGCGGTTTTCCCATCTTCTTTTTTCCGATCGGGAAATACTGTTTTAAATTCGAAACGCGCAGTAATACCTTGTTCTCGTCACTCATTAGTTTCTTTCCCCTTTCTTCGGATAAAAGCAGCGTACCATATGTCCCGGTTCTGCCTCGTTCAGTTCCGGTTCCATCTCACGACACTTGTCTGTTGCATATTTGCAGCGCGGTGCAAATTTACATCCCTTCGGAAGATCAAGTGGATGCGGTACGGCACCCGGAATTGCCTCTAAACGGATTCCGGTCGGTGTATCAAGACGTGGGATAGAGTAAAGCAGTCCTTCCGTATACGGATGCAGATAGGAGTTATCCCCAAAAATGCTACGCACCGGAGCTTTTTCCACAACCTGACCACAGTACATAACAGCGACATCGTCTGCCATCTCGTTGATAACACCAAGATCATGTGTGATAAAGAGAATGGATGTTCCTTTCTCTTTCTTTAAATCATTCATCAGCTTTAAGATCTGCGCCTGGATCGTTACATCAAGAGCCGTCGTCGGCTCATCAGCGATCAGTAGTTTTGGGCGGCAGGCAAGTGCCATGGCAATCATGACACGCTGGCGCATACCACCGGAAAGCTGATGCGGATACTGTTTGGCAACCGCTTCCGGATTCGGGATTCGTACATCCTTTAACATCTCAACCACTTTCTCGGCTGCCTCTTTTTTATTCATTCCCTGATGAATGATAAACGGCTCGGAAAGCTGACGCTCTACAGTAAAAATCGGGTTTAAGCTGGTCATCGGCTCCTGGAAAATAACAGAGATCTCATTTCCACGGATCTTACACATATCTTTTACAGATACGTCTGCAAGATTTTTACCGTCAAAAATGATCTCGCCGCTGTCGATATATCCGTTGCCGTCTAATAATTTTAAAATACTCATAGCGGAAACGCTCTTACCGCTTCCACTCTCACCTACAACACCAAGTGTCTTTCCCGGTTCTACCGAGTAAGAAACACCGTTTACTGCCTTTACAATACCCTTTTTCGTTTTAAAGAAGGTATGCAGGTCATGAATCTCTAATAAAGCCATTTTGTGTTTCCTCCTTTAACGCTCATTTGATTTCGGGTCGATGGCATCACGCAGACCGTCTCCGACCATATTGATACAGATTACGCAGATACCTAACATGATGGCAGGGAATACCCATCTCCACCAGTAGTTCTGGATAACAACGGAACTTACGCAGCCGTTTAACATATTTCCCCATGTAGGACGCGGCAGTTTTACACCAAATCCTAAGAAGGACAACGTAGACTCTGTCAGCATACAATAAGCAAAATCAAGCGTTGCGGATACAATGATAACCGAAATTACATTCGGGATAATATGCTTAAATACGATCACAGAACGTTTTACACCCATCGCATTTGCAGCGGTTACAAACTCCTGCTCACGCTCTGCAAGCACCTGTGCGCGGACAAGTCTTGCAAGACTCGGCCAGCTTAATATACCAAGGATCACCATGATCAGGGCAATTCTTGCGCTCTCTGTCATGCTGTTTCCGATGATAGATGTCAAAATCATCGCCATCGGAAGGAACGGCAGACATGCAACGATCTCTGTGATACGCTGTAACACGATATCAACCCAGCCTCCGAAGAAACCGGACACACCACCAATGATGATACCGATGATCGTGGAAATGATAACGGAGATTGCACCGATCGTCATAGTCATACGTCCACCATTTAAGATACGGGTAAATACATCACGTCCAAGCTCATCGCTTCCGAGCAGATAACCTTTTAATCCCCAGGTTACTACATCGCCGGATTTGGTCACTGCATAATTCTGGTAAGTACCGCCATAGATAGCAGTCACATCTTTTGCTGCTTTTGGAACATCTGTCTGGTGTTTTGCATTGCTTCCCCAGGAGTAAACAGTTCCTTTATCTGTCAGTGTTGTAATATGATATCTTCCGGCAAACATGGAAACGATCTCTCCATCCATTTCCGGAATCTCTTTCTCACTCTTGTTGGCTTTTCCCCAGATTCTAAGAGAGCCATCCTCTAACAATGCCACACAGGCATCGGAGGTTGTCACGATATCTTTCGCTTTTCCAAGGTCTTCCGGAATATTGGAGATATCGGATTTCTGGCTTCCTAAATGCCGGATCTCACCATCATCTGTAAGCGCCATTAAAGTTGTATTTGCTACGGAAATCTTTGCAATGTGGCTGTTACCGTTTCTTCTGGTCAGACGCACATCATTTAAGTTTTCATTTCCCCATGCGATGACTTCGCCGCCTTCGGTTAAAACATAAGAAATCTGATAACCGGCTGCGATCTGTTTGATCTTCTCATGCTTTACTTCCATCGGAACCTGACACTGTCCCATACGGTCACTACCCCAGATGAAAAGCTCCCCATCTTCATTGAGTGCCATGACATGGTCAAATCCTGCAGATACAGATACCACTTTTCCCATTTCTTTCTGTTTTGGCATCTTCTTTGCAATATCGATCTTGTTACTGATCTTTGTGTAGCCCCAGACATAGACTTTACCATCATTGTCAACGCCTACACTGAATGTCGCACCTGTGGAAATCTCTTTTACATTTCCTTTCAAACCGTCCGGTACTTTCATCATATTAAGTCCCGGAGCCACGTTGATCTGTGTCTCTTCTTTTTCACTTAAGTCGATCGGATTAAAAATTGGTCCAATTAAAACGATCAAAAAGATAACTAAAAATACGATCAAGCCGCCAAACGCAAGTCTGTTTGAGGTGAAATTCCTCACAACCGTACGGAGCGGACTCTGAAGCGCTTCTTCCTGTAATACATCGAGTTCTTTATCCCTTTTTCCAAAAAGGTGTTTGAGCATCTTCATGTTTTTCGTTCCTCCTACTTATCAATACGTACACGCGGATCTACAAGACCGTAGCTTAAGTCTGTGATCAGGTTGCTGAGCAGTGTGATGATACAGTAGAGCATATTTACTGCAAGTGCCATATCGTAATCCTGATTCATAAGTCCGACATAATACATTTTACCGATACCATTCAACTGGAAAATCTGTTCAATAACGATAGATCCCATGAAAATACTCATGAACCAGCTGATGATCAGTGTGATAACCGGAAGAAGTGCATTTCTCCATGCATGGGAATAAATAACGACTTTTTCCTTTAAACCTTTTGCTCTTGCAGTACGGATATAATCCATACGGAGTGCATCGATCATTGCTGCACGGACATAACGTGTCATGCTTCCCAAAGCTGCAACCGTCATAACGATGACCGGAAGTGCCAGATAATGGAGACGGTCAAGCACGAATGCCATTCCGGTTCCCTGGAAGTTCGGCGTATTCATACCACTGATTGGGAACCAGCCGAGCTTTACGGCAAATATGAAAATAAATACCAGAGCAATTATATATTGAGGCATACTATAGCCGACAATTGTCAGCACCTGTACCGTATTGTCAAATTTAGAAAATTTCTTGACCGCACAGTGAATACCGAGCGGTATTGTGATCGCTAACGCGAGTATCGTGGATACGATATTGATCTGTATCGTGTTTAACAATGGTGTCGAGAGACAGTCTTTCACATCTTTTTTGTAGAAGGAAGAATATCCAAGATCGCCCTTTAATAAATTTCCCATCCATTTTACATAGCGGACCGGAATCGGATCATCTAATCCTAATTTTTCTCTTGCTTCCTGATAGCGGAGCTGGAATGTCTCATCGGAGACTTTACCTCTTAAGTTCTGCACCTGATTAAGAGCACGGTCACCAGGTACGTTATTAAACAGTACAAAAAGGATAATGGATACTACAAAGAATACCCCTATCATATATAAAATTCTTTTCCCAACGTACTTTAACATAATTTAACCAACCTTCATTTGATTTTTCTTCTTCGTTTCCTTAGGAACAAAATCCTGACATGCCCCTTTGATCCCATTCCAAAAGAAACGATCAAAGAATTTGCCGGAATATATACCGCACGGGCGCGGGACTTATGCCCCACGCCACATGCCGGTAAAATTTCACATGGAATAGAATATGATTCTATAAAACAGATTACTCCATGTTTGCATACAGAATTGCGTTTGTTGCATCCCAGTTGTATCCATCTTCTTCAAAGTCATGAAGCTTTGATGTGAAGAAATCATGGTAATCATTGGAGTACAGCGGAATCTCAGGAAGCTCATCATTCCAGTCAGCGATGAAATCGAACCATGCTTTTGCATATGCCTCATCATCACCTTCTTCTGTATGGTTCATAGTGATTGCAAGATCATACAGTTTCTGTCCTTCTTCACCCTCTAATGCATTGGTGTTGTTAGATGAACCTGGCTCATACTGATATGCAACATCGTAAGGGTTACCGAAACCACTTGCTAAGTTGAACATCTGATATGGGTTCTCTTTGGAGCTGTCATAGTAATATGTCAGTAAGTCTGTGAAAGTACCAACGGTCTGGTTGATCTTCATACCTGCTGCTTCTACATCCGGGTTCTGCTGTAAGGAAGTTACAAGCAGGTCAGATACAGAGTTATTCTCAGAAGAGAACCACTCGATTACTAATGGCATGTAAGTACCATCGTCTAATTTCTTATAACGGATTCCGGAACCTGAGTAATCAGAACCATCTTCGTTGTATACCCAGCCGCCGTCCTCTAACTCTTTGACTGCAGAGTCAAGGCTGTATGTGTAAGAGTTTAATCCGTCTAATTCTTCTGCATATTCCTCAGCCATCCACTGCTGCGTACCATAAGGTCCGCTTACAACAGTACCATGTCCGCCTGTGAATGTCTGTGCAAATGTTACACGGTCAAGTAAGTAAGCCATTGCATGACGTACTTCTTTGAACTGGGTCGGTCCCTGATTACATTTGAAAGAAATCATTCCGTAACCTGCACGGCCATAGCTTAAGTAATTGAAGCTTCCGTCTTCAACCATATCAAGACCCTGTTCGATCTGATCGCCGTCTGCTACCTGATATAAGATATCAACAGCACCGGTCTTTAACTGATCCATCATAGTATCCTGTGGTGTATATTTTACGATAACAGTCTCGATATTTGCTGTCTGTCCCTCGAAGTTACCTGGGAAATTCGGGTTCTTTGTCAGTGTGTATGCATAAGAATTCTCATCATAAGATGTGAACATGTAAGGACCGGAGCAGATATTGTAGTCATATCTTGCAGCCTGTACTTTATCTCCGATGTACTCAGAAGTAAAGTTGTCAGAGAATTTCACACCATTCTCTGTATCCTCTAAAGTAACATCTTCCGGTAACCATAAGTCCATAGACTCCGGCTGGTTAGAGATCAAAGCCTGTCCATAGTAGTATGGCATATACTGTGCGTCGATGGTTACAGAGAAAGTCTTGTCATCGATCAGATGAAGTCCTTCGAATGTATCTGTCTCGCCGTTTGAATATGCGTCATAACCTTTTACATACTGAACAGTACTGTCTGTTAAGTTGCTGGCTTCGAGATCAGTGATCATCTCGTCACATCTTAACATGTATGTTAATAAGTAGTCGTCTGCATTTACATCAGAACCATCGCTGAACTTTAAGCCGTCTTTGATCTTAACTGTGTAAGTTCTGCTTCCGTCCTCGTTATCTGTTACTTCCAGATTATCAAGAACAGCCGGGTTCTCGATCCATTTACCTGTCTGGTCTCTGTCGATCGGAGCCATACCTGTAACTAATTTGAATGCATCGTAATCAGAAGCACCGTTTGCCCAGAATGGAGTGATATCTCCACTTGTCTCAGAACTCTCGCCTAAGATTACCTGTTTGTTGCTGTAAGTACCGTTAAAAGTACTCTCTGTGCCGTCTGCAGCTGCCTCTGTACCCTCTACAGCAGCGTTGTCAGAAGAAGCGTTGTTTCCCGCATCAGCATTGCTGTTTCCTGAACCGCATCCTGCTACCATTCCGGTAGTCATGGCACCGATCAGAAAAAGAGAAATCAGTTTCTTTTTCATAATAGTTCCTCCTTATAGAAAATTGTTCTATATAAAAACGCCATGGCGTCTTTATAACATTATTGTTGTAGCACGTTATCGCGCTAAAATATTTTTGTATAAGCAAAAAAAAGTGCCAACAGACTCCTTTGCCCATTGCACTTTAAAAACATACAACTGTATGTTCCCGACGAACAATACTTTTTTTATTATACATGCAAGCCGTTTTTTGTCAATACTTTTTCTCATTTTCAGGCATGTATAAATATAACGCTTTTCCCAGTATTTTCCCTTCTTTTGCATTATCATTCAAGAGCCTTCCTAAATGTATGAATTTTCTTTCATTATTTTAATTATTGGGAATATTTGCATTTCGCTAAAGATTTCATTTTTTCTCTATTTCGTCTATATTATAATGTAATTTTGCTTCTTTCCATCTCATTTTACACCTGTTATAATTGAAACAGATTTTACAACATCACGAACTTCTATATATAAGGAGACACCACCATGATCACACCGGAAGATATCCTGAATCTCAACTTCTACAAAAAAGAAAAATTTACCGGCAGCTACAAAGGCATGCGTTATCTGATCCAAAAAGAACACGATGAAGAATCCGATACCGATGTTTTCCGTGCTATTTACTGGCCGGGACCTTATAATTTTGCCACCACAGACGATTCCTTAAAAACTTCTGCCACATTTCCTTTTACAGAAGATGGAAAAATAAAAGTTGTCGAGTGGCTTAATACCAGTTGGGAAAAAAGTAAAGACCATTTTCAGACTTTATTGCTTTAAAGGATTGACAGCACCCACATATAAACTTAAAATCTGATTAACGATATTACTTTAGTCCTAATTTACATATGAAAAATGAGTGCGATATATTTATATTCCGCATGTAAATTTTTATCGCAGGAATGGAGAATTTTATGGAGTATAACGAATCATATTTCAAAGCAAAATCAAACTCAAAGGCTCGCACGATCTGGCTGATCTTAATCGCCATCATGACTCTTTCGTATGGTTCAGAAACTTCCCAGGGACTTCACTCAGCCAGATATTATATTACCTTTCTTCTTATGGCATGGGTTCCATTTTTTATTGGTATTCTCGTATTAAAGATCAACGGAAAGGCTTCCTCTATATATAAGGAAGTTGTTGCTGTCGGTTACGGTGCATTTTACACTTATGTAATTCTCACCACCGATTCTGCAATCGCGTTTGGCTATATTCTGCCGCTTACAAGTATGCTGATTCTCTTTAAAGATCGTAAATATATGATCCGGTGCGGTATCGCCAACGAGATCATTGTAATTGTTCATCTTATTTTACATAATATATATGGCATAAACCCAAATATTTCCACAAATGATTATTACCTTCAGATCTCCACGATATTGCTCTGCTATATCTGCTACGTCGTTTCCATCGATCATCTAAACCAGTCCGACGGAGCACTTGTCAACTCTATTAAAGACAACCTAAACCGTGTGGTAACCACAGTAGGGCAGGTCAAAGGCGCAAGCAGTTCCATTGTAGACGGTGTTACCGTAGTCCGTGAACTTGCTGATGAAAACAAACAGGGGGCTGATTCCGTTGTAAAAAGCATGGAAGAACTGACCCAGAATAACGATATTCTCTATAACAAAACAATGTCCTCCATGGATAAGACTTCCGATATCAACACACAGGTCGAGAATGTAGCATCCCTGATCGCAGAAATGGTAAATCTGATCCAGGAATCCATCGAACACGCAAACTTAAGTGCCGAAGAGCTTGCCGATGTTGTGACAACCACCAACACAATGGCTGATCTGTCCGCGCATGTCGAACAGGTTTTAGAGAACTTCAAACAGGATTTTGATATGGTAAAGGAAGAGACCGGAACGATCGAAGGAATTACTTTCCAGACAAACCTCCTCGCCTTAAACGCCTCCATCGAAGCTGCCAGAGCCGGTGCTGCCGGAAAAGGCTTTGCTGTTGTAGCTGACCAGATTCAGGGGCTCAGCGTGGAGACCAAAAATTCCTCCGGCCGCATTCGTGATGCATTGACCCATTTAGATGAGACTTCCGGAAAAATGACACAGTCCATCACGCAGACACTTGAACTTATCCAGACAACACGTGAAAAACTAACACTCGTAAAAGACAGTGTTACAAGTATTACCAAAGATTCCACAACACTCGGTGAAAATATCAAGGTAATCGACGGTGCCATGAAAGATGTGGAATCTTCCAATCACGATATGGTTGACAACATGAAACAGGTCTGCGATACCATGGATGTCATGACAAAATGTATCAACCAGTCAGACGATGTTTCCCGCACAATGTTGAGCAAATACGAGGAATCCGCCGTCAACGTAAACAAGATTGAAACCATTGTCGGAAAACTGATGGGTGAACTCGGTACCGGTGGTTTCATAGGAATTGGC
>ERZ773173.2623-NODE-2623-length-13098-cov-8.179790_pt1 | contig 13098 bp, 8 predicted proteins | sample MGYA00580535_ERZ773173 | MGnify/ENA primary metagenome ERZ773173 (study PRJEB29015, sample SAMEA2737856) | human gut metagenome | biome: human gut; feature: human-associated habitat; material: faeces | place: China | collected 2012 ...
AGTTATCCTTCCCTCCATTGGGAAGTCCGACTACTCCTCCGTCATTGGAGAACTTAGGAAGCAGATAAGAGGTGTTCTCGTTAAAGAACTTTCCGCTACCAAGCAGGACTGAAACCTGCCACTGTCCTTTTTTCGGGGCAAACGACGCATCATCACTGCTGCTGTAATGCTGCGCCATTGAAGGCGCAGCTGTCATACAGGTCAGCAAAAGTAATGTGCATAGTTTTTTTATCATCTTGTTACTTTTACGTAGTTAGGGAATTATTTCAAGAAGATAGCAAGAAGTGCTTTCAATTGAGCGCTTGCAGCATCATAGTCTGCCTTGGCAGCATCATATTCAGCCTGTTTTACTTTGATCTTTTCCTGGATACTTGCCAATGATTCAGTAATATAATCTGTATCAGTATAAGTACCTGCCGCTAATTTCTCTATATTTCTCTTAGCTTTAGCAACATCGGCCTTAGCGGCAGTGACATTTGCCAAAGCAATCATATGTTCTTGCTTAACCAAATTTTTGATAGCCTCCAAAGAACCTAAATCACCATTAGTAAAGTTATTATTCAAATAAACAGTGATTTCCGTTTCAATCTTACCTTTGATAATTTCATTATTGCCGTATTCTTTTTGTACTGTTGCAATATTATCATTTACTTCTTTAAAGACTTTATCATAAGCAGCCTGGGCTTCGTCGTTAGCTTTCTTAGCTTTATCTACAGCATCCGCCAAAGCAGTATTTGCTTTATCTTGAGCAGCCTGTTCTACAGTTTTTTGAGCAGTAAATGCTTCTTTCAAAGCTTTGTAAGTTTCTACCTGATCAATTATAGCTTGTAGACTAGCCGTTTCTGCTGTTGCCCAAATCATCTTACCAAGAGAACCATAATTACCATTCTTCAAAGCGTCTACATGATTACCACCAGCCGCAGCTATTACTTCGTCCGTAGTTACCGGCAATCTTCTTGGATTATTATCTGAATTGAAATTATCGCTAAATACAGCAGAAGAAGCAGATTTCCACTTTTCCAATGGAGTCTTTACACTGGAGTCTTGCTCTACATCTATTAATTTTCCAATATTTTCTTTACTAATTTCATTTGCAGTAGCGATGTCACCAGCATCCCAAGTGATAAAGCCTAAATCTACTCCAACAACTTTCTTAAAGTTATCAGCGTCTGCTATCAGCCAAGCAGAGATTTTTTTCGTCTCACTTCCTTTTGTCACAGTTGCCTTAGTAACTTGTGCTTCTTTAGCCAATGCATCCTTATAGTATGCAACTAAAGCCGCAGCTACAGCATCAATATTAGCTTCTTTTTTTCTATCTTCTGGTTTAAGTCCATTATATTTCTTTATTGCAGCATTAGCGGCTACCTCTGATTTCTCCAATTCTATTTTCAGACTTTCATCATAAGCTGCCATTGCATCTTCCCATGCTTTATAATCTTTAGCATAGTTCTCTTCAGCTTCTTTTTGTGCTGCAAGAGCTGTAGCCAATTGTGGTTTGGCCCATTCTATATTTTCCAAATCAACACCTTTAGTAGCCTTATCAATCAGCTTAACCCAACCCTCAATCTGACTTTGTGCTTCAGTAACTTGTATACCTTTAACATAAGCAAAAGTACCAGTAGAAGAATTATAACCTGCAACAGTTGTTCCATTAGGTATTGCATCATTTAATCCTTTCTTTACACTTTCAGCCTCTACTTTCTTAGAATAAGCTGCAGCTGTTTTAGCTTTGTTCTTGTTAGAGTTCTGGTTATTTTTAGCAGTCTCCAACTTATTGCTAGTAGCTTCCAAGTCAGATATCAGTTTAGGATTAGCAACTTCCAACTTGCCTTTTTCAATATTATACTGTTGTTCCTTGACTTTTGCAGCAGCAATTTCTTCTTCCAGCTTCTTGACTTCTGCTTCCCAATCTGCAACAGTAGTATACTCATTATCCAAGATAGCTTTCAAGTTATCAGCATACTTCTGCGTCATTTCTAAAGCAAATTCTGCATTTTTCAATGCATTATCCAAAACCGCTTCTAAATTATTATCAGCTACTATATCAGAATAGTTAGCTAATTGCTCCTGAAGTTTTTTCAAGCTACCGGCTTTATAGCCATCCGCAGACTGGGTAGGATCTTCAGTAATAAGATAAACATAATACTTAGTCGTAGAAGAATTAGTCTCCGTGCTTTCATCCGGATTTGTAGTAGTAGTGGAATTCGCAACTTCCGATGACAGAATTCTTTTGATAACAGTTGTTGAATATCCATACATTGCCTTGTCCATTGCTTGTTTTGCATAGGCAACTTGCGCTTGTACACCATTCAAACGAGCTTGTTCTTCATCTGTCAGCAACAACTTGGAAGCTTCAATCTGTTCCATAGCTTGCTTGTAAGCTTCCTGTGCTTTAGCAGTGGCAGTTTCGGCAAGAAGCATTTTTTCCTTATACTGCTCAACAATCAATGCCTTTTCATTTTCCCACTTAGTTTTGTCAGCTTCCGCTTTTGCAATGGCAGCTTCCGCTTCTGCTTTTGCTTGTGCAGTAGCAGCTTCTTCCTTTTCAATCAGGAGTTGCTTCAACTGAATATCCAGTTCATGCAACTGCAAATCAATTTCTGCAGATTTATTCTGAAGTGCCAAACCTGCATTAACTAACTCTTGCTCTGCAACCTGTGCTTTTCTCAATTCAGCCTCTACAAGCTCAACTGCAGCTTGAGCTTTGATAAAATCAGACTTTGCTCCCCTAAGTTCTGCAATGCCTTCCGGTTCATCGGTATCAATACATCCCGTGAATGTCGCCGTCGTACCTGCCATGAGCAAGGTTGCGACTAAATACGTCCATTTTCTCATAAAAGTAAATTAAATGTTATACAATTAATAAATAAAAAATTTGTTTGTACTAATTCATGATTTATTTCGCTTCACTCCCCCTCTTCCCGTTACTTTGTAGGTAACGGGAAAACCCTTGTGCCTGCTCTTTTAGAGTAGTCTATACTAGAAAATAATACGATATATGACGAATCTTCTTACCCCTGCTTATGAGAAAAAGTAGAGGGGCGGGAAATCTATTGCAAAATTTAGACGTAAACAAAGCTCTAAGACAAAGAATCCACGTGTTCTTCTGTGTTTATTCCTATTTTGAGTAGTTTATTAGAAAAAATGTACGATTTTGTTTGGATGTTTTAAGAAATATGCTCATATTTGCAGCGTCTTTTCTTCCCGTTACCTACAAAGTAACAGTACTATTAATCAATCACTTGCCACAAACATAGCTCCTCTTCAGCGAAGATAGAATCGTCACATTCGCTTCATCTATTTTCTTATTCTTAAAAGGTTTTAGATAAGTCTCTGTGACGATAATGGATGAATGTCCCATCGCCTCTGAAATAATGCCTGGATGTATCTCGCAATAATATGCCATTGTAGCCCAAGTATGCCGAGCCGTATATGAGCTTAAATCAGAAGTCAATGCAAGTACTTGTTTCAGCAACAGAAGCTGATAGTTAAAATTACGCAAAGCTATCTGATATTCCCTGTAGGTAGCTTCGGTACTCTCTCCGCCAGTCAGTATGGGAAAAAGATAAGGAGAAGCAGAATCGGTGTTCATATACTTTTTTATTAGTTTCATAGTTTCCGGCAGAAGCGTCACAGTTAGAAGCCGCCCGGTTTTTCTACGACGATAAGTAAGCACATTCCCCACCATATCCTGCTTTTTAAGATAGGCAAGATCTACAAACGGCATACCACGAAGCATGAACATTAAGAAAAAGTACGCGCGCGTACGTTGTAATTCTTCCCTTCCCTGATGAATTTGTTTGGGAAGCTCTTTCATCAATCGTTCCATATCCTCCTTTTCCAGTGCACGCTTTCTGTCAGCACGCGTTCCTGTATAAACATACCGGAAATGATGCGGTATATAAGATGCCATACGACGGTCAACCGCGCGGTTGTACACCGCCCTCAATGTACGCATATAGGTTGAAACCGTGTTCCAACTACAATCCTTTTCCCGCAAATACGTTTCAAAACTTTTAAGAAACTCCTGATTCACTTTCTTGAATGACAGATTCCTGCTCCCGTTAAATGCAATGATAGCATTCATGCTACTCCTGTAAACATGAGCAGTTCCATAATTCCCACTTTTTCGAAGCCCTTCAGCTACTTCCTTCATAAATGAAATCAAATTCCCCATTTTTATTAATTTTAGTTATCACTCAAGCACGTCCCTGAAGAAAAGCGCCCTCACCGCAATTCCCCCCAATGCTCTTAATTCAAAATCTCAAAGTATCATCATACAAATATGATGAATTATGTTTTCTTTATATACACCCGATGTGTTCCTCTGCCATCAATCCCGATACCGGAACCGGGCGTATACGCCCATTGGCGCAATTCATTGGTAGCCGCTGTGCGCAGCAGACCTGTCAGCTTCCGGTATTCGTAGACTGTCAAAAAAGGATGTTCCTCCAAATATCTGACAGCCAATGCAAGCCGTTGCTCCGGAGTATACTTCTGTGAAGAACGTTGCGACTTCCACGGAGCTCTTTCCAGCAGACATCTTCCATTGATACGCCTTATCATCTTCCTGTCTACACGAAAGTTCACGTTTCCCACCACAATGCTTCGTGCGTTACGATGGGTTTCGCCTTCTCCGGCCTTTTCACGCTCTTTATCTTTGCATAACGCCAACGAAGGAGAGAATGTTCCAATGCCATCCAGCTTCACAGACTTGCCTTCTGCCATCTGATGTGCCATCTCAATACCTATTTGTGTAATTACGCCTTCCACATCTCCGACATTAAAACCACTACTGGATGCTATCTGACGTATCAGCTCCTCGGTAGAAACCTGATCCATCATTGCAAACCGAGGATAAAGTACTTGTTCGCCCGTTCCATGAATATCGGGCATTTCTTCCATTACATACATTGCCATAGTACTAAAGTTTATTTGAAATATTGATTACTAATAGAAAACATCCTTGCTATAGGTAGAAAACTTGTTCTCCCCTAGAAGAAAAGTTCTTTTTCCCTTAGGGCAAACTAAAACCGCAAGTTCTGGTTTTATAACTGAAACTTCTGATTACATAATCAAAAGTTCCGGTTTTATAATCAGAACTTGCGGTTATAGTTTTCTTACCAACAAAGATACGTTTTCCTGCCGGGATAAGCAAGTTTAATCCCTATGAAAAGGAAGTTTGATTACGATTCAGTTACTATCACCGTTTCTTTACTTTATATCCTTTCAAGGTAAAACCTACTTCAAACAAATTCAAAAGGGCTATCCGGATGTTATCTTCAATATAGGTTCCCATAGTATCATATTTCGCAAAGTAGACGGGAAGCAGCCTGTTATTTCTCCTATAGTTTTCATCCGGTATTTTACCGGTAAAACGTTCTTTCTTCTTCACTCCCCAACGAACGGTTTTACTGCAAGGGAGAGGTATACCGATCGTCAACACTTTTTCTTTTGTTGTCGTATCGGTGATTCCATGTTTCCGGATACTGATATGATTGGCTCCCAAATAAGTACCGATATACAGGACAACCGTCAGCTTCCAATCGTCCAAAGCCTCATCGGTTTGAATGCCATTTACCAAATCAGAGAAATAGTTCTCAACCATTTCTCTGTCAAAACTGTTTAGTTCGGGCCATTCACATTTCTCAAACAACTGATGCACATTGACAGGAACCAGTAAAGTGGTTATTTCTAATTGATATTTCATTCATTTCATTTTTATACCATTGCATTTTTAATCGTCTCAAATATCTTACCGACTATAAATATACAATTTTATCAAATCAAATGCTAAAGAACAGAGCTTTTTTATCCAACCACTTTCTAAAAAGAAAAGACTGTTTGACATGCCCTCACTTTTATAAATAGGGGTTATCAAACAGTCCTTTCGAGTTATCATTCGTTTTTTCCAGTGAAGAACGTTATCGTTTCCAGCCTTTACGGCATTTCAGTCTCCATTTGGAATTTACGGCTTACTTTCATTAAGTTGATGGTGTAAGTGACTACGTTCTGTGCTTCCTGAACCATCGTGAGATATACCATGCTAACCCGGATGCTTCCTGATTGGCTTTGGATGCGTTGCAGTTCTTTACGTTTCAATAGCGAAAGCTGTCCGTTGAGGTCGTTGGCACGACGGATTTCTTCTTCCAGATTGTTGTACTCGTTGTTTTCCATTTTCTTACGGCATTGCTGAATCAGATATGTAATATCTTCGGCAACATCGCTGAATTCACCTTTCTGAATGGCATCCAACGGGTTGAAGTTATTGTCGGTATGTTCCAGGCAAGGTTCGCAGAGACGAGAAATACTGTAAACGAGTTCGCTGGCAAAGTCGTTGCCTTGATAGTAATAAAGTCCCTTTTCGAGTACGGTGTTGTTGTCGAGGCGGCACATGGCTACGGTGCCGGAACGTTTCATCTGTTTGATGAGCTGTTTTTCAAATTTTGTGGAACCCATAGCACGACGCAGTCCTCGAAGATTTTCGTGGAGGAAAGAAGTGACGGTCAGTTCGAAGTTGGTTTCTGCATATTCCAGCACTTTGGAAAGTTCTTCACGGGTGTGCTTACGCATCAGTTGCAGGGCTTCTGTGCTGTCTGTGGTTTGCATAAGTTGCTTCAGAGTTTCGTTACCTTGTTCTTTCGCTTTGCGTTTCTTGTACATCACCTGGCTACGGATCAGGATGAATACAGCTATACCGATGAGTGCGATGATAGAGATATTTCCTCCATAATGAAGTACGAGGGCTACGAAGAAACAGATGGTGAAGGCAGCTCCGGCAGTGATGAACCAGCCACCGATGACGCTTAATACGCCGGTAATACGATAAACGGCAGAATCACGTCCCCAGGCACGGTCGGCCAAGGAGGTACCCATAGCTACCATGAAGGTTACGTAGGTGGTAGAAAGAGGAAGTTTCAGGGAAGTTCCCAAGGCGATGAGCAGACCCGCTAATACTAGGTTGACAGAAGCGCGGACAAGGTCGAAAGCTGCTCCGTCGGCAATGATGGCTTCGTCTTTGCGGAAGCGGGAGTCAAACCATTCTTTGCTGCCACTTGGCATAATGCGGGAGATTCCGTTGGCAAGTGTCATACTGATGCGGACTACTGTACGGGCAATCGGGGTACTTCCGAATGTTTCTTCTCCTTCATCTTGACGGGAAAGGTCGACGGATGTTTTAATTACGGCATGTGCCTTTTTAGAAGTACAGAGGGCGTAGACCATAACGGCTCCGGCTCCGATAAGGAAATACCACGGGGTTTTGGCGGGCCCCAGCAGGGAGGTCATCAGGAAGCCGTTCGGATTTCCTCCTCCGTTGGCGGTATAGTCCATAAAAGAGGAGAAACCTGCGAGGGGAACACCGATGAAGTTGACAAGGTCGTTGCCGGCAAAAGCGAGAGCAAGGGCGAAGGTGCCCATCAATACAATTACTTTGAAAACGTTGATTTTCATCCAGTGAAGGATTTGCATCAGTACGGTGAAGAACACGAAGAAGACGGCGATTAACATCAATGTGTTGTCTTGTATCCAGTGTTTGTTTTCGGGGGTCATGAAGGAGCTGTCTTTCAGTCCTTTGATAAGCATGAAATAGATGATGGCGGTAGCGGCTACACCTCCGAAGAGGGCAATGCTGTATTTCATCTTTTTCGTATAGTTGAAGGTGAATATCACACGGGCCAGCCATTGTACGATCATTCCGAAGAAGAAGGCGATGGCGACGGATACGAAAATGGCCATGATGACGGAAAGGGCTTTGTCGGTGTTTATGAGGTCGCCCAAACCGAGGGTGTCGCTATTATGTACTTTGATAAGTGAGAGGGCGAAGGTTCCTCCGAGTAGTTCAAAGACTAGTGAAACGGTAGTGGAGGTGGGCATACCCATGGAGTTGAATACGTCCAGCAGTACTACGTCGGTCAGCATGACGGCTAACAGGATGCACATGATTTCGGCAAAGTAGAAGTGCTCGGGCTGGTAGATGCCGTGCCGGGCTATGTCCATCATGCCATTGGATAGGGAGGCGCCAATAAATATACCGACGCCGGCTATGAAAAGGATGGTTTTAAACGAAGCGGCTTTGGCACCTACCGCGGAGTTTAAGAAGTTGACTGCGTCATTGCTGACTCCGACTATCAGATCGAAGACGGCAAGGACGAAGAGGAAGATGATAATGCATAAATAAATAGTCTCCATAAATAATATGTGTATGTTGTTTCCAGTTGCAAAGGACGGGATTTGACGTTGCAGGGAGGTGTCATACATGTTACAATTGTATTACAATCATCTTTCTTTTGTCTTGAAACAAAAGAAAGAAGCAAAGAAAAATTCAAGGCTGACTTTTTTCTCCTACTCGCTTCCTTCACTTCGCTAAAGGGCAGAAACTCGCTACGCTCAAACAGTCTGCCCTTCTTAACGCTACGTTACGGGCGCTCGCCTGACGGAGAAAAAAGTAGGCCGGGGAAAGCCGCCGGCTGGTCCGCTGTATGATATTCGTGAGGGGTATTAGGAAGGAATTCTCTGTATATTTCTATTTTTCTATCTCTACTATTATATCGTATTCTATATCTCTATTATATATTGTTCAGCTTTGCTATATTCAGTCGTATAACGTCTGCGGCTTTTTATAGCAAAGCATTTTTATTAGTAGCATTTGTAATATGCAAAGTTCTTTAGATAATGTGCTTTTTATGCTGGAAGTTCTTCATGCTGCAAAATCTCTTATTTAGAAAAGTATTCTATACTATAAATCCTTCCACACTGCAGAACTAAAACCTCTTATTCAGCAAAGTTTCATGCTATACATCCTTTAAAACAATGCAATCTTCCGTATACCAAAGGCCGCCACGCCGCACGGGGTCCCCGGCCTCGTTTTTCCGGCGTCAAGCGCAGGTGTTTCCTTCGGCGTTAAGAAGGGCAGACTGTTTGAGCGTAGCGAGTTTCTGCCCTTTAGCCGGAGGAAGCACCGGAGTAGCCGGAAAAACGCAGCCTTGATTCTTTCTTTTTGGTTCTTTTTCTTTCGTCTTGATACGAAAGAAAAAGAACTATTCAGCAAACATAGGATCCCAAGCAGGAAGTCGGATAGGCTTCTGTTTCAACACCTCGAGAGCTTTTTTCGATGCATATTTCGTTTCTACTACTAGACGGAACATATATTCGTTAAACCAATCATCTGTCATAATGAGATAACCCTGATAACCGGCAGCAGGCCCCCAACTATTTTCAACCATCCATTTCGTCGGTTTTCCGTTTTTGTCAAGATCGACGGCCATAAGAGTCATGGCGTGACTGGAGCCACTGGCAAAACTTTGGATACGTTGCTTCTTGTTCATGCCAAAAGAAGTACCCATAAGAGATTCGTAGTCGTAGTTTTTGACATCCAGTAGACCACGGTCAGAGTTTAGAAACTTACCTACATCGCAAGAAAAATACATCATCGTGCTATCCTTGAGAGAAGAAATAGCCATTTCTTTGATATCCTCGATGGGAAGATTGACATAAGTCCAGTTTTTGCCGTCGTAACGGTGGCGGTCGTAATCTATCTCATAACACTTATAATATTCACGGCTCGGATCGTTCATTAACATGACATAATTATCAATCAGTTTTTCGTCACCATACTTTTTCAGGAAAGAAAGCGGAGTGTAAGTTTCGGTAGACACAGGCTCACCCTTAGCGTTATATTCAGTCCAGGTAAATTCAGTAGGAGGAACACCGAGATTCAACACTAACATGCGGTAGATGGTGCTCAACATCTCTGTTTTTGTTTTCTCAAGGGCAGCAGGCTTGACACCTTGCGCAGCGAGATCACGGAGTTGAAGCCCCTGTTCACGAAGTTTCAGGGCGATCAGACCTGCCATACGGGAGGTATTTTCACTACTGTTGGTTTCGGGCATCACATCTTTGGGAACAAGCCCGTATTTACTGACAATATCGGCTACACCGGTGAATGTTCCACCGTCACTCAAAGGATTACGGAAGAGCCATTCCACCATTTTATCATCCATCGGCTTACTGCTGGTGTCGATAATACCTTGTAGAAAGAGGTTGGCTTTCTCCAGTTGGTCGAAGAAGAAAGGATAAGTTTGCGAGAATTCGAAGGAACCGAGGTTATGCTTGGCGATCGCTTTGGCACGCATCACATTCAAACCTGTAAAAAGCCAGCAACGACCAGAAGATTTTTGGTCGGTGATACCTTTAGAAGACACTTTGATAGAAAAATGCGTATCCATGCCTTTCAGATTATCCTGGTTGAGAGCCAGTTTACGAATGTCGTTGCTACCGATAGCATTGCGGATAGCCTTGTCGGTGGGAGTGTTTGCATAACTCTGCTTGATTTGTTGCATCATGGAGTCGCTGATGCCGCCTTTCACTTCTTGCGCTTGTGTAGAATAAGAAAAAGCACAGAAAACAAAAATTGATAAAATCTGTTTATTCATTGATTTAATATTAAAATGTTGTCATATTTCACCTTCTTATAATAGATAAAACATATTACTCTTTTGCAAAGGTTGTTGAATTCTTAGATATATGCAAACAAACTCCTAAAAAACGAATAATGTTTTTTTAGCAAACAATAATAACTTATTGTAGAAAAACCTGCAGATAGGATAAATAATCGTATATTTGCAGACAAAATTAAAACACAACAAAATGACAAGCGCAAAATCTGTACGATATAATTGGATTGACTGGAGTAAGTCAATAGCTATATTTCTAGTTATTTGGGGACATGTACCAATGCAATCAGAGACGCACACGATCATCTATTCTTTTCACATGCCACTTTTCTTTCTTATATCCGGTTACTTATACAACCCTAAAGGAACAATAAAAGAAGAATTATATAAGGATCTCAAGACTTTGCTGCTCCCCTATCTCATCTATCAATTCATATTTTACCCGTATTGGTTTGTTAGAGAGCTTATAGTACCTCATCAAGTTATCAATATACACAATAGCATCATACACCCCCTCATTCAATCACTGTCGTCAGACCCCATTAACGGCCCCACATGGTTTATATATTGCCTGTTTATGATAAAAATATATTCCTACACTATACAAAAAAAACAATCAATATACTGGTTGACGGCAGGTATCAGCAGCCTAGTCTCCATACTCATTTGTTATTGGCTCAACCAACACTCCATCTATGGTACCTATGCTACACATAGTTTTTTTGCATTGCAAATATTCTTTTTTACCGGACAAGCATTGAAACGGACAAAGATAACAAACATCGCAAATTCCTTGCATCAAAGTATCATCTGGCTGATTTTATCCACTGTTTCATTTGCCACATTTTTTTCGATGGGATACACCAGTAACTATACAACACTGCCCGAAATAGTAAATTTCCACCTCCTGGGATTCACCGGAAGCTGCATGATTCTTGGAATCGGATTTATACTCAATCAAATTACATCCACCATAAATTATAATGTATCAATAGGCACAATGGTTATTTTAGGTATACATTGGATGTTCATAGGTGTATTCAATTTTGCTATAAAAAAATACCTGCATATCGATAATATTACCTACTCTACATTCATAGCCTTTATTATAAGTCTACTTATTACAGCAATCAATTATCCACTCATTATATTCTGCAAGAAGCATATCCCTCTACTGTTAGGAAAAATCCGCATACCAAAATAGCCTTTATTTGCCCTTAGAATGACTTTTTTAGATTTATTATCTAAGAACATCAAAACTAATCGGAATAAAAGAGTTTTCTTTGCAGTCGAATTCCTCACAGAGAAATTATGAAGAAATATATAATAGGAATATTGATGATGCTTCCATCCATCAATATGATGTCAGCTACGGCTGATAGTACGGCAGTAAAAAGCGATGAACTGCAAATGTCTACAACTTCTATCAGTGATACTACTCCTACAGATATTGAAGACACCCCGTCAGACACCATTCCTGCCCTTTCCAAGCGCGAGTTGCGTCGCCAGCGCGTGGCAAACCGGAATTTGCACTATAACATATTAGGTGGTCCCAGTTATACGCCGGACTTCGGTTTGTTAGTAGGCGGTAGCGCACTGATGACGTTCCGGATGAATCCGAGTGATACCACCCAACGACGTTCGGTAGTGCCGATGGCCATCGCATTGATGTTCAAGGGCGGACTAAACCTGATGACTAAACCACAACTCTTCTTTAAAGGCGACCGTTTCCGTATCTTCGGAACCTTCTCTTATAAAAATACAATCGAGAATTTTTATGGCATCGGATATTCCACTAATAAAGATTATGAACGTGGAGAAGATACCAGCGAGTACCGTTATAGCGGCATTCAAGTAAATCCATGGTTCTTATTCCGTCTGGGTGAAAGCAATATCTTTGCCGGTCCCCAAGTCGATTTGAACTATGACAAAATTACCAAACCGGCTGCCGGAATGGTTAATGAGCCCTCATATATAGCGTCAGGAGGTACGGAGCACGGATACAAGAATTTCAGTTCAGGACTTGGTTTCCTGCTGACGTATGACACACGTGATATTCCCGCCAATGCTTATAGCGGAACTTACCTTGACTTCCGGGGAATGATGTATAATAAAACGTTCGGCAGTGATAATAATTTTTATCGATTGGAAATAGATTATCGCCAATACAAAACAGTAGGTCGTCGTAAAGTTATAGCCTGGACAGTGCAGAGCAAAAACGCATTTGGAAACGTTCCATTAACGAAATATGTACTTAGCGGAACTCCTTTCGATCTTCGCGGTTACTACATGGGGCAGTTTCGCGATAAATCCTCACATGTAATGATGGCCGAATACCGCCAGATGATAAATACAGACAAAAGCACATGGGTGAAGAAGATGTTGAGCCATATAGGATATGTAGCCTGGGGAGGATGCGGATTCATGGGACCTACTCCGGGGAAGATAGAAGGCGTACTTCCGAATCTCGGATTAGGGTTACGCATTGAAGTCCAACCTCGCATGAATGTACGCCTTGATTTCGGCAGAGACATGGTGAACAAGCAGAATTTGTTCTACTTCAACATGACAGAAGCCTTTTGACGCCATATACACGACAAATTGTGCACAATTTACACGAAAGATTGTAAAATAGATAATAAAA
>ERZ773173.2631-NODE-2631-length-13047-cov-11.075508_pt1 | contig 13047 bp, 10 predicted proteins | sample MGYA00580535_ERZ773173 | MGnify/ENA primary metagenome ERZ773173 (study PRJEB29015, sample SAMEA2737856) | human gut metagenome | biome: human gut; feature: human-associated habitat; material: faeces | place: China | collected 2012 ...
CATAGTGGCAGAAGTCGCTTAGCCAATATGTTGAATTTTTAACGGACTATTATATCTGAGAAAAGAACTGGAGAAGTATGTATCGTATAGAATCTTTTTGCAAAATAAAAAGACTGTTCCGAAATTCCGGAACAGTCTTTACTTGTCATTACAAAAGAAACAAGATCATTTTTCTGTTTTGCTATTGGTCGGTAAAACTCATCTATCGGTTACAGTGTTTTTGAAGCGAAAGTTTAGTAGTCCGATTATGAAAGATAATCACTGCCATGCAAAAATCAGATGATGCTAATCTCTTTTGTTCACAAAATCATGTTATTCCATCGGATATAACGATCAAGTTATAAAGATATAAAAAAAGAAGTAAGGAAAACAACCGTTTTCTACATTTTGATGTTATAGCGCAACTTTTTGTTAATTTTTACAACTTGTATCGATACATTTGAGAAACGATTTGCTGATATTGGTTTTCTAATTGTAAATAATTTTGCATGCTCTCATACACCTGATTTGCTTCGATAAAATATTCTATCATCGAGAGCTGACCGTTTTCAAGGGCTTTGTTGAGTAAAGAGAGTGTTTTTTGGGATTGTAACAGTTTGTTGTATTCTTGCATAGAGACTTTTAAATTGGTCGCCTGATCATAGAGTTGTCGCAAAGTAGAAAGACTTTGCAGGCGGGTGTTTTCTATTTGCATTTGAGTATATCCGCTTAAAGCTTTTGCCTGTTTTATTTTGTTTCGGTTTTCAAATAGCGGAATAGAAATACCGAACGATATGCCGTTATATTTGTCTGTGGGCTCCATTTCTCGTATGTAACCGATCTCGAATTTAGGAAACCATAGGAATTTGCTTAGCGAGATATTTTTCCGAGCTACTTTCAGTTCGTTTTCGAGTGAACGTAATTCAGGGTCAGCGGCTATGGCTTCTTGACTGTAAATTTCAAAATTTTCCGGAAAATCCACAGGGGAATAATCGGTTAGCTCTTCTCCGATCGGTAAATTTCCATTTAAAGTTTGTAATTCTTTAAGTTTATTATTCCGTTCGGTTTCTATCAACCGCATTTGTGTTTTTATATTATAAAGTTCTAATTCTATTTTGTTGGTCTCCAAGATATTTGCATCACCGGTAGATAACCGTTTCTGATACAGGGCCGAGAGTTTCTGTACATTCTGAAGCCTGAGGCTCAGTAACTTTTGTTGTTGAAAGAGAGAAACCAGATCGAGACAGATTGTTTTTGCATTAAGCAACACTTGCTGGCGGATGATCTGTTTTTGCTGATCATACAAGTCTGATTTTAGATCATAGAGCTGGTTTTTATGAACATATACCGATGGAAAGTCAAAACTCTGCGATACCGACAGCTCTCCGGTTTTTCCTATCGAGGCCGGTTTTCCCCATTTCCGTTCGTATGATACATTCGGGTCGGGCAGAGTGTTTTCTGTTGCTGCTTCCAGTTTTTTAGAAAGGGTCAGTTGTTCACTGGCTTGTAATTCTTTATTGTTTTTTTCGATAGATCTGAGTATCGATTCGATGTTGTTCTGTGCCGCTAAATTTCCGGCACAGAACAACAAGAAGACAATTATATAGAATTTCATAAGTCGCTTTTTTTATGGTTCATAATCTGATAAACAATGGGAACGATAAATGCGTTCAATAGGGTAGAGCTTAATAATCCGCCTAAAATTACTTTTGCCATCGGGCTTTGGATTTCGTTTCCCGGTAGATCTCCACCTATTGCCAACGGAATGAGAGCAAGAGCGGAAGACAGGGCTGTCATTAAGATCGGGTTAAGACGATCTAATGATCCGTGTATGATGGTATCTTTCAGATTATAGCCTTCGTTTTGAAGATGGTTGTAGTGCGATACCAGCAGCATTCCGTTACGGGTAGCGATACCGAATAGCGAGATGAATCCGATAATTGCAGGAATACTTATTTCTCCGGATGTCAGTTTCAGCATGATAACTCCGCCGATCAAGGCTAAAGGGAGATTTAGCAAGATAATGCCTGATTGTTTTGCATTTCTGAATTCGTGATAGAGTAATAGGAATATTACCAATACCGAAATCATTGACGTCAGTAATAACGTCCGGGATGCGGCTTGTTCGCTTTCGAACTGACCACCGTATTCAATATGATAATCTTCTGGTAGCTTTATTGTTGCATTTATCTTTTCTTGTATATCTTTTACGACTCCGTGCAAATCCCGGTCGGCAACATTTGCAGAAATTACGATTTTGCGTTTGACATTCTCCCGGTTTATCGTATTCGGGCCGGATGAAGAAGATATGTCTGCTACATAAGACAACGGTATTTTTGTCCCGTTTGCATCGATCATCAGATTTGCTATTTTTTCGATTTTGTCCCGTTCGTCATCCCGGACCTTTACCGTAAGGTCGAATGACCGTCCGTTTTCGTATACTTGAGATACAACTTCCCCGGCTAATGCAATATCGATGAATTCGGTAAATTCGGGCAGTGTGATGCCGTATTTGGCAAGCATGTCGCGTTTCGGATTAATTTTAAGTTGTGGGCGTTCGATTTGCTGTTCTACATTCAGATCGACGACTCCTTCGACATCTTTTATTGCCGCTTTTATTTGGTTGCCCAAAGAAAACATTTTGTTCAGATCATCACCGAACAGCTTGATTGCGATTTTTGCTTGTGTTCCGGATAGCATGGCATCGATACGGTGAGATATCGGTTGCCCTATTTCTACGTTTACTCCGGGCAAACTTCCCAATTTCTCTCGGATGTCGGCAATCATTTCTTCATGAGAACGTTCTCCCCGTTCATAAGGAGCTTCTATTTCAGAAACGTTTACCCCTAAGGCATGTTCATCCAGTTCTGCACGTCCGGTTTTTCGGGCTACAGTTTTGATTTCGGGGACAGATAACAGTAATTGTTCTGCCCTCTGTCCGATTCGATCCGATTCTTCAAGAGAAATTCCCGGTAACGTACTGATATTTATGGTAAACGAACCTTCGTTGAACGGAGGTAGAAAACTTCGTCCTAATGTGAAGAATAGTGCCAAAGAAACGATGAATAATCCGATAGTCGATCCTAAAACCGCTTTTTTGTGGTGTAAAGTCCACACTAAAGCTCGTTCATATACCTGTTTCAGATTTCGAGCGACCCACGGTTCACGGGAGAGTTTTTTATCATTTTTCTTGTCGGTCAGCAGGTAACTGCAAAGTACCGGAGTCAGGGTAAGAGCTACTACTGTAGAAGCAAATAGAGCTATGATAAATGAAATACCGAGAGGCATCAACATTCGTCCTTCCATACCGCTTAAAAAGAATAGGGGAACAAAGCTGACGATAATGATGAGTGTTGAGTTGAGTATCGGCATACGTACTTCTTTGGATGCTTCGAAAATTACATCTATCGGACGTTTGCGTTCGTTTTTCGGTAACAGGCGATTTTCTCGTAATCGTTTATATACATTTTCTACATCGACTATCGCATCATCGACCAGAGAGCCGATTGCAATTGCCATACCTCCCAGACTCATCGTGTTTATAGTAAGTCCCATAAAGTGAAGAGTCAGTATCGATACCAATAAGGAAAGGGGCAAGGCAACTAAAGATATAACGGTAGTCCTTAAATTCATCAAGAAAAAGAATAAGACGATTATGACGAAAACAGAACCTTCGAACAGAGATTTTTGTATGTTATCGATCGAATTGTCGATAAAACGGGATTGCCGGAATACATCGGTGGAGATGTGAATATCTGCCGGCAAATTTTTTTGTAATTCTGCAACGGACTGATCTAGTTTTTCTGTCAGTTCGAGCGTACTGGTATTCGGTTGTTTGGTAACCGTGATCAATACGGCAGGTTTTCCTTTCTCTGAAGCCATACCGAGTTTGGGCGCTTTGTTTCCGATTTGAATGTCTGCAATGTCTTCAAGTAGAACCGGAATGCCGTTTATTGTCTTTACTACTGCTTTGGACAGCTCATCGATATGATTTGTCGAAACTACACCTCTGACGATATATTCGTTACTGAATTCGTATAATATACCACCGTTTGCATTTTGATTCATGTTCCGGGTCGTGTTCATGACCTCGTTCAGTCCTATGCCGTAGTGCTTCATGCGGGCCGGGTCGAGCAATATCTGGTATTCTTTGATTTCTCCTCCGATAACCGTTACTTGGGCGACACCACCGGTGGAGAGAAGTCGCGGTCTGATTACCCAGTCGGCCAAAGTACGTAAATCCTGTAAAGACGTAGAATCGGATGTGATGCCGAGTATCATGACTTCTCCCAATATAGAAGATTGCGGTCCGAGAGTAGGAGTCCCGACATTTGCCGGTAAACTTTCACTCATTACTGCCAGTTTTTCGGAAGTTATCTGGCGAGCTCGATATATGTCCGTACCCCAGTTGAACTCTACCCATACGACAGAGAACCCCGTTGTCGAAGAGGAGCGCACGCGGCGTACGTCTGTAGCCCCGTTAACAGCCGTTTCTACCGGAAAAGTAACGAGGCGTTCTACTTCTTCAGAAGCCATGCCCGGAGCTTCTGTCATAATTACGACCGTAGGGGCATTCAGGTCGGGAAATACATCCACTTCCATTTTCATGGCAGTATAACTGCCGATAAAAAATAAAAGTATGGCTGCAAAAAGTATTAATAACCTGTTATGCAGCGAATAGCTGATAATTTTATTTAGCATAATCTGTTCCTCCTGTTAATGGCTGTGAGAATGACCTTCGGGAATAATGCTGCTGTTTGCCGCAAGTTTTACTTGGTAAGCGCCTTTGGTTACGACACGGTCTCCGGGTTTTATTCCTGCAAGGATTTGTACTTCTTTCCCGTCATTGACTCCGAGAGTAACTTCTTGTTTTTTGTATCCTTCTTTATCGAGTTGGAGATATACGAAATAACTTCCTTGCTCTTCGGTGAGGACTGTTACCGGAACAGTTATTACATTATTTGTATTTCCGGATAAAAGAAAGACTTCGACATAAGATCCGGGTATAATGTCTCCCTTATTGTCGAATTCGAATATGACCGGAAGATAAAAAGACCCGTTGTCGGAGGAGCGTCCGTATGATTTTAATTTTCCATTGAGGCTTTCTAATGTATAGACTTTGTCATTATACGGAGTTTTAAAATGGGCGGAGGTTAGTGTCGGAAGGAATTGATAATATCGTTCTGAAACTTCGGCCTTCAACATTAACCGGCGATTTTGAGAAATGTTTAGTAACGGTTGACCGATTTCGACATAATCTCCGTCATTAACCAGCCTACTTTTGATGAATCCGTTCATCGGAGATGTAATTGCAATGCCGTTGTTCCCCTGATGTCCGGCTGTGGCTTTCCATGCGACACGAGCCGTTTCATAACTACTCAATGCTTGATTATATTCTTTTTCGGATATGATCTTATCTCGATAAAGAATTGCCGCACGTTCATATTCTTTTTGAGCGGTTCGGTAAGTTATTTCAGCTTTTTCCGCCGGATCTCCGTCCTGTATGTTCTGGGCTGAAATAGAAAGCAATATTGTTCCTTTATTTACGGCAGACCCCTCGGTAAGGGATGCTTTTCCGAAAGCAACTATTCCCGAAGAAGTTGCTGCAATAGTCATATCGTCTCCTTGTGCAGCAAGAACTTGTCCGGATGTTTTAATGACATTTCGGAAAGTTTTGGGCTGTATTTCCGATATGACTATACCTGCTGCTTGAGCTTTTTCTTCGGTAAAAATTATTTCGTCTTCATGTTCGTGATCAGTATCGACTTCGTTTTGTTGATGTTCGTGATCGACATCTTTGGGGGTATTGTTATTGCATCCGGCAAAAAAATAAGCCGAGGCAATAATACATATTATAATATGTTTCATTGAAAATTTGTTTTTAATCTGATAATATTTCGTGACGGACTACTCGTTACTTATCGTACACAATAAAATCTCGACACGATAAAATTGAAAATTGTCGTTTTATATATAATCAGATTAAATGGGGTGGAGCTCGTAATCCGGAAGAGAGGCCTTTGTATTCAGAAATGCAAAAGTCTTTATGAGGAATAGGCAACGTTGTACATTCCGTTTCGTCCGGTCTGAAATCGAAAGAAGTGATTGTTGCGGGAAGTGCAATGAAAATATTTGACTGGAGGTCGGGATTTCCGGTAGAAGTCCGGTAAGCGGCAAAACGCGCAAGGCAGTCAGTTTCACAGTCAGGCCGGTGTGTAATATCCCGATTTTGTCCGTTTTCGGGAATTTCGGATAATTGCAAGCATATTCTACCGTCGATATGGTGGTGATGAGGCACAATTGTAACGAGCAACATGCAGCATGCCGCTAACCAAAGAAAAGGTAGAAGTACTTTTTTTTTCATTAAAATAGTTCCTGTGCAATTGCTCTTTGTGTACAAAGGTAGTAACAAAAGATCGGATTAGGAAAATGGATACTCGTGTTTTTTTATTTTTAACAAGAATGTTTGATCCATTCGGGCCAAGAACTTTTGTCGGTGTTCGTGTTTGCATTTTTTGTAAGTAAAGTAGCTTATAATTAAATATTTATTTTGTTACGAGATGCAGAAATTTGTTATCTGAAAATTTTTTATGGTAAGAAAAACACTAATTTAAAGTTTATATTTGAAAATAATCCTATATAAGCTTGCTGACAAAAAAACCGCATAATTTTTTTCTTTGAAAATAATGTACTACATTTGACCCACAAAAGTTGCTTTAATAGCGGTATTCTTTGGAAAATTTGGAAAAATGCCATGTAAAACAATATCCTGCCTGAGGTTCCGTTGTTTTATAAAATAGGTGTTGTTTCGAGGCTGCCGATATTGCAAATATGAAAAAACGGTTTTTTATTGCGGAATTTGAAGAACACGGAAGATTAAAAGCTCTTTAAATAGCGTTATAGGAACTCAAAATAATAAAGAAAATAAATTATCAAACTATTTTAATTTAACAGTCAACCACTTAGAATTTTTTTATTATGGAAACTAAAAAAACTGAAACTAAAGCTAAAGCTAAAAAGAAAACATTTCGTGGCATTGAGTCTGCATTTCTTGTGATTGTAGCATGCTTTATTATTGCTTTGTGTATTTTCCATTTCATCTTGGGAAATCCTGCAAACTTTATGGATAATGATCCTACAGGACACCCTCTGCCTGGAAATATGTTGGGTACTATCTATAAAGGAGGTGTAATCGTACCTGTCCTTCAAACTTTGTTACTTACCGTATTGGTATTAAGTGTTGAACGTGCATTTGCTCTTATGAAAGCTAAAGGTAAAGGGAGCACGACTAAATTTGTTGAAAACATTAAAGCTGCTTTGGCAGACGGTGATATTCAAAAAGCTCAAGCTATTTGCGACAAACAGCAAGGTTCTGTAGCAAGTGTTGTTACTTCAGTATTGAAAAAATATGCTGAAATGGAAGCTAATGATACTTTGACTAAAGAACAAAAACTTGCTTATATCCAAAAAGAAGTTGAAGAAGCTACCGCCCTTGAATTACCGACATTGGAACAAAATCTTTCGGTTGTGGCTACAATGACAACATTGGGTACGTTGACCGGACTTCTCGGAACTGTGTTAGGTATGATCAAGGCGTTCGCCGCTTTGGCAAATGCTGGTGCTCCCGACTCAATCGCTCTGTCAACCGGTATTTCTGAAGCACTTGTAAATACTGCTTTCGGTATCGGTACTGGTGCGTTAGCCGTTATTTCATATAACTTCTTTACCAGCAAAATCGATAAAATTACCTATGCTATTGATGAAGTAGGTTTCTCTATCGTACAAACTTATGCAGCAACTCACAAATAATTAAAGACCTGTTGAGATTATGCCAAAAATAAAAGTAAAAAGGAAAAGCACGTTCATCGACATGACGGCGATGAGTGACGTGACTGTACTTTTGCTTACGTTTTTTATGTTGACTTCTACTTTCGTACAGAAAGAACCTGTGCAAGTAGCGACTCCGGCATCTGTTTCGGAAATTAAGATCCCCGAAACAAATATATTGCAGATTCTGGTAGATCCGAAAGGTAAAATCTTTATGAGTCTGGATAATCAGGATAATCGGGTCGATGTATTGCAAAATGTAGGCAGAGAATACGGTATTGAGTTTACTCCTGAAGAGATCAATAAATTTAAACTGATGAATTCTTTCGGAGTTCCTCTTGCCCAGATGAAGTCTTTTTTAGCTCTTCCGACGGACAGGCAGGACGCTATCTTGAAAGATTACGGGATTCCTATCGATACGACGGCCAATCCTTCTAACGAGTTTAAAGCTTGGGTTAAAACGGCAAGGAATGTAAACGGAGATTTGAGAATTGCAATTAAGGCGGACAGAACGACTCCTTATTCCAGAATAAAAGAGATTATGTCATCTTTACAGGATATTAGGGAGAATCGTTATAATCTGATTACTACGCTTAAGAGTATTCCCGCAGATAATTAATAATAGTCATAAAGGAAAAATATTATGGCAGAAGTACAACAAAAAGATAACGGGGGAGGCAAAGGTAAGCAGAAGAAGATGACGATTCGCGTGGACTTCACTCCTATGGTGGACATGAATATGCTTTTGATCACATTTTTCATGCTTTGTACATCATTGAGTAAGCCGCAGACGATGGAAATCAGTATGCCTTCCAATGATAAGTCTATTACAGAAGAAGACCAGACGAAAGTTAAAGCATCTCGTGCTATTACGTTGATTTTGGGAGGAGATGACCGAGTATTTTATTATACCGGTGAGCCTAATTATGAGGATTACACCTCATTGAAAGAAACTACGTATGAAGCCGATGGTCTGAGAGCTATGTTGATGGGACGTAATGCAGATATCGTTGCCAAAATAAAAGCTTTGAAAGCTGAAAAGTTGGAAAAGAAATTTTCAGATGAAGAGTATAATGAAAGGGCGATGAAGATCAAGGATGTAAATACTGCTCCCGTAGTAATGATAAAGGCAACAGATGATGCGACTTATGAGAATCTTGTAGATGCTCTTGATGAGATGCAGATTTGCAGCATCAGTAAGTATGCGATTGTTGATATAACCGAAGGTGATGAGTTTTTGTTGGATAACCTTGAACAGAAAGGAAAACTGACGGAAAATATCGATCGGGATCAAGTTAAGAAAAACTAATTAGTACTCATTTAAAAAAGAAGAAAAATGGCAAAAATAGATTTAACTTCGAAAGAATGGTGCGATTTGGTTTTTGAAGGACGTAATAAGAGCTATGGAGCATACGATTTGCGTATGACTTCTTCGAAACGACATAATGTTGCAATGCTTATTATATTGATTGTAGCAGTTGTAGGTTTCTCGCTCCCTTCTTTGATTCGTATTATGACTCCTGAAAAAGTAGAAGATTTTACAGTTACAGAAGTAACACAGTTGTCAGATCTTCCTAAAGCAGAAGTCAAGAAAAACGAAGAATTGAAGCCGATGGCTCCGACGACTCCTCCTCCTCCTTTGAAGAGCTCTATCAAATTTACGGCTCCGGTCATAAAGGATGATAGTGAGGTTTCCGATGAAGAAGATATCAAATCGCAGGATGAATTGGCAGCTAACAGTAAGATCGCTATTTCTATCGCCGATGTAAAAGGTAATGATGAGATAAACGGACAGGATATTGCGGATTTCAAGGAATTCGTTCAGCCTGAAGCTCCAGTAGAAGAAGAAAAACCGTATCAGGCTGTAGAACAGATGCCTCAGTTCCCTGGTGGTGAAGCAGCATTGCTGAAGTTTATCAATGAAAAGATCAAATATCCTATTCCTGCACAGGAAGCGGGTATTCAGGGACGTGTGGTAGTACGTTTCGTAGTTTCTAAAACCGGTGAAATCAAGGATGTAACGGTTTTGAGAAGCGTCGAATCCTCTTTGGATAAAGAAGCAGTACGAGTTATCCAAATGATGCCTAAATGGATTCCGGGGAAACAGAACGGTAATAATGTTGCTGTTTATTTTACAGTTCCTGTAGTGTTTAAACTTATGCAGTAAGATTGTTGTTATTATATTAACAATATCACCTAAAATACTCCGCACCTCTATGTCTCCAGATGTAGGGCTGCGGGTATTTTAGATTAAATACCTATAGTTATGGAAACAGAAAATGATCTTCAAAAGCCACAGAAACCCACAAAAAAAATTAATATGGGTTATATTTTCGGGATATTTATGATCCTGATTTACTTTGGGATGGCTTATCTTTTAATCTTCACACCTCTTTTTGAAAACACTTTTTCAGAAATATTTCGGTATAGTATAGGAATTGTTTTCGCAATATATGGTATCTTTAGGGCCTATAGACAAATTAGAAACCAGAGGTATAGTTAGGAGATTTTATAATGAAAATAAAAAGATCGTTTTGTCTTTCAGTTTGTGCGGTATTTATCTTTGCTGGGATTTTTGCAGCATGTAACTCCTCTAAGAAAAAAGGGATTACCGAAACCCCTACGTCAGGACTTATCAAAATAAGTGCGGACCAAACCTTTGAGCCGATTATGGAGCAGGAGATAGATGTTTTTGAAGGACTATATCCTAAAGCTAATATAATACCGGTTTATGCCGATGAGGTGGATGTTATAACCTCTCTCTTGCAAGATAGTGTGAGATTGGCAGTTACGACTCGGAGGCTTTCTCCGAAAGAAGTAGAGACTTTGAATGCTCGGAAACTTTATCCGAAAGAAGTAAAAATCGCTACGGACGGAGTTGCCCTTATCGTAAATAAAGCAAATCCTGATACATTGATTACTATGGACCAGCTTCGGCGGATTCTTACGGGAGAAGTTACGGAATGGAATCAGGTTTATCCTGAATCTAAATTAGGTAAATTGCAACTTGTATTCGATAATCCGAATTCGAGTACGGTGCGTTTTGCAATAGATTCTATTTGTGCGGGAAAACCTTTGTCGAAGAATCTGAATGCTCAGGATAATAATGAAAATGTAATCGATTATGTTTCGGAAGTGCCTAATGCTATTGGTGTAATCGGAGCTAGTTGGATCGGAAATAAAAATGATTCGACGCGTCTCTCTTTCTCAGATAAAATTACGGTGATGGGTATTAGTCGGGATGATGTGGCTTATCCATCGAACAGTTATCAGCCTTATCAGGCTTATTTGGCAATGGGATTATATCCATTGACCAGAGATGTTTATATAATAACTACCGATCCCAAAAGCGGTTTGCCAAGTGGGTTTACTACATTTGTCGGATCGGATAAAGGTCAGCGGATTATTTTGAAGACCGGGATTGTTCCGGCGACACAAGCAATCCGTATCGTAAACGTGAGAGAAAATTTATAATAATAATATATAATAGAAAACTATAGAAATTATGCGAACTAAGTCAATGTTACTTGCTTCTTTCCTTTTTGTTGGAGGGGTGGTGAGTTCTGCTTTTGCAGAATCGTATACGGATGGTATCGAATATTTTAAATCAGGACAACCTGACAGGGCGAAGATAATTTTGGATAAAACTTTGAATGACCCGTCTACTAAAAAGGCCGAAGCATATTTTTATTTAGGAGAAATTTATTCGGGAATGAATAAATTGGATTCTGCCGGAATGTATTATGACATGGGCTTGCAGGCAGATCCTCTTTATCCTTATAATTCGATCGGTAAGGGCAAATTGATGTTGAAAAATAATAAAAAAGAGGCTGAAGCTCTTTTCAAAGCTGTAATCAAATCGGATAAAAAAAATCCGGAGATTTATCTGGCCATTTCAAAAGCATATTATGAGAATGTAATGCCTGAATATCAGAAATATTTGGATAAAGCCTTGGATGCAGATAAAGAGTATGCACCTATTTATGTATTCGAAGGTGATATTTTGGTTAAGGATAAGAAATATGGCGAAGCGTGCGGTTTTTATGAAATGGCACAAAACTTCGATGAAAACTGTCTGGAAGCTTATGTGAAATATTCGAATATTTATTTCCCTATTAATGCGAGTCTTGCTATCGCCAAGTTGGAAGATCTGTTGAAATTGAAACCTAATTCTGCTATTGCACAACGCGAATTGGCCGAAGCATATTTTAAGGATAGCAAATATAATCAAGCGGTAGAAGCTTATGCACGTTATATGGCTAATCCCAATCATTTCGAAAGCGATCAGTCTCGTTATGCAGCACTGCTTTTCTTTGATAAGAAGTATCAAGAATCTCTGGATCTTGTAGATAAAATGATTGTAAAAAATCCAAATGATTTTATTTTGAAACGTTTGGCGATGTATGACAATTATGAGCTGAAAAATTATGATAAAGCTCTCACTGCAGCAGAGACATTTATGAATACTCCGGGAAATCCCCAATTCAATACGCAAGATTATATTATTTATGCAAATATATTGATTGAAAACAAATTGGCGGATAAAGCTATTCCGGTATTGGAAAAAGCGATTTCTCTCGATCAGGAAAAAATCGAACTTTATAAAGAACTGAGCGAGGCATATCGTGCTGCCGGAGATATGTTGAAAAGTGCTGATGCATATAATGAATATATGAAACGGAATCAGGATGTCAGCCTGACAGATTACTTCTTCTTGGGTACGATTTATTATCGTGCCGCTTCTGCCGAAGCACCGGCTGCCGAAGCTACTCCGGAAGAAAAAGCAGCGAAACTTGCTATTCAAAAGCCGATATATCAAAAAGCCGACAGTTTATTTGCTATTGTAGCAGAGAGAGCTCCGGAAGATTATCGTGGACATTTATGGAGAGCCCGTGCGAATTCCGGTCTTGATCCTGAAACGACAGAAGGATTGGCAAAGCCATATTACGAAACTTTATTGACTGTTCTTGAAAAGTCTCAAAATCCGAATAAGGCGGCGTTATTGGAGGCTTATAAATATATCGGTTTCTATAATTATCAAAAAGAGTATGCTGCAGGAAAGAATGTCTATCCTGAAACTCGCAAATGGTGGAGTAAGATGTTGACTGTCGATCCGAATAATGAGATCAAAGCTCTTTTGGATCAACTGCCTCAATAAAAATCATTTTCTTTCGGAATCGTTCCGATAATTAGGGATATTCAGTAAATGTCCCTAAAAAATAAGATGGCATATGAAGATGA
>ERZ773173.2651-NODE-2651-length-12952-cov-48.533070_pt1 | contig 12952 bp, 10 predicted proteins | sample MGYA00580535_ERZ773173 | MGnify/ENA primary metagenome ERZ773173 (study PRJEB29015, sample SAMEA2737856) | human gut metagenome | biome: human gut; feature: human-associated habitat; material: faeces | place: China | collected 2012 ...
TGCCGATTCTATGTTTAATTTTAATTTATCGGTAAAAATTTACCGAAGTATTGATAAAGGTACTTTAATGACAAATTTATTCTTGTTGTTTTCTATGATAAGCTCTCTGTTACATAATAACTTATAGCGTTGGGAGAGATTCATAAGCCCTTTTCCCGATGAGGCAACCCCTTGTTTGAGTTTTATAGGATTGGAAACACTGAGCCAGACCTCTTTGTCACGTACTTCGGTGGTCAGTTTTACTTCCATGGGTTTACTGAGACTTATGATATTGTGTTTGATGACATTTTCTATTAAAAGTTGTAGTGTTAAAGGAGAAATAGGTACATCCCAGTATTTTTCATCTATTGTATTGTTGATATTTAGGCAATCTCCCAGACGGACTTTTTGAAGTAGGATATAAGTATTAAGAAAGTCAAGCTCTTCTCTGAGCGGAATGGTATGCTTGTCCTGGCAGTAAAGAATATACCTGTATGTATCGGCGAGGTTTCGTGTAAATTCTATGGCATTCATCGGATTATATTCTATTTCAGAAATAAGTGTATTCAGACTGTTAAATAAAAAATGCGGATTCAGTTGGTTTTGTAGCGCCATATACCGGGCTTGTGCTGTTTTTTCCTCCAGTTCTTCTGCACGTTTATATAGCTTCACCAGATCTACGTAAAAACGGTTCAGCATGAATTGTCCTACAATGATGAGTTCTATAAACCACACTGTAAGCATGACATACAATCCTTTATCTTTCAGCATAAAAGGATGAGGTGACTCTATGAGCAGTTTGGTAGAAACCAGCAACAGGTAATTGGATATGAAGAGAATGATTGCAGCAGTTATTAATCCGATAGACAGCATGCGATGATTCTTTAAGAAAAACTGATAATACATCATCAGTTTCTCGTTTATGTATTTTACGCTGAGTCCAACCCCGTTAAATAATACAACTACGGCAGAAAAAGCCTGAAAAGTCATCAGCCGGTCTTGATATTGGGAAGGAATATCTGCATAATATACCAATAGAAAATAAGAGAAGCATCCTATTCCGGAGAATAAAAGTACATCCCACAAATACCGCTTTATGTCTTTCAGTCTGTTTTTCATTTCTATCATTCTATTATTGTATGTCTATTTTCCCTGTGGCTCTGTCCAGTCCGCTTTTAGCTATCTGAGCGTTTAGCTTCGACTGAATATAATTGATTTTGGCATCCTGATGATATAATTGTGCATTGATAACTTCAAGGATGGAAATATTACCTTCTTTATATTTGTCCATTGCCATCTTTTCGCTGTCGGCAGCTTTCGACAGGGAACTTTCTATGAGTCTAACTTTTTCTATAGCTTGCGAGTAGGTATAAAAGGCGGTTTCTATTTCCAGACGAATATTGTCGGCTACCTTATGATGATTCTCGATTGCCATGTTTACACTATATTTCCCTGATTTTTTGGTATGTCTACGTTTACCCCATTCGAATATAGGTACGCTTAACTTGGCATATACAGCGTAATTAGGATCCAGATCCGATTTGAAATCATATCCCGGTGATGAATAACTTCCATCTATACCAACCGATAGTTTAGGCAAATATTGTGCATTAGCGGTTTTCGAAGCTGATCTTTGAATATCGACTTTATTGGTTGCTATTCGCAGTTCCGGTCTTGATGCCATAGCTGTTTCTACCGTTCCCGGAAAGTGCTGAACTTCTGTCAATGGCACAACGACGGAGTCTGTTTCCAGCTCTTGGTTGAATGGAATGCCGGAGAAAGAGTTCATAGATAAACGTGCTACTTCTGCGTCATTGCGCGACTGTATCAGCCGGTATTCAGCATCATTCAGTTTAACTTCTGCCATAAGTAAATCGTTGCGGTCGGAATATTCTTCTTCTACGCGGTCTTTTACTACCTCAACCAACGTTGCGACCGATTCTTTAAACTCTTCGGCCACTGTCACCATTTCCTGACGTGCGACTTTGTTCCAATAATATACATCAGCATCATATATGATATTGTTTGTCACACGCATCTGCTCATAACGTGACGATTCATTTTCTTTTTTTGCCTTGTCATATCCAGCCTGTAGAGCTCCTCCTGAATAGATAGGCTGGGCTAATGTGAGCGATGCACCATATTTAGCATTTCGTCCCTGAAAGCTAACAGGCTCATTAAGTGAAGGGATAGCTACAGAGAGTTCTGCCGGATTACCGGTATAGTTGAAGTTGGCATTACCAGACAGCGAAGGCAGGAAATCAGCTTTTGCCGATTTCTCTTTTTCCTGTTGTATGGAAGCTGCATATCCTGCTGCCTTTATGTCTTGGTTATATGCTTTCATCTTGGTACGATATTCTTGCAAAAGTTTGTTGTGTTGTGCCTGAGCTTGTGCAGAAACACACATCAGGCACAATATAATCCATTTATTCATCCTCTTGTAATTTGTAAAGTTAAGAAAAAGTTCCACATAAATTTCGAGAAAACGCAATAGACACTATATTTTGTAAAAAATAGCATATAGAGCCGGAGTCACAAATAATGTAAGCAGTGTGGCAAACGACAAGCCGAATACGATTGTTGCTGCCATGCCACCAAATACGACATCGAATAAAAGCGGGATACTTCCGAAAACAGTTGTCAGTGCAGCCATCAGTACAGGACGTACTCTGGAAACTGTAGCTTCGATGACTGCCGTATATGGCGCGATACCTGCTCTTCGCTGTACGTTTACTTCATCCAGCAATACAATAACATTCTTTATAATCATGCCTAATAATCCGAGCCATCCGGCTATACAGAAGAAACCAAACTGGAATCCTGTGAGCAATAATCCGAATACCATACCGATGAGTGACAACGGTAGAATAAGGAAAATGATAAGTGGCTGCCGGAAATTTCCGAAAAGCATGACGAGAATGATTATCAGCATGATAATGGCCAAAGGAAAATATTTGGTCAATGCTGCCATGGCTTCTTTCTGATCTTTATATTGTGAATCCCAGAAAAAACTATAGCCTTCGGGCAGTTTGATGTTTTCTATTTCTTCCCGTATCTCTGCGTGTACTTCTTTCATGGTATGTCCACGTTTCACGTCACATTGGGCAGCCATAGAAAGCTGTCGGTTGTATGTACGCACAAGCGGATATTCCCATGCGATATTGATGCCATCGGTTACTTGTCCTAACGGAGCAGAGTTAGATCCATTCCATATCTGCAGGTCTTCCAGTTTTTCTGTATCCCATGATGCCTCTTCTTTTGTGCGGAGTAGTACGGGAACCTTTTTGTCATTATCGCGGTAAATACCTATGGCCGTTCCGTCGCTAACCGATTTGACAGCATTCATCATATCACTCCGTCCGATATTCAGTCTTCCGGCTTTTACCGGATCGTAGCCCGCTTTTATCATCATAGCCATATTTCCCCACTCGTTGCGTGCATTCAGCACTTTCGGATTCTTACGCATGATACCGATAGCAATGTTTGTCAGAGAATCCAATACAGCCGGATCATCTCCACAGAACCGGGCTTCGATTAAAGCCTGAGGTATGCTGTTGATTTCGAAACTGTTGACGCGTATAAGTGCATCCTGAAATTTTTCAGGAAGCTTGTGGTATAAAATTTCCTGTAATTCGCATGACTTTTCAGGAGTTTCTGCCTCTATCAGACATTGAGCATAATTAGGTTGCGGACCATAAGCAGCATTTGCTAGATAATATCTTGGAGGAGTTTGCCCGATATAAGTCGAAACCTTCTTTACTCCATCGAATGTTTGCAGGTATTCCGTCAGTTGTGCAGCCTGTTTTTCACTCTCTTCGATACGTGTACCTTCGGGCAACCACATGTCTACGGAAAAGTATTGCTTGTTTAATAGTGGCATAAATTGCTGAGGAATATATCTGAATCCCCATCCGGCCACAGCCAGCAGTACAACCATGCATCCTGGAATTGTATTTAGAGCCTTATAACTAACCATAACTTACTATGACTTACTAATCATAAAGCCTTGATTTTCAGTACTCTTTGATTTTTAACACTTTCTGAGTGCTTTTTGGCAGTTCCCGATTTTCCACATATTTTTGCAGCGTATTTCTACCGTGGAGAATTTGCGGAGCTTTTATTTTGTCATATCGTGAACGTAGTTGACAAGGGTTTACGAGTGGTTACAATGAAGGACAGATTTGAAGCTGATAGGCAAAAAGCGTTATATCGTGGACTGGGTTGACAAAGGTTGTCAATGGTTCACTTCCGTTTACTCCATTGGTGGAATACTCAAAGTATGTAGAACATAGCAATATCAAAGAGTATGAGACCGACAAGAAAATGTGAATTTTGTGGCAAGACATTCGTGCCAAGAAGCGGTATGCAGAAATACTGTTCCGAGGAATGTCAGGCAGAGGCAAAACGTCTTAGGAAGAAAAGACAGCAGGACTTGATTAACGGTATTGAGCCAATCATGGATCTGCAACATCAGGAGTATCTTACCTTCTCCAAAGCTGCCATACTGATGGGATGCACCCGACAGTATATCTACAAACTTGTTGCTAACGGCAAGTTGAAGGCATCAAGACTGAGCAGTCGAATGGCATTCGTAAGAAAGGCTGATATAGAGAAGATGTTTGAGGGTAATCCCTACAAGCGTGTGATTCCTGCCAGCAAGAGCAAACCCCGTAAAAAGGCAAAAACAGAAAAGCCAACACAAAAGCAGGAATCGAAAAAAGGGAAAGAAGAGAATGAGGTGCTTGACTATTATTCTGGTGAGGAAGTGATGTCCCTTTATAAAGTCAAGAAGTCTTGGCTCTACACCTCTGCCAAACGCAACCAGATACCGATGTGCCGTATCGCTGGCAAGAACTATTACAGCAAACGGCATATTGATGAGTTCTTCGGTACTGCCGTTGACCTCAACAGTATCACGGAATGGGTGACTGCTGATGATGTAGAGGATGCTTTCTGCATGAGCAAATCGGCACTTCGGGCATACGCCTATCGTCACAAGATACCGACCAAACGTGAGTATGGTCATACTTATTACTCCAAGGAGCATATTGAAGAATTGCGCAGGACTGACCTCATGAGCGATGACAGCTATTATACCACAGAACAAGTGCAGCAGTTATATGGTCTGACAAGTACCAATATCTGCCATATAGTGAAAGTACACCATATCAGCAAGGTAAAAGTGGGTGTAAAGAACCTACTTTTGAAGACAGATGTGGAGCGTGCAATGGCAGAAAGAGCTGCTAAAGGACTGTGAAAAGCAAATGATTTCAGCATTATCCATCAATGACTGCAAATAATTGGAGTCACGGATGCATCATTTTATTCCTTTGCAGCCGTGAAGATACACTTCACCACGAATAATCATCAATAATACATATCAGTTATGAGCAACATTTGCAAGACCGTATCATTGCGTACACGCAAAATCAAGGACGGACGCATGCTGTCCTATTATCTTGACTATTATCCAGGCTATCGTGACGAGAGCACGATGAAAGTCATTCGCCATGAGTCGCTTGGCATCTACATCTATGCCAAGCCGAAGAACCAGACGGAACAGAAGTACAACCTCAACCTTATGGCAAGAGCCGAGGCGATACGCTGCCGTCGCTTCGAGGCTATCGTCAACGAGCGTTACGATTTCTTCGACAAGGAGAAGATGAAAGGCGATTTCCTTGCTTACTTCAAGAAACTGGCAGACAAGAAGAACTCCAAGTGGCAGCACGTCTATATGCACTTTTGTTCCTTCACGCAAGGCAAGTGTACCTTCGGGGAGATAAACGTGGACTTGTGCAACAGATTTCGGGAGTATCTGCTGACAGCGCCACAGGGACTGCATAAGAACAGAAAACTACATATCAACTCAGCAGCCAACTACTGGTCAACTTTCCGTGCTTCAATCCACACTGCCTATCGTGACCGCAAGATAAAGGAGAACCCGAATGGTTTCTTGGAGCGTATCGAGACAATCCCGACTGACAAGGAGCATCTTTCACAAGACGAGGTTATCCGCTTGGCATCTACACCTTGCTCTGCTCCTGCCTTGAAGCGAGCCTTCCTGTTCTCTTGTCTTACGGCATTGAGAAAGAGCGACATCAAGAAGCTCACTTGGGAGGAGATACAGCCATACGGCAGCGATGGTGTAATGTATGTCACCACTCGAATGCAGAAGACAAAGGACATCGTGCATAACCCAATCAGTGAGGAAGCCTTGGAACTGATTGGCTATTCACCGGATAAACGGGGCAAGGTGTTCCCCGATTTCAAAGACTCCATGACACAGGCACCATTGAAGAACTGGCTGAAAGATGCAGGGATTACCAAGCATATCTCCTATCATTGCTCACGCCACAGCTTTGCCTGTCTCCAGCTCGATGCAGGAACCAGTATTGCCGTAGTGCAGCGTTATCTCGGTCACAAGAATGTGGCAACGACAGAGGTGTATGCCAAGATTTCCGATGCTCAGAAACGTGCTTCGGTTGGCTGCATCACCTTGAAAAAGTAACCATTTGACAATAACACACAGAAAAGGACTGTTGGAATAATTGAGTTCCAATAGTCCTTTTCTCGTTTTGTTGGTTCTATTTGCTGTCGTGGATAGAACCAATTCGACAAATACATTCCAATTTCTGTTGATATTAAAGAGGAACTGCAAATATCCCTTTTCTTCATCCTTACCTTTGTAGCCAGTAATAAGCAGCAACTGGCACTAACGAGAAGTTTAAAGTATGATTCAGAGTATGATATCATATTAGAACGCTAATAAAGCGTAAAAGAAAGAGTGCCAGAGAACGTAAATGCTGTTTTTACATGCTTCTGCATCTAACTTTGTGGAAGTTTTTGAACGAATAACAATAAAACGAATACAATAATGATAGAAAACAAGACAACTTCAGATTGTACCATCTACGCTTTTGTTGGTACTGCAATTCTCGCCATCTCTCTTGTCGTGGCTATGTATGTAGGCAATGACTTCCACCAAAGTCTGTTTGTCGAATCAATCATCTTTGTAGGGAGCAATATCCTGCTTTGGGCGATATTCATTTCTATGGTGAATTATCCCTATGAACTGATGACCATTGGTAGCAAGACAAATAAAAACGCGGTAGAAGCAGAGCCGGCAACAGGACAAGAACAGCCAAAGCAAACCTTACCACAAACAGAGCCAGCACAATACAGTCATGAGGACTATGCCAAGCGTGTAGAGGCACAAGAAAAAGAAGCACAGGAGGAAAAGGACAAGCGAACAAGAGCCGTACTTGACTATGTACATCGTACCATGTCAAGGTTTCTGTATGAGGAAGATTTGTACAAGGTAATTGAGGCTGTCAAGGAATGGAGCAACGACACCAACTATACCCCGACAGCAATAAACCGTTTCAAGGAGACGGTTGAGAATATCCCACTCAGACACTTTGTCTGGAATATCGCAGAACGTTTGGGTAAGCGTGATTACACAATGGCAATGCGAATATCCTTTATCAAGGCTTTGTTCCCAAAACCGTTTGAAGGCTTGGACTACAGCACATTGAAGAACCTGAAAGCACCATGTTCCAATGATATAATCCCTATTGACGAGCCTGCCAATGGTGGATATGATTTCCATGATGTGACGGAGGAAAATCCCGAATAATCCCCATTGTTGGAGTTATTCCTTCGTGAATGACAAATGACTGTCACGAACCTCAGTAACGGAAGCATCATTCTGTTCCTTTGTCCCAGTTATTAACAAAGTATCAGAATGAATAAGGAATTAACTTTCAACGACCTTCCAATGGTCGTTGCCCAGCTTCGGGATGAAGTGGTGGGCATGAAGCAGATGATCGTCAGTCTGCAATCACAGAACAAGCCACACAAGGCTAATACGCACATACCTATGAGTGTGGAGGAGGCATCGGCATATCTCAAAATGCCGATGGCAACTCTCTACATGAAACTTGGAAACGGCAGCATTCCTGCCACCAAACCTGGCAAGCGTTACTGCCTCTATCAGGATGAACTTGACAAGTGGCTGGAGACAAACCGCAAGAACCCTGTACCTCTAACGGCAGAGGAGGAGAATGCAGCCATTCTTGCTGGAAACAAGCGCAAGCCGAAACCCTTAAACTGGTAATGTCATGGATGCGCTTGAACTCTGCAACAAAATCAACATGGAAGCCGAGTCTTTAGCGGACTCAGGCTTCCCTCTTGAGGTGTTTCCACAAAAAATGCAGTCCATCATCATAGACATGGTGGTGCACGGCAATTTCAAGGTGGATTATGTCGCCATGTCCATGCTGTCGGCAGCATCAGCGGCTCTTGGCAATACCTATCGTATTCACGTTAAGCAGGATTGGGACACGAATGCCGCCCTTTATATCATATTGGTTGGCAGACCTGGCATGGGCAAAACTCCACCATTACAGCTTGCATACAAGCCAATTCGGGAGTATGAACGAAAGCTGTTTGACAAGTTTTGCTATGAACTTGACCTATATGAGGCAGCATGTGCAACAAAGGAAAGCGGAAGCAAGGAAATGAAGAAGCCTATTCTGAAAAGGGTCACATTGGATGACTTTACATTGGAGGCTCTGGTATTGGAGCATTACAACAACTTGCGTGGCATAGCCATCAACTATGATGAAATTCTCGGACTGCTTGCCAATACAGACAGGTATGGGAAAAATCCCATGCTTGAACGCCTACTTTCCATCTGGAGCGGATGCCACTTGGAGAACACACGTGTCAAGAATGACCGCCCACAACGTGTAGAAGAGCCATGTGTCAACATCATCGGTACAACACAGACCAAACGAATGAAGGAACTGATGGCTTCCAAATTCATGGATACAGGTTTTCTTGACCGTATTCTGGTTGTATATCCCAAATCCAAGAAAGTTCCACACTGGCTGGATGAGGAAGACAGCCATGTGCGCCAGAGCGAGGCTTCAAGAAAATGGGCTGACATCATCGGGAAAATCTTTGGACTTGACTATGCAAGGTGTAATGACACAAATGAATGTTGTCCAAATATCCTTTATATGGACAAGGACGCACATTCCCTTTTCTTTGGTTGGTGGAACAGAAATGTGGATGCCATCAATGCCATAGAAGACGATGAAGATGTTGAAACGAGGGTGATGAAGCACAATACCCATGTCGCACGCATTGCCTTATTGCTCCAAGCTCTAAGATACGCCTGTGGCGAGAGCCATCTGCAAAGTATTGATGTGGATTCCATAGAAGGAGCATTACGACTCAATGAATACTGTGAGAATTGTTATCAACGCTGCCGAGCCTTTGTTGCTGAAGACACCTGTGATTCTATGTCCAAGGAGTTGCTGTATCTGTTGGAAGACAGTTTTGACACAAAAACTGCCATTAAAACAGGAATGGAGAATCTGCATGTTACAGACCGTACTGTGATGAACTATATAAAGGAGCTTATGAAGTCTGGACTAATCACAAAGGCAAAGAAAGGATTTTACGAAAAAGTAAAGTTCGAGACAGGACAGGCAACTGAAACATAAACCAACCTGTTTTCAGTATTCATTTGTTTCAGTTTTTCAGTTGACAAATGCGTAACTGAAAACATGAAAGAACTGAAAGCTGAAATTCACCAATAATTCATTTCAGTTACGATGATGAACGAGTATAGATTTCACTTGGAGAAATACAGATTGGGCAATCGTTACACATGCCCGAATTGTGAGCGCAAGCGTTGTTTCACAAGATACATAGATGATGAGGGGGAAGTGTCCTTCCCTGACAATGTAGGCAAATGCGACCATGAGCATAGTTGTGGGTATCACTATACTCCTAAAGACTATTTCCGTGAGCATCCAGACTTTCTGTCTAAGGACAAATTGCCATATCCGACAAGAAGGAATACCCAACCGAAAGTCGTAGAAAAGCCTATGTCCTATATCGCCAACGCTATTATGGAGCGTTCCTTGTCTCATTACGGAATCAATCCGTTATACCAGTACCTTTCCAAGGTCTTTGGTGAACAAGAGACAGAAAGGCTGATGAAGATGTATCATGTCGGAACATCCTATAAGTGGGGAGGCTCAACCATTTATTGGCAAGTTGACAAGGATGATAAGGTGAGGACTGGCAAGGTCATGCTGTATAATTCCAAAGACGGACATCGTGTGAAAGAGCCACGTTCTTATGTTGGATGGGCGCATGCTTTTCTTCATCTTCCAGATTTCAACTTGTACCAATGTTTCTTTGGTGAGCATTTGCTGGCACAGCATCCCACAATGTCGGTCGCTATTGTCGAGAGTGAAAAAACCGCCATAATCGCATCCCATTTCATCCCCAATTTCATTTGGCTGGCAACTGGAGGTATGCATGGCTGTCTCAACCAAATCGCTGTCAAGGTATTGGGAGGTCGGGACATCATTCTGTTCCCTGACCTTGGAGCAACGGACAAATGGAAATCAAAAATTCCATTGCTGCAATCTGTTTGCAAAAGGGTTGTCATAAGCAACGTCTTGGAAGACAATGCCACCGATGAACAAAAGGCCAAAGGTCTTGACATTGCCGACTTTCTACTGATGGCGGAAACACCGCAGATGGCGCTACAAAGGCTGATAAAGCAACATCCGCCACTCCAACATCTGATAGACTGTCTTGGGTTGGTGTTGGTGGAAGAGTCATAGCAGAGTTGGTAAGGATCTGCGAGCACGCTTGCGTGACGGACTTTCACAAAAGTCCTAAACATAATAGGGACTTTTAGATTCACCTGCTGACGCTGTTCACTTAAAAAGTCCTTCTATTATGCTCAGGCTCCGCCCGAGACCTGTCTCCAATTATACAATAACTACGTTACAAGCTCAAATGAAATTCTTATGGAAAGAAACATACCACGTGCCGCCATCCATGTAGGCACAGACAAGAAATCGTTCTCGTCCCAAGTGGGCAATGAGGCGGAGCGCAGAGGTTGGGACGAGAAGCGTTACCAACTCAAAAACGCGGACATAGACAAGAACAACCATTATAACTACTCACGCAAGAGACTCAACTTTGAGATAGTCAAGGGTGGAAAGATAGTGCCTCTTGGTTCCCAGTCGGTGCCGTTGCATGAACGCTTGCAGCACAGACTTGATGAACTTGGCTTCAAGCCGTATATGGATGCCAAGCGTCCCGACCAAGTTTCAAGGAACAGTCCGAACTGCACTGTCGGCATCATCTTCAGTGGTGACCATGATGTGCTTAACCGGCTTGCCTTTGGTGAACAGAAACTCAACACGTCAGATCCAAATGCTGACCACAGCAAGGTGACATTACATAAAGGTATCTATGACTGGGCATTGGACACCTACCGCTTTGCATGTGAGAAATGGGGAGAAGAGAATGTCATCGGCTTTGATGTGCATTGTGACGAGACAAGCATCCATGCCCATGTGCAGACCGTGCCTGTTGAACAAGTAAGGAAACGTGGGCGCATCGGAAGCAAGTACATTCACAAGGATAATCCAGAAAATGTTCTTACAACCAAAGAATGGAGAGCACTTCCAAAAGAAGAACGTGACAACTACACAAAATCGGAAGCGGCAAAGGGTGTTGTTGAAAGGGTCTCTTATGCCAAAGTGTGGGGAGAGCGAGCAAAGGACAAATCACAATACCTTTCCCAACTGCATACTGACTATTACAACAAGGTAGGGCATAAGTATGGCTTGGCAAGAGGCTTCTCCTATGATGAACTTTCAGAGGAAGAAAAGCGAGGACGCAAGCATAAGAACAAGGTGGTGCTTGAAGCCGAACGTCAGGCGAAAGTCGCTCTTGACAAAGTGGAGAAGTATGCTGTACTTGCCCTAATCGACAAGAAGGAGCTGACCATTCCTTTTCTCAACATCAAGGCTCCAGTTCAAGAAGCGATGAATGCCGTAAAGAAAGAACTTGCCATCCCGATTCCTGCTATTATCGGGCAAAAGGCGTGGCGTGAGGAGCGTGCGGCTAATATCTACGCTGCAATCAAGGCTCTTGTAGCAGCCATCAATGCAGAACGTGACAAGCAGAATGAAGATGTACGCAAGTCTGTCAACAAGACATACACTTACTATATGCAGAATCTCAATAAGCAGATAGAGGAGAACAAGTCGCTTCGTGCCGAGAATGATGCGCTAAAGACTGAAAACAACAAAGTCAAACAACGCATCTCTCAACTTGACGAGAAGGCTGTGGAGCGAGTGACTACTCAACTTGTCTGTGCGAAGGAAGAACTCGCCAGTGCCAAAAGTTATAATACTACACTTATGGAAATGTACAATGATTTGAAGGCTCGTTGGAATGCCATTTGGCAGGAGCCAGAAATGACAGACGCATGGAGACGAGTGGAAGTACGAAAGGAGGAAGATGCAAAAGAAAAGGCTCGGCAAGAAGCCGAAGCCAAACGTGAAAGTTTAGCTCGGCAAAATAGATACATAGGAGTGCTTGACAAGTTTATCCGTGAGGGACTTGAAGCATTATCTTCCTTTGCAAAAACTGATAGAGTCAACTTCAATGAGAAAGAATCGGCTTCCATATACTACGGCATCATGGCATCTGCTGTAAAGCATAATATTGGATTGGACTCTAAAGCCAGTATAGAATCGGCAGCAAAAAGTTTCTTGTCTGGTATGTCGTGGCATGGTTTTACAGACTTCAAGCAAGAATGTATCACCAGTTGGACAAAACTCTTCGCCACGAATGAAGTTCAATTCACAGACAACGCCATTGACAACTTTCTCGCTTTTGTTGACCATATGTCATGTAGTGCAGACACATACGTTTCGCTTGGTGGCTCCAATGGCTGCGCCGACCAACTTACGAATTGGGACGGAACACAAAAGGTAGGGCTTGGAAGCGTTCCACAAAAGAAAGGAAAAGGGCTGGGGCGATAAAAGAACAGTGAATAGTAACATTCTATTCGCCAACAAACTTTTAGAATGACACTGTCCAAAATTTTGTGTAAATGGAAACAGGATTCAGTTGTAAGTTTGTT
>ERZ773173.2652-NODE-2652-length-12950-cov-3.484917_pt1 | contig 12950 bp, 16 predicted proteins | sample MGYA00580535_ERZ773173 | MGnify/ENA primary metagenome ERZ773173 (study PRJEB29015, sample SAMEA2737856) | human gut metagenome | biome: human gut; feature: human-associated habitat; material: faeces | place: China | collected 2012 ...
CCCACCCGGCCTTCCGCGCCAGCCAGCACAACTCCACGCCCTGCAATCCGCCGCCGACTATCGTTACCCGCATTCGACCACCGCCCTCAAGAAACTTTCCGTCCCCGGGATCACACCCCATTCCTGTTCCCGGTTGGCCTCGGACTTGGGGTCGTCCCGGCTCACGCATACGTCATTTCCGCAGCACCAACCTTTGAGCCTGCGCCGGAGCGATCTTCCGGCGTCCCCCTCCCCCAAAAAAGTCCGTTTACCGCTCTTCTCCCCGCCTCCGCTGCTCGACCCACGCGCGATACTCGCCGGGCAAGGCGGGTTCGAGCCCGAGTTCCCCAAGCTGTCTGACGACAGCGGCAACGCTCCTGCGCTGATTCTCGATATCGAGGTCTTTGGAGGCCACACCCGCAAGGCCGCAACCGGAAGGCACGATGGACGTCACCACGTTCGCCCCAGCCTTGAGCCGCATCGCCAAACCTTCGAGGCCATCCACATCCAGAGAGGCCGGGATCAACCGATCTTCCATAACCAGCCGCATCGCGGCAATGGCCAGCAATTCGTGCGCGCGGCGCTCTTCAAGCGGGTCCCCGGCTGTGGATGGGAACGTCGATTCGTGCGGCACATAGCTCATGGCCCGAACCTGATCCAGCGGTTCACGCGCCATATCGAGAATCGAATCCGCCAAATCCTCCGCCGATTCACCTACGCCCGTGAGCAGGCCGTCCTCGGCGAGCAGGCCGCACCCCGCCGCCTCAAGACGCGTGCGCTTCCGGCGATCATAATCCTGCTCCAGACGCAAACACGTGAACAAATTCCGGTTGTGCGTCTCCTGATAGCAGGCGTACCAGTCCGCCCCGGCCTCACGGAGCCGTACGAGCTGTTCCGCCGAAAGCACGCCCGGAGACACCATGATCGGCAGCCCGGTGGTTTCCTTGAGGGCTGATACCAGCTCCAACAGCCGATGGAATCCGGCGGGCTCCACATAATAAGGATCTTCCCCCAAGGTCAGATCGAGCAGGTGTACCCCATCCGCCGCGAGGCGCCCGGCCGCTTCGAGCATTTCCCCGAACGGCTTGCGGTAACGTTCAAGGGATGAATTGCTCCTCCGGTACTGGCAAAAAGCACAGTCATTCCGGCAATGGGTGCTTAGATACAGGAAGCCGTACAAAAACACCTTGTTGCCGAACGCCCTGTGCCGCGCTTCCCGTGCCGCGTCAAAGACAAACGCCCGCTCCCCCTCCGATTTCGCGGACAGGAGGCCGAGCAAGGCCTCTTTACCCATCTGGGGCTGGCATATTGCTGCTTTCATATCCGTAACCGTATCCCGTGAAGGTAGGAGAGGCTCCGTCCGGTTTTCGCCATCGTGCTTTCCCCGGTCGCGGCCATCGTAAGACGCTCAAGGCCGAACCCGATGCCCACGCCCTCGACCTGCTCTGCGGCGATCTCCTTCTCGGTCATCTTGCCGTGAATGGCGTCGGCCAGATTTTCGAGGATGTGCTCACCGGCGTTGGAGGTGTCGGTGGGCACCTCCCACTTTTCCAGCAGTGCGCCGGACGTGGTGAACAGACCGACCTTTGCGGTGGTGCCGCCCAGATCAATGCCAAATGCGTATTCTTTCATGATTCATTTACCCCTTTTCCGCAGCGGTCGCCCGCTGATCATTTTACCTTGTTGCCATTATAACATATTCTGCCGCAGATGGGGAGCCATTTTTTCGGATTTTTCCAGTCTCATGCGGGGCGCGGCTGTGTTCTGTGGGCCGCAGGGCGCAAAAAACGCGCCCGCCGCAAGGCAGAGCGCGTTTTCGTTGCAATGAAAGGCCAGAAGGCTTATTCCTCGTCGGGTTCGTCCTCTTCCTCGTCGTCCTCGTCATCGTCCGTTCTGGGCTTGTAGAAGATGCCGCTCAGGAAGATGCTGACGAAGTACAGCAGGCACATGGGCACTGCCACGAAGCACTGGGACACGATGTCCGGCGGGGTGATGATGGCTGCGACCAGGAAGATGAGCACGATGGCAACGCCGCGGCCCTTCTTCATGATCTCCGGGTTTGCGATGCCCATCTTGGCCAGAATGATGGTGACCAGCGGCATCTCAAAGACGCAGCCGAAGATGATGAACATCGTCAGGCAGAGGTTGATGTAGCTCTCGATGCTGATGGACGCCGTGATGTAATCGGTGCCTTCCAGAGTGACCAGGAAGTTCAGCATAAAGGGCAGGGTGACCTTATAGGCGAACAGGATGCCGACGCAGAACAGCATCAGGCCGAGCAGCAGCACCAGCTTGAAGAAGAAGCTCTCGCTCCGCTTCAGGCCCGGCTTTGCAAAGGCGTAGATCTGATACAGCGCCACCGGCACGGTGATGACCACCGCCGCGATCAGCGAGACGCGGAAGTACTGCATCAGCTTCTCCTGCGGGGCCAGGAAGACGAAGGTATAGTTCGCATTCCGGGCCATGGCCGTCAGCAGATCGATCAGTTTGTCCGAAACTGCCAGAAAACCGATCACCCCCACCACAAACACGACTGCGCAGATGATCAGCCGGTTCCGCAGCTCTTTCAGGTGGCCGGTCAGCGTCATGCTGCCGTCCTCCGACATGACTTCGGCTTTCTTTTTGCGCTTAACGTTTGTAGCCACGAATTACTCCTCGTCCTTCTTCTCAGCCTTGTCCTCAGACTGGGTCTCGGTCTTCTTGACTTCGCCGTTGTCATCGACGTCGTCCATGCCTTCCTTGAAGTTCTTCATGGTCTTGCCGAACATCTTGCCCAGCTTCGGCAGGTTCTTGGGTCCAAAGATGACCAGAACGATGATCAGAACGATGATAAACTCCTGAGGTCCGATTCTCATAATAAAATCTCCTTTTTCCTCTTGCCGCGCCGTGCGGGCGGGCTGATTTACAATGTATCGTACAACCGCGGGCGCGGGTGCATCCAAATAGGGGCTGTTATGCCTTGGCCTCTTCCGCCGGGGCAGCGGCTTCGGCTTCCTGGGCGGGGGCAGCTTCCGCAGCCGGGGCGGGCGCTTCCGTTTCGGCGGGCTTTTCTGCGGCCTTCACGGGTTCCGCAGCCTCAGCCGGTGCTTCCTCCGCCTTCGCAGACTCTTCTGCGGGAGCAGGCTCTTCGGGCAGCTCCTCCACGGCATCTTCCAGCTCGGTGACCTCTTCGGCCTCCTCGGCCTTCTTGGCCTCTTCCTTGCTGGTCTTGCCGATGTTGGTGAAGCTCTTGGTCACATCCTTCATGCTGTCGTCGATGTCCTTCTTGAGGTCCGTCAGGGGGGCGACCGCCTCCTTGATGGGAGCCTGGATCTCGTTCAGCGGCTCGACGACGTTCTTCTGGATCTCCTCGGAGGCTGCGCCGGTGTACTTCTTCAGCTCACGCAGCATCTTGCCGAGCTTGCGTGCGTACTCCGGCAGCTTATCCGGGCCGATGACCACGAACGCAACGATCACGACAAGGATCAGCTCTGTAAAACCAATTTTCATAGCGTTCCAATTCCTTTCCTCAAACACAGGCCGTTCTTTTGGGGGTCTGCATTGCTGTACGGTTCTGGGGTTTGGCGCAGCGGTGCGCCTTTCGTTGCCCTATGTATACCGGATGTCAATGAACTGTATATGAATTTATTTTGAACAGTTTATGAATAAGGCAGGTTCGCCCCTCTTTTTCTAAACAAAATTAAAATTCCAGTGATTATATTACAGTTTGGAAATCAAAAAACAGCCCCGGTGTCATGTCCGGGGCCGTCGTTCTCACCGTTCAACGGACTGGGTTCGTCAGGGTGCCGATGCCGTCGATCTCGCACCGCACGACATCGCCGGGGACGAGGAACTGCGGCGGGTCCATCCCCATGCCGACGCCCGCCGGGGTACCGGTGGCGATGAGGGTGCCCGCCTTCAGGGTCATCCCCTGCGAAAGCTCCGCGATGACGTGGTCGATGTCAAAGATCTGCAGGCCGGTGTTGGAGTCCTGCCGCTTCTCGCCATTGACGAAGCTGCGGATCCCCAGTCTGGGCGGGTAGGTCTCGAACTCGTCCACCGTGACGATACAAGGCCCGATGGGTGTGAAGCCGTCCAGACTCTTGCCGAAATACCACTGCTTGTGGGCCGTCTGGACATCGCGGGCCGAGACGTCGTTCAGGATGGTGTAGCCGAAGACGACGTCCTTCGTCTGCCCGGCAGGCACATCTTTGGCATCTCTGCCCAGCACCACAGCCAGCTCGCATTCGTAGTCCAGCTTCTTCACAAGGTCGGTGTGGGCCTCGATGAAGCCGCTGTCCGGCACCGCCCGCGTGACCCGCTTGGAAAAGTAGATGGCGTCCTGATGCCGGGTCGCAAAGGCGTCGGCGGAATACTTTTCCGCCTCGTCCGAGTGTGCCATGTAGTTGATGCCCAGGCAGATGACGTCCTGCGCCGGGGCCGGGATGGGGCTTTCCAGCGTGACAGCCTCGATGGGCAGGGCCGGGATGCCCGCAATGGCCAGCGACAGCCCCGCCCGCACCTGCGGAGTCAGGAACGGGATGGCGTCGGACAGCGTCTCATAGCGCAGGCCCAGCCAGCTCAGCGGCCAGACCTGACGGCCATCTGCCGACAGGATGGCCGGGTCTTCGATGCCGTCCGGCAGACGGCAGGTGACAAAGCGCATGGGGGAAGCCTCCTCTCAGTGCCGATAGGCGATGGCGTTTTGGATGCGGTCGGCTTCCGCCGGGCCGGCCAGCTGGCGGACCAGCTCCAGCGCAAAGGGGATGGCGCCGCCGAGGCCGTAGCTGGTGGTGATGCTGCCGTCCACCACGACCTCTTCGTCGTGGACGACGGCCCCGGCCAGCTGGTCCTGGAACCCGGCGTGGGCGGTGGCGTTCCGGCCCTCCAGCAGGCCCAGCGAGGACAGGATGCTGGGGGCCGCGCAGATGGCCGCCACCTTCCGGCCTGCCCTGACAAAGGCGGTGCAGGTATCGGTCACGGTCTTGTTGGCGGCAAGGTTCGGGGTGCCTGGGATGCCGCCGGGCAGAACGACCATGTCCACGTCGGAATAATCCACCTCTTCGGCCAGAGCGTCGGCGGTCAGGTGGATGTTATGGCTGCTGACCAGCTCTCTGCGGCCCATGGCAGACGCCACGATGACCTCGACTTTGGCGCGGCGGAGAAGGTCCACCACCAGCAATGCCTCGCACTCTTCTGTGCCATCGGCGAAAAAGACAACTGCTTTGCTCATTGTATCTGCTCCTTCCTGCGGCCCTGCTGTGCGCTGTGCGCAGCAGGGGATAAAAAAGCGCACTGCGGGCGGAGTGCTCCCCTGCCCCGCCGTGCGCGGTCCTGCATTATTCCTCGGTGGGTGCCTCGGCCTTTTCTTCCAGCAGACGGCGCAGCACACTGTCCTCCCTGCTGATGACCCGGCTGACCCGGCTGATGATGGCGCTGGACGCGCCGATGTTGCCCATGATGCTGGTATAGCTCTGCTTGCTGACCAGCTTTTCTGCGATGTTGTAGCGCTGCTCCATTGCACTCAGCTCGGCGTAGCTGCACACATCCTGCAAAAAGCGATAGCATTCTTCCGGCGTTTTCAGTTCCAGCAGTGCCGAATACAGGCCGGACTCTCCGGTGGGATGATCTTTTGCCATGGCTCGTTTCCTCCCTTGTCGTTTTGGTGGGGATCTGGCCCGCGACGGGCACTTCATTGCACTACATTAGTGTAGTACAAACGCAGGAAAATTGCAATGGGAAATTTCAGAGCATCTTTTCCATTTCGGTCAGCTGCATGGAGATGCCGCCCACCGCGTTCTCCACCGGCTTGAGCAGCCGGTAGCCCCGCGCCTTGAAGAACTGCTGCACCGGCAGGCACTTGGTGTGCACCTCGCAGCAGACGCGGCCCCGGCCCTCGCCGCGGGCCAGCCGCTCGCAGGAGGCCACGATGTCGCGGCCGATGGCCTTGCCCCGGTACTCCGGCTTCAGATAGAGGTGGAGCAGGTGCAGGGCGGTGTTTTCCATCTTCCAGGCAAAGTAGCCGATGAGCTTGTCGCCCAGAAAGACGAGGAAGTAGTTCACATCGCGGTCGATGTCCTCTTCGATGGCGTCGGCGCTCTGCAGCGTCTCCACCAGCGCGTCCAGCTGCTTCGCCGGGTAATAGCGCTTGTAGACCTCGTGCCAGAGCTCGCTGGCGAGGTCGGCGGTCATGTGGATATATTTGGCCTTTGCGACCAGCTTGTAATCGGGTTTCATAGTTCTCCTATTCGTTGTTCAGGGTGAGCCCGCCGGGCGGGGTTTTTCTTATTGTACCATACGCCGCGCCAAAGTGCAAAACAAAAAGGCGGCTGCCCCTTCCAAAAAAGCGCAGCCGCCTGATTGTCGTTTTGCATGGGAACGAGATGTTTTACAGCGCGGTCTTGATGTTGTGATGAGTGGAGCTGTAACGAACAACTGCTTCCATCAGGGCGAGAGGCCACAGAATGACCTTGCCCAGGATCTCGGCCGGCTTGACACATACCGTGTCCATGCTGTTGATGCCGAACAGGACCAGACATGCGATACCACAGCCCAGAATGTAATAGTACATAATCAAACCTCCTATATCTTTCTACGGGTCTTGGACCCGAAGTTCAGTACTCAGCGGGGCGTTTTCCGCTCTCCGCATCCTTACTATACCGCAATTTCAATCTAAAGTCAATATCCGAAATCATGAAACAATTGAAAGCTTTTGTTGAAATTCGTTTTACTCATCGAAGTAAAGTGCAAAAGTTCGCTTTGCTTTATAAATGTGAAGTCAGTGTTCTGAACTGGCCGTGAGCCGGAAACAATTTGTTCATATTTGGGGTCAAAGCGCCCCGGAAACCGGCGTTTTGTTTTCTCTGGAAGTACAGGAAACAGTGCACAAAAATCCTGTTTGAAGTTTGTGCAGAATGCCATGCAATAACAGCTATTCCTCCCTCGTTTACAAGTTAAGGAAAGTCGTGTCGGAATTTTTGTTTTCGAAAGCCGGAGGGCCCCATCATGAAAGAAAAACTCTGCAAAAAAATCTTGGGTTTTCTGCTCGCCTCCCTGCTCCTGCTGACCGTTTCGCCGCCTGCCTTCGCGGATATGGGGCCGAAACCGTCGGTCACGCTCAGGCTCTACATCTACAACGACCAGAATTACGCCGTGACTCTGCTGGGCAATACAGAATCCACCGGCCCATGGAGCGCCCCCAGCGCATACGGGGACTGGATGGGTTCCCGCGAGGTGTGGGAAGCCTTTCAGGCTTACGATGCGCCGGAGGGGTACTACTTCCTCGGCTACTTCGAGGAATACTTCGGCGACACCGAACAGACCTTCACCTGGGGGTACTACCCGCCACAGAAATTCTATGTGCTCCTTTATAATATGGACACCGGGGTCTTTTCCATGAGCAAAGAGCCGGTCCAGCGGTATGCGTTCGACAGCGAATGGCAGGTGCTGTTCAACCCGGAGGACGGCTGGATGCACGTCTACACCAACCGGACCGACAGCGACCAGATTTCCCTGTTCACCTCCCGGTTACTCATCACGCTGATTCTGGAGCTAGCGCTGGGTGCCCTGGTGTTCGGCCTGCGCGAAAAAGCCCAGCAGAACCTCATCGGCGGGGTCAATCTGGCCACGCAGCTTGCACTGAACCTTGTTCTCCACTACGGGCTGTTTTATCTCGGCCCCTGGGCGGGCTTTGCGCTCTACGCCGGAATGGAAGTGCTGGTCTTCGCGGTGGAAGCCTCCGCCTACTGCCGCTGGCTGCCCTGGCCGGAGGGCAAAACGCCCCGCCCGGTGCTCTACGCCCTGACGGCCAACCTGCTCTCGTTCAGCGTCGGCTGGCTTTTGAACGAGCACCTGACGAACGCCCAGATCCGGTGGCTCAGCCTTGCGGCCCTGTTCCTGTGGTACACGGTGCCCAAGTTGGCGGGAAAAACGTGTCTTTTTAAGCAAAACGCACAAGAAAACGACAAAAGATTGTGATTTTCCATTCTTGTTGCCAGAGAAGAAATGCGTTATAATAGAACCATCAAATCGGCGGATACCGGAAAGGAGAACATGCTCTATGGCAAAAGCATCGCAGGTCGTTTTAATGGAAAATGAATTTTACCTGATCAAAGCCCCGAACGGGAAGGTGTTGGAGGTAAAGAACTTCAATACCGAGAACGGCGCTGCGATCCGGTTGTGGGATTATGCAGGCCATCCGTGGCAGCAGTGGCAGTTCGTGGACGCCGGTGAGGGCCGCTGGCGCATCCAGAACCGGTTCACAGGCAAGTTCATCGATCTGGCGCTCGGCGGCGTGGTCGAGGGCACCTGGCTGCACCAGTGGAGCCGCAGCAGCGGGCTGAGCCAGTGCTGGGCGCTGGAACCCACCCGCAGCGGCCGCACCCGCATCCGGAACGTGCTGGCCGACAAGTACATCGACCTCGTGGGCATGAACACCGCGAACGGTGCACAGGCCCAGATCTGGAACTACGTCTCCGGCGGCAATCAGGAGTGGAACCTTGTCCGCGTGGACCCCGCTTCCACCCAGATCAACGCGCGCGGCAACGAGGCGCACGACCCGGAGCCCACCCCCTCGCAGCGCAAGCACCAGAACGATCTGGTCCGCAAGCTGAACAACGCCGGTAAGGGCCGCGCTGCACGGAAATAAAAAAGAACGAAAAGACCCTCTCAGTCTTGCATCCGCTCGCCAGCTCCCCCGTCGGGGGAGCTTTGATGCTGACAGAACTCAACATCAAAACCTCGCCCTTCGGGAGAGGCGGCATTGCGGAGCAATGACGGAGAGGGTCTCTTTTATCGCAATTTTCAAAAATAGTGCCTATCAAAACGGCATATTTGCGATATGCAGTTTGCGGATGTTGCTTGTGCATTAAAAACGCAAACTGCTATATTATCAGAAGGAGAACGCTTCATGAACCCTGAATTTCCCATGCGGAACACGACGCTGTGCTATCTGGAGCAGGACGGCAAGTGGCTGATGCTCCACCGCGTCACCAAGAAAAACGACATGAACCACGACAAATGGATCGGCGTGGGCGGCAAGTTCGAGCCGTTCGAAAGCCCGGAAGACTGCCTGCTGCGCGAGGTGCGGGAAGAGACCGGCCTTCAGCTGACCCGCTTCCGCTGCCGGGGCATCGTGACCTTCATTCTGGGCCGTCTGACCGAGTACATGCACCTTTACACCGCAGACGGCTGGACCGGTGAACTGATCCGGGACCCCGCCCGCAACGAAGGGGTGCTGGAATGGGTGCCGACGGACACCGTCGAAACGCTGCCCATCTGGGAGGGCGACAAGATCTTCTTCCGCCTGCTCAAAGAGGACCGCCCGTTCTTCTCCCTCAAGCTGACCTATGAGGGCGATACGCTGACACAGGCCGTGTTGGACGGGAAGGAACTCCCTTCGGCATCCTGCGGATGCCACCTCCCTCAGTGAGGGAGGCCTTGCAGCAATACCGCTGCGTCAAGGCCCCCTCCCAGAGGGGGCTGGCACAGCGAAGCTGTGACGGAGGGAGTTCTGCCTTTTAGTTCAGTTTCAGGTCTCCCTCTTTGATCCAGCCCAGCTTGCGCTCGATCTCGCAGAAGACGACGCTCAGCACGGCGGGCAGGACGAAACAGATCAGCAGCATGGCCGCCCAGTCCATCGGAGTGATGGCAGCCTTGGTGCCTGCCGCGATGTCGTTGACCCAGCCGGTGTAGACGCCGATCTGGCCCACCAGACCGCAGGTGCCCATGCCGGAGGAGACCGCCGCACCGTTCATCTCAAAGTGGAACAGGCAGGTGGCCAGCGGGCCGGTGATGGCCGAGGCCAGCGTGGGGGCGATCCAGATGCGGGGGTTCTTGATGATGTTGCCCATCTGGAGCATACTGGTGCCCAGACCCTGGCTGACCAGGCCGCCCACACCGTTCTCCTTATAGCTCATCACGGCAAAGCCGACCATCTGGGCGCAGCAGCCCGCAACGGCAGCGCCGCCCGCCAGACCGGTCAGGTTGAGCGCCGCGCAGATGGCTGCGCTGGAAATGGGCAAAGTCAGCGCAATGCCAACCAGCACCGAAACCAGAATGCCCATCAGCAGGGGCTGCAGCTCAGTGGCCCACATGATCACGCTGCCCACCGCAGAAGCCGCCGCGCCGATGGCAGGGGCAAACAGCACACTCAGACCCGTGCCCACCAGAATGGTGACCGCCGGGGTAACGATGATATCGACTTTGGTCTCTTTGCTGACAAGCTTGCCGCACTCTGCCGAAACAATGGCGATAAAGTATACGGCCAGGGGGCCGCCTGCACCGCCCAGGCTGTTGGCAGCACTGCCCACAGCGATCAGGCTGAACAGCACCAGCGGCGGGGTGTGCAAGGCGTAACCGATGGAAGCCGCCATGGCAGGCCCGGCCACGCTCTGGGCGAAAGTACCGGCATCCACCAAAAACTGCAGGCCGATCTGCTCGCCCAGCGTTTTAATGATGGTGCCGATCAGTAAACTGGCAAACAGGCCCTGAGCCATAGCGCCCATAGCATCGATGCCATAGCGATGCGCCGAGAACACAACGTCCTTGCGCTTCAAAAATTCCTTAAGCTTTCCCATACTCTTGCTCCTCTCAGATATCTTTCAGCATTGTACCGCCGAAGTTGTCATGTGTCAAGACACAAATCATGACAATAGTTTTCCACCAAGAGCGGGCAGATTGCGGGCGGTTGTCAAAGATCGGTTTTTGCGGTACAATAATACCAATCTTTTGGCCGGGCGTTTGCCCTGCTGGAATTGGGGGATTTTGTATGGTTGAAACGTTTGATGTCAGCATTACCCCGTACGGGCTGACCCGCCGGACTTTTGTTTACCTGCCGGATGACTGGCAGACTTCCGGCAAAAAATATCCTGTACTCTATATGTTTGACGGCCACAACCTGTTTTTTGACTCCACCGCCACATACGGCACCTGCTGGGGGCTGAAAGAATACTGTGACGCCCACCCCAACTGGATCATTGCCGCACCGGAGTGCAACCACGAGGGCAACAAGCGGCTGGAAGAATACTGTCCCTACCAGTCGGACTGGTTCGGCGGCATTACAGGCACCGGGCATGAATACATGGAGTGGCTGACCAAAGAGTTCAAGCCGATGATGGACAAGCGCTACCCCACCCTGCCTGGCCGCGCCAACACGGCCATTGGCGGCAGCAGCATGGGCGGCCTGATGAGCCTGTACGCCATCACCGCTTACAACAAAGTGTTTTCCAAAGCAGCATGCCTGTCGCCCTCGGTGCGGCTGTGCATGCCAGAGCTGCGGCAGGAGATTGCCAACGCCACGATCCACCCCGGCACCCGTGTTTATCTGAGCTGGGGCGAAAAAGAGAGCGATAAGCCCGGTGCTTTGGGCGAATACACCGCCAATGCGCTGGAAGTATGCCGCGCGCTGCTGGGCAAAGGCGCCGCCGTTGACCCCTATATGCAGCCGGACGGCACCCACTGCGAAGCCTGCTGGGCCAAGCAGGTGCCTGCATGCATGGACTTTTTGTTTGGTGGCAAGTATGAGTAAAAAGAAAAAGCGCAGCACCCCCGCGGCTGCCCCTGCTGAACCGGCCAAAGCGGAACACACCCAGCCGGAAGAACCCGCCGTCAGCAGCACGGCCCGCTGGATGGGTGCTTTGTGCTACCTGAGCATTTTGATTTTAATTCCCGCCTGCACCAAATGGCGGCAGGATGAATTTGTACGGTTCCACCTGAACCAGGGGCTGATGGTGTTGATGCTGGCAACCATCTGTGCCGCGCTTGGGTTTGTTCCGGTGCTGGAGCAGGTTGCGTTGAGCCTGACGCTGCTGGTAGATGTGCTTTCGCTGGTGGGGCTTATCACGGCGCTGCGCCGCCGGGCCGCACCCCTGCCGTTCATTGGCCTGCTGGTCGCGCGGTTCCACCCATTTTAATTCGTATATTTTATTTGTATTTTCCAGATTGTATTATTCAGAAGAGTTTTAGTCATATTTGTATATTTGTTTTATATTATTCAAATTGTATTATTTTGTAAAGGAGTGTTTTGTATGAGCAAAGCTGTTATCTTTTTTGCGCCCGGCCTGGAAGAGTGCGAGGGCCTTTTGTGCGTGGATCTGCTGCGCCGTTCTGGTGTGGAAGTAACGATTGCTGCCGTGGGCGGCGAAAAGATCGTCAAATCTGCCCGCAGCATCAGCGTTGTGGCGGATGCCCTGGCCGAAGAGCTGGATTATTCCGCTTTTGATGCCGCCATCCTGCCCGGCGGCATTCCGGGTGTGGACAACCTGAAAGCCGATGCCACGGTGCGCAAGGTCTGCACCGAGTTTGCCGCCGCAGGCAAGGTCGTGGCCGCAATCTGCGCCGCACCGTCTGTGTTGGCGGCGTTCGGCATTTTACAGGGCAAAAAGGCAACGGTTTACCCCGGCATGGAAGATAAGCTGACCGCCGCCGGGGCCGAGTACACCGGCCTGCCCATCACGCTGGACGGCAACATCATTACCGGCGAAGCGCTGGGTGCGGCCATCCCCTTTGCGCTGGCCCTCGCCAGCCGCCTGGCCGGGCAGCAGGCCGCCAACGCCGTGAAACAGGGCATTGTGTACCGGTATTGATTTGAAGTAAAGTGTTGTAAAACATGCAAATCGGAGTTTGTGGAGGTAAAGAATTATGGATTTCCAATGGCTAAACAAAGGCAACATAACAACGGAAAACGGAAAAATAGAAATTTATGCACCTGCGCAGAGCGACTTTTTCTGTAACAACGGCGCTGTTTCAGAAGAAGGGATAACCCCCGAAACGCTATGTAATGCACCTTTTTACTTTACCGAAATTGAAGGAGACTTTGTTCTTAAAGTTAAGGTGTCTCATGATTTTAAGGATACCTATGATTCCGCATCGCTCATGGTCATGGAAGATGCAAACAACTGGGCAAAAAGCTGCTTTGAAAAAACTGACTTTGGTACACACGCCGCGGTCAGTGTAGTTACCAAAAATGGTGTATCCGATGACGCAAACGGATG
>ERZ773173.2654-NODE-2654-length-12939-cov-4.811161_pt1 | contig 12939 bp, 10 predicted proteins | sample MGYA00580535_ERZ773173 | MGnify/ENA primary metagenome ERZ773173 (study PRJEB29015, sample SAMEA2737856) | human gut metagenome | biome: human gut; feature: human-associated habitat; material: faeces | place: China | collected 2012 ...
CGCGCTCCAGCTTGAGCACCCAGGCCATCGCCAGCACGCTGCCCAGGCTCGTCAGCACGCCCGCGGCAATCGACGCAAAAATCGCGGCCAGGTTCTTTTCCAGCAGCTCCCACTTTTCATACAGCGGGATCGCCAGGCTGACTGTGGCGGGCATCAGAAGCCAGTTCACGGGCTGGGCGCTGGACTTGTAATCGGCGTAGGGCACGCCGAAGCAGCTCAAAAACACGATGACGAAGATACTGCCCATCAAAAGGGGATTGAACAGCGCCTTGCCGGTCTTGCGGTTGACCCAGACGCCCGCGGCGTAGGCCGCCAGCGTGGCCAGCACGCCCCAGCTGCCGCATTGCTGCAAAAATTCAGCCATTTTTGTGCTCCTTTCCGCCCGCGCATTTCTGCGCGACCATGCCCGTGACCGCCATGACCAGTGCTGTGATCGGCACAATCGCCAGCACGGCGGGCAGTAAAAGATCGATCAGCTGGCTGCCCAGCTCCATGACGCCCGCCGCCGCGGGCACGAACAGCAGCGGGAAGATGCCGGTCAGGAACAGGCCGACCTCCTTCACATCGTCCAGCTGGACGAGGCCCAGCAGCAGGGCAGCCAGCAGCAGGACCAGGCCGTAGATGCTGGCCGGGATGGGCAGCGGCAGAACAGCGTGGCAGAACTCGCCCAGAAAACAGAACGCAAGGATGCGTGCGAACTGAAACAGATACTTCGTAAAAAATCCCCCTTCATCGCGCCCGCACAGCCTCCCTTCGGGGCAGCTCTGCCGGAGAATGGGCCTCTGGCAGGGCGGGCCGGTCAAACGAAGCCCGGAAGACGCCGGGCCGCGCGTTTATTTGTGACGGTCAGTGTAACAGTATAGCCCAAAAGCCCCGGCGGCGCAACGGCAATACTTGCTAAGAATTTATGTCGAACCGACAAAAAACTGGATGTTCTGAGGGTTTGGCGGAAAATGAGAAAATCGGCCGGGAATGGAACACCGTCTTTTCCGAAAAAATTTGTGTAAATGCCCGCCGGAGGGTTGCGCTGGGTGGGGCGTTCATTGTACAATAAACACGTTACCGAAAAATACGACACAGCGGGCGGATGCGCCCCAAAGTGAGGAATCGAAATGAACGGATCGAAAATTCGGGTGCTGGCGCTGGATCTGGACGGCACCCTGACCAATGATGAAAAGATCGTTACCCCCCGCACCCGCGCGGCGCTGGACGCAGCAGCGGCGCAGGGCGTGACCATCGTGCTGGCTTCCGGCCGGCCTACGGCGGGCATCACCCCGCTGGTAAAGGAACTGGGGCTGGACAAAAAGGGCGGCTGCATCCTGGCCTACAACGGTGGAAAGATCGTGGACTGCGCCACCGGTGCAGCCCTGTATCAGAAGCTGCTGGCCCCGGAGTTCGTGCCCCAGCTGTGCCGGTTTGCGGCAGAGCAGGACGTCGCGCTCCTGACCTACGACTCCCGCGGCATCGTCTGCGAGCGCGACCAGGACCCCTGGGCCCGGAAGGAGTGCGTGACCACCAAGCTGGAGATGTACCATGTGGACGATCTGGCTTCCTATGTGGATTACCCCATCTGCAAGATGCTCCTCACTGTGGACCCCGCCCGCCGCGACGCCGTCTGCGCCGCAGGCCGGCAGCAGTTTGAGGGCAAGATCGACATCTACCCCTCCAGCCCCTTCTTCATCGAGGCCGTACCGCTGGGCGTGATGAAGGATGTCAGCCTGGGCGCTCTGCTGGAACGCATGGGCCTGACCCGCGAGAACCTGATGGCCTGCGGCGACGGTCTGAACGACCGCTCGATGATCGACTTTGCGGGCGTGGGCGTCGCCATGCAGAACGCCGAAGACACCGTGAAGGAGGTCGCCGACTACGTGACCGCCGCCGACAACAACCACGACGGCGTCGCCGAGGCCATTGAGAAATTCATTTTACAGTGAGAGGACAGGACACACGAATGCCGCAGCGCAATCTGGTTTTATTTGATTTGGAATGGAACATCGGCTACCAGCCGTATACGTTCAACTATCATGGGGTGCAGCAGACCTTCCGGGGTGAGATCATCGAGATCGGCGCGGTGAAGATCGACGAAGACGCCAACGTCCTCGATACCTTCTCCATCCATCTGCGCCCCCGCATCTTCCGCAAATTGCAGCACCACATCGCCAAGGTCACCGGCCTGACGCAGGAAGACTTGGACAACGGCGCTCCCATCGTGCAGGGCCTACGCCGTTTCATGCAGTGGTGCGGCCCGGACGCCGAGTTCGCCGAGTGGGGCATGGACGATGTGCCGGTGCTCAAGCAGAATCTGTTCCTGTGCAATCTGGACGAGAGCCGCCCCACGGTGTGGTACGACCTGCAGCAGGTCTTTCTGCGGGAGCATCCCCGCAAGGAAGGCGAGGGCATGACGCTGGAAAGCGTCGTCACCCGGATGGGCATCCCGATGGACCGCCCCTTCCATGACGCCCTGTCCGATACCCTCTACACCGCCGATGTCTGCCGCAAGCTCGACCTGCGGGAGGGGCTGGCCGCCTACCCCAGCGAGGAGCAGGCCCTGCGCCAGAGCCTCTGCCCGAAGCCCGGCGACTACCGGGATTTCCGCGTCTTCCGCGGCTATGTGGAGCCGTACACCTGGCGGATCGACCCCGTCATCAGCACGGCCCAGTGCCCGGCCTGCGGAGCCGACCTTGCGCCGGACGAGATCTGGCTGAAAAAGGGCAGCAACAGCTGGTACACGCTGGCCCAGTGCCCCCACTGTGCCGGAACGGCCAGCGAGGCGGGCAAGGGCGTCTTCCAGCGGTACAAGCTGGCCCGGCGGGACGGCCTGCACTGGAGCTTTGCCCGCTGTGTGCAGGTCCCGGATGCCGAGGCGCTGGCCCGCTGGGACAAGCAGCGCACCCAGCAGATCGAGCGGATGAAGGCCCGCGCCGAAAAACAGGCCGGGGAAAAAGCCTGAGACCGATCGTGCAGGAAAACCGCACCTCATTTCGTATAGCAAAGTATACCGCAGACGAAAAAGCGAAGAAAATGCAGAATTTCTTCATCGCACATTCATAAGTTCTGGATATACTAAGAGAAACGAGAGGGAAGGAACACACGATGGAAAGCACCCTGATCAGCTTTGCGCACCAGCTGGGAACGCTGGAATTCTGGCAGACATTACTGGACAGCTTCGGAGACCTCGGCCCCCTTGCGCCCATCTTTCTGGCAATGGTGGAGTCGTTTTTTCCGCCGCTGCCCCTCATCGCCATCGTGGCGCTGAATGTGGCGGCCCACGGCGGCCTTTTCGGTTTTGTGTACAGCTGGGTGGGCGTCATGCTGGGCGGCACCCTGATGTTTCTGTTCTGGCGGCGGGTGCTCAAACAGTTTTTCTGGAAGTTCGCCAGCCGTTCCCAGAAGCTGGAAAAAGCTGAGCAGTGGGTCAGCCGGTTCGACGTTTCGTCCCTGTTCATGCTGTCGGTGCTGCCGTTCACCCCTTCGTCCTTCATGCACTTTGCCTTCGGTATCTCGGATTTTGACGAAAAACGCTACCTCATCACCATGCTGCTGGGCAAGGGTGTGATGGTGGCCATGATGGCCCTCTTCGGCCAGTCCCTCGTCCGCTCGATGAAGAACCCGGTCTACCTCGTCCTCGCCGTCGTCATCTGGGGCGCGATGTACTGGGGCAGCAAGCGGTTCTGCAAAAAACACGATCTGTAAGAAACGATGAAACGATAAAAACGCTCCCTTGCCGACGGCAAGAGAGCGTTTTTTGTGCAAATGGGTCGTTATCCTTCGTATCCCAAGGTCGCCGCCATAACGGCCTTGATGGTGTGCATCCGGTTCTCGGCCTCGTCGAAGACGATGCTCTGCGGGCCTTCGAAGACCTCGTCGGTGACTTCCATGGCATCGCGGCCGAACGTTTCGCCCATCTCTTTGCCCACGGTGGTCTTGTGGTCGTGGTAGGCGGGCAGGCAGTGCATGAAGACGGCCTGCGGCCCGGCCAGCGCCATCAGCGCGTTGTTGATCTGGTAGGGGGCCAGGTCGTGGATGCGCTCGGCCCAGACCTCGACAGGCTCGCCCATCGAGACCCAGACGTCGGTGTACAGCACATCGGCACCCTGGGCGGCTTTGGCGGGGTCTTCCTCAAAGGTCAGGGTCGCGCCGGTCTCGGCGGCGATGGCCTGGCACTGGGCAATGAGCGCCGGGTCTGGCTGATACTTCTTGGGGGCGCAGGCCGTGAAGTGCAGGCCCATCTTGGCGCAGCCCACCATCAGGCTGTTGCCCATGTTGTAGCGGGCGTCGCCGAAGTAGACGAAATGGATGCCCTTCAGGCGGCCGAAGTGCTCCCGGATGGTGAGGAAGTCGGCCAGGATCTGAGTGGGGTGGAACTCGTTGGTCAGACCGTTCCAGACGGGAACGCCTGCATAATGGGCCAGGTCCTCGACGATCTGCTGGCCATAGCCGCGGTACTCAATGCCGTCGAACATCCGGCCCAGCACACGGGCGGTGTCCGCAATGGACTCTTTTTTGCCGATCTGGCTGCCCGACGGGTCCAGATAGGTGACTTCCATGCCCAGATCGTGGGCGGCCACTTCAAAGCTGCACCGGGTGCGGGTGGAGGTCTTCTCGAAGATCAGGGCGATGTTTTTGCCGCGCAGGGCATCGTGGCGGATGCCGGCCTTCTTCTTGGCCTTGAGGTCAGCGGCCAGATCCAGCAGCGCCTCGATCTCGGCGGGGGTGTAGTCCAGCAGCTTCAGAAAGTTCCGATTTTTCAGGCTCATTGCATATTTCCTTCTCTATTCATAAAAATTTGAATATTTATTCGAAATGATGCTTCTATTATATAGCAGAAGAAACCGCCGGTCAAGGGCTTTGCGCGCTCACAGCTCCAGTTCGATCTTCCGCCCGCTGGGGGTGTAGGAGGTGAGCCGGATCCCGGCCTTTTTGAACATGAACCGTGCTGCAACGCTGGAATCGGAGTCGTGGTACTTGTCGCCGTAGTAGACCACCTCCGAGATGCCGGACTGAATGATGGCTTTGGCGCACTCGTTGCAGGGGAAGAGGGTCACATAGACCCGTGCGCCCTTCAGGTTGTTGTGGGCGCTGTTCAGGATGGCATTCAGCTCGGCATGGCAGACGTACATATATTTGGTGTCCAGCGGGTCGCCCTCGCGGTCCCAGGGCATGGCGTCGTCGTCGCAGCCAATGGGCATACCGTTATAGCCCAGTGACAGGATCTTGTTTTCCGGGCTGACGATGCAGGCACCCACCTGGCTGCTGGGGTCCTTGGAGCGCATGGCGGTGAGCAGGGCGATGCCCATAAAATATTCATCCCAGTTGATATAATCGGTGCGTTTCATAAAAACAGCCTCCCTTGCAAGTATGGCTTGTTCCGGTTTGACAGAACGTTGAAAATCGACTATGCTGCAAATGAAAAGACGCTCGCGGCCGGAGCGCAAGGTAAGGATACCATAAAAAGAAAAGAAGTGCAATCGCAAAAGCACCCGCAGACGCTGAGCCTGCGGGTGCTTTTGGCATGGTTATGAGAAGGTTTGAGAGAGGTTCAACTTACTTGTTGCCCTTGTAATCCAGCGGGAGGCTGGTCCAGCGGGCGCGGAAGTGGAAGGCGGCGTCCTTCGGCTGACGCTGACGGGTGAAGATGCCCTTCTTGTTGCCGTTGGCGCGCATGATGCCCTCGGTGGTCTGGAAGTCTGCAAAGTTCCAGACCAGCTCGCCCTGCACGAAGTCGTAGCTGTCGAAGACGTTGTGGTTCATGTCGAGGTACTCGTTCTGGTACTCCTGGCTCCACATGACGCTGGGCAGCTTGTGCTCGGTGGGCATGGTGTCGGCACCGTACTCGGTGAAGATCATCGGGCGGCCGTTCAGGACCTTGGCCCAGCCGTCCATCTCCTTGCGGAATGCGGCCTCGGCATCCACGATGCCCATGCCGCCCATGACGTACCAGCCGTAGTAGCGGTTCAGGCTGATGAAGTCAGCGAACTGCTGGCCCTTGCTGTTGTGGGGCAGGCTCATCATGACGATGGCGTAGGTGCGGGGGCGCTTCTGCGGGTCAAGCTCGTGTGCCAGATCGAACAGGGTCTTGAAGTAGGCTTCGGTGCCCTCGCTGGTGCACTGGGGCTCGTTCAGGATGCTCCATGCGATGACGGAGGCGTGGTTCTTGTCGCGGTCGATCATGTCGGTCAGCGCATCCTTGTGGTTTTCCAGCAGCTGAGGCGTGGTGTCCTTCTCGAACCAGCCCACCTTCTTGCCGTTGCCCTGGTTTGCTGCCAGGAAGTTCATGGTGCTCTCCATGAAGCCGACGGCGGGGACTTCGTCGATGATGAGGAAGCCTTCCTCATCGGCCATCTGGTACAGCTCCTCCGCATAGGGGTAGTGGCTGGTGCGGAAGCAGTTGGCACCGATCCACTTCATCAGCTCGTAATCGCGCTTGACGGTGGCCAGGTCGAGGCCGCGGCCGCGGATGTCTGCATCCTCGTGCTTGCCGAAGCCGCGCAGGTAGACGGGCTTGCCGTTCAGCAGGAAGTGGCCGTTCTGGATCTCGAAGGTGCGGATGCCGATCTTCTCGGTGTACTCGTCGACGATGGCGCTGCCGTCGTGGATGCGGATGACGATGTTGTACAGGTAGGCGGCATGGACGTTCCAGAGCTTGGCATCCTTGACGACCAGAGTACCTTCCTTGCCGGAAGCCTCAGCGACCTTGGTGGTGCCGTCGTACAGCTCCACGGTCACATCGTGGCTGCCGTTGGTGGTGACGGTGTAATCGACCTCGGCGCCGTCCGCAGTCAGGCGGTGCTTGACGGAATAGTCCAGAACGCGCTCGGCGGGCAGGGCCATCAGCTTGACGGGGCGATGGATGCCGGCATAGTTGTAGAAGTCGAAGTAGGGGGCAGCGACCTTTTTGCCGTTGGACAGGGTAGCGGTGTTGCCGGCGGGCAGCATGTACTCGTTCAGCTCGTTGTTCAGCAGGACGCTCAGCTTGTTGTACTGGTTGTAGCGGACGATGTCGGTGACGACTGCGTCAAAGGGCAGGAAACCGCCCTCGTGCTGTGCGACCTCGACGCCGTTCACAAAGACGCGGGCGTGGTGGGTGGCAGAGCCGAAGCGGATGGCGATGTCCTTGCCGCTCCACTCGCCGGGCACGAAGAAATCGGTCTCGTACCAGAAATCGCCGCAGTACTCGCGGGATTCCTTATCGGTGAAGAAGTCGCAGAAGGAAGCGGGCACGGGCATGGAGATGGACTCCGGCAGGCCGTTTGCCCAGTCTGCATCGACGCCCTCGCTCTTGGGGTCGAAGCGGAAGCGCCACATGCCGTCCAGGCTGACGACGCGGCGGGAAGTGGAAGCCACAGGATACAGCAGGGATTTGTTGTTCATTGCAGGAACCTCATTTCTCATCATACTAAAACATTTTGAACTACGAAATAAACCTCTCCGTCATCGCTGCGCGATGCCACCTCCCCTGATAGGGGAGGCCTTGGCAGTCCCCGCAAAGGATACGGTTTCGCCAGAGGCTCTCCTATCCGGAGAGCTGTCGAGCGAATGCGAGACTGAGAGGTTGATACCGCAGCTCATATCTTCTGGTATCAGTATGACAGATTTTTTGCAAAAGGAATAGAACAAATTTTTTATAAATCCAGACTTTTTTGGGGAATTTTGAACGATTCCGGGGCAGAATACCTATTATAATGCGGGCGATGCCGGAAAAACTGTTGAAATCAACTACGCCAAGGAAAATATAGTGAAAGAGATTCCACATATTTTATGAAAAAATTGGCAAAGTGCCCAAACAATAATCGTAAAATTTTACGTTTTCACCTAAAAATTCTTCTAACAATGATTGCTAAAGATTTGTCATAATACTGATATACAAGCTGAAATGCAGTGAACCATATTTCGATGTGTTTTGCAGCAGCGTTTGGAGAACCGAATCCAAGAATCGATCTATCTAAGGAGAAACCAATGGCAAATGAGATGAAGAAAGCCGCCCCCTTCGGCATGAAGGACAAGGTCGGCTACATGTTCGGTGATTTCGGCAACGATTTCACCTTCCTGCTGTCGTCGAGCTTCCTGATGAAGTTCTACACCGACGTCATGGGCGTCAACGCCGCCATCGTTGGCATGGTGATGATGATCGCCCGTTTTGTGGATGCGTTCACTGATGTGGGCATGGGCCAGATCGTGGACCACTCCAAGCCCACCAAGGACGGCAAGTTCCGCCCCTGGATCAAGCGGATGTGCGGCCCGGTGGCCATCGCTTCCTTCCTGATCTATCAGTCCGGCCTGGCCGGGATGCCCTATGGCTTCAAGGTGGCCTGGCTGTTCATCACTTACATCCTGTGGGGCTCCATCTTCTATACCTCCATCAACATCCCCTACGGCTCCATGGCTTCCGCCGTCTCGGCAGACCCCAAGGACCGTGCAGAACTGTCCACCTGGCGCACCATCGGTTCCACGCTGGCCAACATGGTCATCGGCGTGGCCACGCCCATGGTCGCCTATGTCGTCGTGGACGGCAAGACGGTGATGTCCGGCTCCCGCATGACCATCATCGCAGGCGTCTTCTCCATCTGCGCCATCCTGTGCTATATCGTCTGCTTCAAGCTGACCCGTGAGCGTGTCGAGGTCCCCGCAAGCAGCCAGAAGGTGAGCGCTTCCGCCATCTTCAAGAGCATCTTCACCAACCGGGCGCTGCTGGGCATCATCGTGGCGGCCATCTTCGTCCTGCTGAGCCAGCTGACCGTCATGAGCCTGGCCGGTTACGTTTACCCCAACGTGTACGGCAGCGCTGCCGCACAGTCCACTGCCAGCCTGCTGGGCACGGTGGTCATGCTGATTGTCTGCGCACCCTTTGCTTCCAAGCTGGCTGCAAAGTTCGGCAAGAAGGAGCTGGCTGTTGCCTCCAGCATCTGCTCCGCTCTGGTCTGGCTGGTCTGCCTGATCTGGCGTCCGGCCAGCGTCTGGGGCTTTGTGGCCTGCTACATCCTGGCCAATGTCGGCATGGGCTTCTTCAACACCATCATCTGGGCCATGATCACCGACGTCATCGACGACGCCGAGGTCCGCAGCGGCATCCGCGAGGACGGCACCATCTACTCGGTCTACTCCTTCGCCCGCAAGCTGGGTCAGGCCTTCTCTTCCGGTCTGGTCGGTGCCCTGCTGGGGATCATCGGCTACACCGAAGCGACTGCGTTTGACCCCGCTGTCACCCGCGGCATCTTCAACATGGCCTGCATCGCCCCCATCATTGGCTTTGTGTGCATCGTTCTGGCGCTGGTCTTCCTCTACCCGCTGAATAAGAAGAAGGTCGAGGAGAACGTGGCAGCTCTGGCTGCGCGCCGCAACAGCAAGTAATCCTTTGTAAAACATAGAACAAAGTGCTCTGCCGTCTTGGGATGGCAGGGCACTTTTTCTACGCTCGGCCACTTGTTTCTTGCAGAAAAATGCTGTATACTGATATATCAAATGAGATGTGAGAGATGCGATGAAACAGGAAAGGAGACGCCATGCGGGTCGATCCATTACAGGTGCTCACCAAACTGGCGGCAGCACAGAATATCCCCACCCGGCGGGTGACGCCGCCGTTCGACGGACTGGAAGAGTTCGACTACGGCCTGCGCCGCTCGCTGGACCCTCAGTTCGACTGGCAGGAGTTCGGCCGGCTGCTGCTGGAACAGACCCCGGCGCAGACGCTGCTCTTCGTGGAGGGCACCTTTGAGCTGCATTTTGCCCTCTTCCGCATCCCGGACGAGGAGAATACCGTCTTCCTCGTCGGACCATGGACCTTTGGCCCCCGCAGCGAGAAGGCCCGCAAGTGGGCCCGCCGCTACCTGGGCGAGGACGGAGAAAATGCCGTGCAGGAATACTACAACGGCGTCAAGCTGCTGCAGGCAAATGATTTTTACATGACCATCCGGGTCCTGGTCGGGATGATGATAGGGGAGGATCTGGTCGTGAAGGAGCTGAAGGAGTTTCTGCCCTTCTGCTTCCACCCGGACGTCCGGTATTTCAACGAGCCGAAGTTCCAGAAGGATATCCCCATCTCCATGCTGGAACAGCGGTACGAATCCGAGAACCGCATCCTGGATGCCGTGAGCCGCGGCGACGACGAAGCCGCCACCGAGGCCATGCACCATCACTCACGCTTCACCTACGGCGGGCGGTTCGAAGGCTCGCTTTACCAGCAGAAGAACATGATGATCGTCTTCAACACCCTGCTGCGCAAGGCCATCGAGCCCAGCAAGGTGCATCCCTATTATATTGATGCCATCTCCAGCAAGTACGCCCGCATCATTGAGGAGGCCGACGAGATCCCCCGTGAGATGATGTGGCAGATGGTGCGGGACTACTGCGCCTATGTCCGCCGCTACTCGCTGAAGGAGTTCTCGCCCGCCGTCCAGAAGGTGATGAACTACGTCAACCTGAATGTCTCCGAGCCGCTGACACTGAAGAGCCTGGCGGCCATGTGCTTCATCAGCCCGTCGTATCTGTCGGCGCTGTTCAAGCAGGAGACCGGCACCACCCTCATCGACTATATCAACACCCAGCGGGTGAACCGTGCGGCCCAGCTGCTGGAGCAGAACAACCACAGCATCGCCGCCGTAGCCGAAGAAGTGGGCATTCTGGACGTGAATTACTTCACCAAGATCTTCAAAAAGACCCTCGGCGTCACCCCCACCCGCTACCGCCGGGAACACAAAGAAAAATAACTGCGAAACAGCAGAATGAAAAAAAGACCCATTTTGTCCTTTTGATGCGTACAGATTACGCACCGGGGCAAAGTGGGCTTTTTTGCATCGGATAGGATTGTTGCACACCGGAACGATCTCTGTAACTGTTTTGAGAGATTTCATGGACTTTTGTATGGAATTTGGACGCATGTTGCAAAATCGACAGAAATTGTGCTTGATATCAAAAAGAAACTTGTATCCAACAAAAGCAATTGTGAGGGATGCACAAAAGATTCCTTGGATTCTTGTGAACTTGTTCTATTGCGAATGGTCGTGCGGACGGTTATAATACAAACAGAATCACGAAACGTGCGATGTGCGCACGATTCGATTTTGCTGTGATATGCGAATGAAGGAGAACATTATTATGAAAATGATTTCGCGTCGTGACTTCATGAAGGCTTCCGCTGTTGTGGGTGCCGCTGGCGTTCTGACCGCCTGCGGCGGCTCCTCCAGCTCCACTGCTGCATCCTCTGTTGCAGCTTCCACCGCTGCATCTTCTGCAGCCGCTTCCACCACCGGCAGCGCAAACATCGGCGTCTGCATCTATCAGTTCGCTGATAACTTCATGACCCTGTACCGCACCGATCTGGAAGAGTACCTGAAGGATATGGGCTACGCCGTCACCATCGTCGATGGCAAGAACGACCAGAATACCCAGACCGAGCAGATCAACACCTTCCTGCAGCAGGGCGTGGACGTCCTGGTCATCAACCCCGTCCAGACCACTTCTGCACAGACCATCGTGGACACCATCTCTCCCTCCGGCACCCCCATCGTCTTCATCAACCGTGAGCCGGAGAAGGCAGTTCTGGACTCCTACGCTGGCAAGTGCTGCTACGTTGGTGCAGATGCACGTCAGTCCGGTACTTATCAGGGCGAGCTGATCCTGGAGACCTCTACCCAGGGCGATATCAACGGCGACGGCAAGATCACCTACATCATGTGCAAGGGCGACCCCGAAAACATCGATGCACAGTATCGTACCGAGTACTCCATCAAGGCTCTGACCGACGCCGGCAAGGAAGTCGAGTGCCTGTATGAGTACCTGGACAACTGGGACCAGACCACCGCACAGCAGGACGTTGCAAACGCTCTGGCACAGTACGGCGACAAGATCGAAGTCGTCTTCTGCAACAACGACGCAATGGCTCTGGGCGCTCTGCAGTCCATCGAGCAGGCTGGCCGCAAGGTCGGCGAGGACATCTATCTGGTCGGTGTTGACGCACTGAAGGAAGCTGTCCAGAACGTTGTTGACGGCAAGATGACCGGTACCGTCCTGAACGATGACGTTGGCCAGGCTACCGCCGCTGCCGACGCCACCAAGCTGTTCGTTGAGGGCAAGGATGTCGAAGAGTACTACTGGGTCGACTATGTGAAGGTCACCACCGAGAACGCTTCTCAGTATCTCTGATTCGGAGCTGAGAACCACTCACGGTTGCAAGGTACGCAGTGAGTCCGAGGCTTTCTAAAAGCTAACAAGCGCGTGCGTGCGAGATTCCTCGGCGCACGCGCTTTCCTTTCGGAACGAACCGTGCCTTATTTTGAACGACAAGGAGGCTCTGCGGAATGTCAGAATACCGTCTGGTAATGAAAGGCGTGGTCAAGACCTTCCCCGGCGTCAAAGCGCTGGACCACGCGCAGTTGGAGCTCCGCCCCGGCAAAGTCATGGCCCTGATGGGCGAAAACGGCGCTGGCAAGTCCACTTTGATGAAGTGCATGTTCGGCATTTACAAGATGGACGAAGGCGAGATCGAATACGAAGGACAAAAAGTCACCATCCCCAACCCTCTGGAAGCACTGAATCGCGGCATCGCGATGGTGCATCAGGAGCTGCAGCCCATCCCGGCCCGTACCGTGGCTGAGAACATCTGGCTGGGCCGCTTCCCCACCAAGAAGGCAGGTATCATCACCGTGGTGGACCATGCCAAAATGTACGCCGATACCGATGCCCTGCTGAAGAAGCTGAAGCTGGACATCAACTCCCACGCAAAGCTGGGCAGCCTGAGCATCGCACAGATGCAGATGGTGGAGATCGCAAAGGCCGTCTCCGCAAACTGCAAGGTGCTGATCCTGGACGAGCCCACCTCCTCGCTGACCGCGAACGAGGTCGAGTCGCTGTTCCGCATCATGCGCGAGCTGAAGGAGCAGGGCGTTGCGCTGGTCTACATCAGCCATAAGATGGACGAGATCAAGGTCATCGCCGACGAAGTCA
>ERZ773173.2665-NODE-2665-length-12906-cov-3.516380_pt1 | contig 12906 bp, 6 predicted proteins | sample MGYA00580535_ERZ773173 | MGnify/ENA primary metagenome ERZ773173 (study PRJEB29015, sample SAMEA2737856) | human gut metagenome | biome: human gut; feature: human-associated habitat; material: faeces | place: China | collected 2012 ...
CCCCTTGCCGTTCGTAATCCCCTCCTCGAGCAGCTGGATGCTGCGGGGCAGGGCCGAGCCGCCGTGGTCTCCGGCTCCGTTCGCCAGTTTGTTGCCATAGTACCGGTAAGCGATGCCGAAAGGCGACTTCCGGGCGCTTTCGGCCAATTCCTCGTTGGCGCTCAGATCCCCTTCGGGAAACTCGTTCCACGAATAGCGTCCCGGCTCGAGCGCCACCATGATGCGGGCGCCGTCGACCCCTTCCCAGAGCCCGATCGGAAACGGGGTTTTGGAGTCGCCGACAAGCGGCTCGGTGCGCCACGACAATTTCTGCGTCGAGAAACCGATCAGGCCGCAGTGGTGTCCCAGCGTCGGCATGACCTGGCTGAATCCGAAGCAGTCGGGCAGGAACATATCCTTCGACTTGATGCCGAACTCCTTTTTATAAAACTCCTGTGCAAGCAGGATGTTGCGGATAAACGACTCCGACGACGGCATGTTCGGGTCGTTGGCCTCGAACGAAGCCCCCGAAATGTTCCATCGCCCGTCGGCTACGAATTTCCGGATGCGCTCGAAGAGGTGCGGATAGTACTCCTTGATCCATTCGTACTTGACGGCACCTTCGAAATTGAACACGTAATGCGGATATTTTTCGAGCAGCGCCAGATTCTGCACAGCCGTATTATATAGGTAATCGTCGATCGTGGCTTTCACGTCCCACCGCCACTGCGTGTCGAGATGGGAATTGGAGACCATATAGACCTTGTATTTTTTCCCGGAATCCTGCGCCGACGTATCCGACGGGCTTCCCGCCGAAAACAGCGCGAAGACGATTCCGATAAATCGCATGATTTTCATATTTGCTTGCTTTAATATTGAATGATGGAAAGAGGATGGAAGTTGACCGGACTTCGACTACGTTGCGGACAAAAGTAATAAAAGGCAAGATAAATAACAACATAAACACAACAAATAATCAAAAATAAATTTCCTTTTAATCTCTTTTTAACACTTGTATTAAAATTAAACTTATATATTTGTCATATCTTAAAGCCTAAAAACGATGGAAAAGAAATTCCGGACTCTTTCGGCCTACCTCCCCAGCAGGAGACCGTCCATACCGCCCGCCCTGCCGTTCGCCCTGCAAAACGGGTACGGCACATCCGCGGCCGGTCAGGGTATCGTCGTCGGCACCACCGGCCGTACTTGTCCTGCGACAGCCTCCGGCCGGGTGACTGACGCAACCGCACACCAGGCATCCGGGGATGCCCTAAGCGGCGACTGCAATTGCGCCCCGATGGCCCGGGCCGGCTTTACCGCAGCAACAAGGCTGACGGCGGCATACTGAGACAGCACCAAAAACGCCGCCGCCCGGGCACAACCCGTACAGTCTCGATTTTATAATGTATATTTGTAGTACCACAACCTAACCCTCGACCAGACATGAACCGTCATTTCGCTCTGCTTACCGGCCTTCTGATCTGCTGCTGCGTCCCGAAAAACGACGTTACCGCCCGCACAATGCGTGGGGGGGGGATTTCCCTCTTTTAATTTCGGGAACCGGCAACATCCTGCCGGAGCAAACAATCCGCTACGCCCCGAACGGCGACCAAGCCGGCAAAAGCAACGCTGCCCCCGAGCCGGCAACGGCAGGGGGCACCCACATCCGAAGCCCGCGAAAAAGCAAGGCCGCACTGCCGGCCATCGCAACGGGCGCACTTCTTCTACTGGCGGCCGTCTCGCTCGCCTTCAGGCAAAAACACCTGATCAAACAGTTGCGTACGCAACACGCGCAAACCTGCGCCCGGCTGCACGAACTCAGCGAACAGCTCGCCGCCAGCAGCCTCCGCCACGAAACAGCCACCCGGGCACTCTCCCAGGCCAATACCATCAAAGACAAATACCTGCGTTACTACATGCAACGCAGCACGTTCTACATCAACAAATTAGAACGTCACCGCACACACCTCTACAAGACTGCGCTCTCGTTCGGGCAGGAGCGCCTTTTGCGTGAGCTGCGCTCGCCTACGCCCATCGAGCAGGAATACAAATCGTTCTTCCACGAATTCGACCGGGTATTCCTATCGCTTTATCCCGATTTCGTGGAAAAAGCCAACGCACTGCTGCGGGACGGGGAGCAAATGAAAACGCCCGGCCTCAACACTGAATTCCGGCTGCTGGCCGTGATCCGGCTGGGCATCACGGGCAACAGCGAAATCGCCCAGTTTCTGCATATCTCCATAAATACGGTCTACACCTACCGCAACCGGCTGCGGAACGCCGCCAAATGCCCGCCCGCCGAATTCGAGCGCCGGATCATGGAGATCGTCTGACAGCCGGAAATCGCGCGCCGGCGATTCATACGGGATTCATATAATAACACCCGGGTATCGGAAATAACATGCTTTCCACCAGCTCATTGTCGGAAATACGCATTCATATTTCATTTTGATGCTGTTGACACACATTTTCCAAAAGCATACTTTTACAAACAACAAAGCGGAATTTCTTCTGAAATAAACACAAAAGAACACAATAAGAAATCCATTATAGTTCTATTTGATTTTCATTTATTTCTCATTCAATATCTTTTTCCCAACCTTTAAAATACAAAGATGCCTATGACAAAGTAAAAACTACGACCGGACTTTTACGAACCATTCATTCATCCAAATATTCAACCCTAAAACTTTCATTTATGAGAAAATCTCTTCATTTTCTTATTTACATGCTTTTTGCCGCACCGCTATTGCTGTGCAGCTCCTGCGGCATCGAGGATGTAGAGGCAGAAGACGGTGCGATCGTATTCGAACTCTATGACACGGAGGGCAACCTGATCGAGGGCCTCCAGAGCATGCGGTTCGGCACGACGGCCACCTATACCTTAAAGAGTGCATTCGTCACCTACACGGTGGCCACCCCGCCCACAGGCTGGAAATGCACCGTGATCCCCAGCTCGCGGAGCTGTTCGGTCACCGCCCCCCCAGCCTCCGACCTGGGAGCCAAGGCCAGCGGCGACGTGGTCATCGAAATACAGTCGCAGGCAGGCCGCACGGAGACCTATACGCTCGCCGTAGCCGCTCTGGAAAACGACATCACGCTCACATTCGACGAAGAGACGACCTCGAAGACCCATGTCTTCTCCTACGGGAAGAGCATGGAATTCGAATTCACCAGCGAGAACACCGCGTCGCTCGACGTAAGCGTCCCCAAGGGATGGACTTACACGGCCGATGTCGATGCGGGTCTGCTGACCGTCACCGCGCCCACGCAGGAGGAGGCCGACCCGGCCATGGAAGGCAGCGTCAAGGTTACGCCGCTGAGCGTCCGCGGAACGGCCGGCGAGGGTGCGTCGATCCCCGTCGAACTCTCGACCAAGTTGCCGATCATCTCCTTTGCCGAGGCCGATTACAAATTCGCCTTCGGCGAGCAGCGCGACATCCCCTGTACCGTCACCAACGTAGCCACGTGCGACATCACGGCGCTCAAAGGCTGGGACATCGCACTCGACATCAAAAATTCGGTGCTCAAAGTCACGGCTCCGGCCGACGGTGCGGACTGCACCGGTGCGGGCACGATAGAGTTCGCAGCCGTTTCGGCGGAAGAGCTCACGGCATCGTTCAGCGTCCGCCTGAGCTGGAAGGGCATCTCAACCCCCGAAGAGTTCGTAGCCTTCGGCAACGCGGTGACCGAAGGGGCGCCGCTCGACGCCTACACCAACGGCGGCAGGATCGTCCTTGTCAGCGACATCGATCTGAGCGCCCTTACCCAAACCAGCTTCGTAGGCTCGGCCGCCAATCCGTTCAAAGGGACTTTCGACGGTCTGAACAATACGATCACCGTCAAGCTGGCGGATCAGGATTCGAAGGAACTCGGCCTGTTTCACACGCTCGACGCAGCGGCCGAGATAAAGAACCTCTCGCTGGCGGGCAGCATGTCCGTATCGCAAGCCACCCCCGTAGTCGCCGGCACGCTGGCCGTCTATAACGACGGTGCGGCACTGACGAAAGTCACCAACAAGGCCACACTGTCCTTCTCCGGGGCGAAAACCGTTGCCACGGCAGGTTATCTCGGCGGACTGGTCGGCCTGGCGAACGTCGGTTCGGTCTACACCGATTGCCACAATACCGGCGAATTCATCGTCACGGGGACAGCCCGGACGGAGTTCATCGGCGGCATCGTCGCAGGCACCGCGGACAAAACGGAAGGATCGCTCGTGAACTGCACGAACAAAGGCAATTTCAGCTTCGACTTCCCGGGCGCCGTCGACACCGGCCAATACGGAGGATTGTTCGGCCATGCCGAGAAATCGAACTGGACGTTCAGCAACTGCACCAACGAAGGCACCTTCACCGTCACCTTCGCCGATCCCGGGCACCAGTTCCACTCGCTGGGCGGTATCCTGGCCACCGGCTACGGCGTATTCGACAATTGCGTCAACAAGGGCAAGATCATGTTCAACAACTCCAACGGCACGAAATATCGCCGCACGGGCGGTATCGTAGGCTGCGTCGGATCGGACGCAGGCCTGGGTTATACGCTCAGGATGACCAACTGCCGCAACGAGGCCGACATCGCGGCGTCGACGGCATCGGTCGGCGGTCTGATCGGCATTGCCGAAAAGGTGGCGTCGCCGGCCCTGATCGAAAACTGTGTAAACACGGGTAACATGACCAGCCCCACGATGGCCGACTACGACCTCTTCTACATGGGCGGCATCGCCGGCAAGGTCGCCGGAGCCTTCACGCTGAAGAACTGCATCAACCGCGGTAACCTCACGGCGGCCGTCGAGCGCGACATCGCGGGTATCGCCGTAGCCGGTGACAACAATGCCGTGTTCGACGGTTGCGAGAACTACGGCAACATTACGGTAGTGGCCAACCACAAAACCGACAAGTGGCGCCCGATCGTGGCAGGTATCGTCGCCATAGAAAATGACAAGGTCACCACAATCACCAACTGCACCTGCAAGTGCACGATCGATGCGACGCTCTACCAGGCGACCAGCATCGGAGCGGTCTATGTCTTCCAGAAAACCTGGGAAAAGGGTGTCGAAGATACGAAGACCGTATGCGACGAGGCATCCAAAACCAACTCCGCGGAAACGACAATCAAAATCACGACAAGAGAGTAAAACCCAATAAGAATACAATACGGTTATGAATAAATATCATATTATAACACTGATATTGTGTCTGTTTTGTCTGGGAGGGGCCGCCACGGCCTCTCCGGACAGGACGGCAGCCGCCCCGGACACCCAGGCGCGTTCCTCGCAGCTGAAGGTCTCGGGTATCATCAAGGATGACGCGGGAAGCCCGCTGATCGGCGTGACCATCGTCGTCAAAGGCACCTCCTCGGGCAGCGTATCGAACTCCGACGGCAGCTATACGATCACGGTTCCCTACGCCGAAGCGACGCTGATGGTCTCCTACATCGGCTATGCCCCGCAGGAGATAGGCGTAAACAACCGCACGAGGATCGACATCACGATGGTCGAGGACAGCAAGGCGCTCGAAGAGGTCGTGGTGGTAGGTTACAACGTACAGAAGAAGGAGACCATCACCGGTTCGATCTCGACGATCACCACCAAAGACCTCAAGCAGTCCCCCACTGCCAACATCAACAATGCGCTGGCCGGGCGCATGCCGGGCCTGCTGGTCAACCAGTTCAACGGCGGCGAACCGGGTAACGACGCCGCGCAGCTCAACATTCGCGGTAAATCGACCTACGGCAAGTCGGACGTCATCATGATCGTCGACGGCATCGAGCGCGACATGAGCTACCTCTCCCCGGACGAGATCGAGACGTTCACGATCCTCAAGGATGCTTCGGCAACGGCACCCTACGGTATCCGCGGCGCCAACGGCGTGATCATCGTCACGACCAAGCGCGGCCGAAAGGGTGAAAAGCCGACCGTCGATTTCAAGGCGTCGGTCGGTGTCAGCGAACCGATCCGCTACCCCGACTACCTGGGTTCGGCAGGCTATGCGACCCTCTACAACGAGGCGATGCTCAACGACAACCCCTCGCTGGATCCCGGCTCGGCATCGCTCTTCTCCCAGGAGACGATCAGCAACTTCCGCCGCGCCAAGGGCGACAACTCCGACGGCCTGGGCTACAACTGGGATTACTTCGACTACGCATTCAAACCGTCGATCCTCCAGGATTACAGCCTTTCGGTACGAGGCGGCACCGACCGCGCCCGTTATTTCATCCTCGGCAGCTACTACAACCAGGGCGGCAACTACAAGCATTCGAACTCCGACAACGTCAACAAGTTCCTGCGCTATAACTTCCGCGCCAACGTCGATGTCGATGCCACCAAGCGGCTGAAGATCTCGGTCGACCTGGGCGCCCGCGTCACGGAATACAACTACCCGGGCGCCACGGCGGCCAACATCATCTCGCTGGCCAACACGCAGCCCCCCTACCTGCCGATCATCCTGCCCAACAACCACAACGACGTCAACCAGGCCGATTTCGAGGAGAACGGCGGCTACCTGCTCTATGCCGACAACGACTACCGCTACAACATGCTCGGGCAGCTCAACCGCACCGGCTTCAGCAAACGTACGCGCCGCTACCTGCAGGGATCGTTCAAGCTGAGCCACGACCTGGACTTCATCACCAAGGGCCTGAGCGTCGCCGCCCAGTTCTCGTACGACACGTTCAACCAGCACACCATCAACAACAGCGTGCCGACCCACAGCACGGGCAACCTGACCTACCCGGGCTATTCGACCTGGATGCTCCCCACCGAATACAGCATCGACGAGTGGAAGAACAACGCCGACTACTGGATCAAGAACGGCACCTATGTAACCGCCAACCAGCGTACCACGGACGATGCGCAGAGCAACAGCATCAGCCACGGCTCGCCCGAAGGGACGTCGCGCTTCCAGGCGCGCCTGGACTACGCCCGCAAATTCGGCGACCACAACGTGTCGGGCATGCTGCTCTTCTACCTGCAGAACAAGGTCATCAGCAACCAGGTTCCCTTCCGCTACATGGGATTTTCGGGCCGCGCAACCTACGACTACCGGAACAAGTACCTCTTCGAGTTCAACATCGGCTACAACGGCTCGGAGAACTTCGCCCGCGGAAAGCGCTACGGCGTATTCCCGGCAGGTGCTGTCGGCTGGGTCATCACGCAGGAGCGATTCATGAGGGGCGTAAAGTGGCTCGACCACCTCAAGCTGCGCGCATCGTACGGTCTGGTGGGTAACGACCAGCTCTCGGGCAACCGTTTCTCCTACCTGCAGTACTATAAGTCGTCGGACGGCATGACCACCTATTTCGGCGAGACCGAGGCCGGCTATACCAGCTACCTGGTCGAGGGCGTGTTCGCCAACCCGAACCTGACGTGGGAGAAGGCCCGCAAGTTCAACTTCGGTATCGACGCCCAGTTCTTCAACCAGCGGCTGACCTTCACGCTCGATGTCTTCAAGGAGCACCGCTACGACATCCTCACCTCGCTCTCGGCAGATGACAAGGTCGGGTTCCCCTACATCGTCGGGCAGGTCGCCCCGATCGTCAACTCGGGTATCGTCGACAACCACGGCGTCGAATTCGAAATCGGCTGGAACGGTCATATCGGGCAGCATTTCCGCTACTACATCCGCCCGAACTTCACGTTCGCACGCAACAAGATAAAATACTGCAACGAAATCTCCTACATCGACAACAACGGCCGTGACTGCCCGTGGCGTTACCAGACCGGCAAACGCCTCGATGAGAATTTCTGCTACATCTTCGACCACTTCGTGGCCGACCAGGGCGAGGCCGACCGCCTGAACGCGATGAACGGCGGCAGCGGATTCGCCATCTGGGGGCCCGTACAGCCGGGCGACGTGGTCTACAAAGACCTCAACGGCGACGGTGTGGTCAACAACTACGACCGCGCAGCCATCGGCAACCCCCGTACGCCCGAGATCCAGTTCGGCATTCCGCTGGGACTCTCCTACAAGGGCTTCGACTTCAGCATGCTGTGGCAGGGCTCGGCGCTCTGCTCCGTACAGCTGAGCGGCCCGGCCGTATGGGATTTCCCGCTCTACGACCAGTCGCGTATCGGCAAGGTGCGCCGGATGCACCTCGACCGCTGGACGCCCGAAACGGCAGCTACGGCGAAATACCCCGCCCTGCACTACGGCATCCACAACAACAATAAACAGCAGTATTCGAGCCTCTTCCTCTACGACGCTTCGTACATCCGCCTGAAGAACGTCGAGATCGGTTACACGCTGCCCAAAGCCTGGACTTCGAAAGCCGGCATCCAGAACGTCCGCATCTACGTGCAGGGACAGAACCTGCTCACGTTCGACAACCTGGGCGACGTCGACATGGATCCCGAGATCAAGAACGGCGACGGCAGCTGGTTCCCCGTACAGCGTGTCATCAACATCGGCCTTAACATGACCTTCTAATCCAACAAAAACCAATGACAATGAAAAAAATCTTATATCTGCTCTGTAGCTGCTTTGCAGTCACGCTGATGGCTTCCTGCGAGGATTTCCTCGACAAGACCCCGCAGGGCGACAAAACGGATCAGGACATATTCTCGCGTTTCAACGAGACAGAAAGCCTGATCAACCGGCTCTACTTCTACGCCCGCGCCGCCGACCAGCCGCTCGTACACATCCGTTTCTTCAGCGACTCGGCGCTCACGGACGAATGCGAAGGCTCTTCGGCCGAGAACGGGTGGTCCAACAAGTTCAACGACGGCGACTGGGAACCGGGTTCCCAGCTCTACACCTCGTGCAACGCCACGACCAACTCCGGCGCCTGCCACACCTTCTGGCCCAAACTCTACGAAGACATCCGCTGCGCCAACGTCATCCTCGAAGGTATCGAGAAGTACAACACCCCGGATTCCGAGGCACGCCCCGGCACGCTTTCGCAGCGTATCGGCGAGGTGCTCTTCATCCGCGCCTACCTGCACTACTGCGTGCTGAAAAGCTACGGCGAATGCCCCTACGTCGACTATACGGTAAACCCCAACGCACTGCCGCCGTTCGAACGCGAGAACATCCATACGATCGTCGAGAAGATCTGCCGCGACTGCGACGAGGCCTATGCCCGCGTCCCGGCGCAGAACCTGATGGATCAGTTCGGCCGCGTGGAGAAAGGCGCCTGCCTTGCGCTGAAGGCCATGGCGCTCTGGATCGCAGCCACGCCGCTCTACAACGGGTCGACGCTCAAAGGCGACACCCGCAACTATGCGTCGGTCTACCAGTCGTACGACCCCGCGCGTTGGGACGCCGCAGCCGCAGCCGCCAAGGCCGTGATGGATTTCGAGGCCGAGGGGCAGAAACGCTACTCGCTCTACCAGGGTTCGCCCAAAAGCCAGACGACCGACTCGGGCGGCACGGATCAGAGCAACGGCGCGGTTTACAGCCGTCTTTGGGAGCTGTTCCACCGCACGATGAACGACGCCAAGAAGGCCGAATGGATCTTCTTCCACCTCCACTGCAAGACCGTGGGTTACCACAACGACATGTACCCGCCTTCGGCGCAGGGACAGGCACGCGAGGTACCCGTACAGGATCAGGTGGACGAATACGAGGTGATCGGCCCCGACGGCTACGGCTATCCGATCTATGCGCTCAAGCAGAATCACAAGGCGCTCTACGGCAGCCTGATCTCCGAGCAGGACATGGCCAAGGCCTATGACGACGGCAACCCCTATGTCAACCGCGACCCGCGTTTCTACCGCGACATCATCTACCACGGATCCATGTTCAAGGGCAAGTGGATCAACACGGCCACCGGAGCCGACGCCATCAACGCCGCCAACTCCACGTCGACGGGCTACTTCACCCGCAAATATTTCGACGGCTATTACACCAAGGGCATGTCGGGCAACTGGAACTTCGACGCGCCGCTGATCCGCCTGGCGACGATCTACCTGGTCTATGCCGAAGCGGTCACCCGCTCGAAGGGCGCCACCCCCGAGGTCTACAACCTGATGAACGAGCTGCGTGCCCGTTCGTTCATGGCCCCCATCCCGCCGGCCGCGCAGACCAACAAGGAGTTACTGCTCGACTACATCCTGCGCGAACGCCGCGTAGAGCTCTACCACGAAAAGAGCCGCTTCTTCTCGACGCGGTTCTACCTCGAACCGACCAGCCCCGAAGAACTGGCCAAGGATGCCCAGTGGAGTTCGATCCAGGGGACGAACGACCAGAAGGCACAGTTGTATTTCGACAAATACGGCGCCTACCCCAAGACGCAGCACCGCATCTGCGGCATGCGCCCCGTGGAAGACCCCAACGGCAAGATATCGGTGGGCGGCAAAACCTACCGCATGGAACGCTTCTGGAAGGAGGACCGCGTATTCCTCGAGAAGCACTACCTCTTCCCGATCCCGACCGAAGAGTTGCAGCGGGCCAACATTCCGCAAAACCCCAACTGGTAATTGACAATCACCGGCCCGACCGCCCGAACCGGCGGTCGGGCTGACAGTAAAACAGACTATGAAAAACACACGGCTCCGCAGGACGCTCAGCCTCGCGCTCACGGCCCTGATAGCCGCAACGATGATGGCGTGCGAGGGAGACGACAAAATGCTCACCGAGCTCCCCAAGCCCGACGACGGCAACGGAAACGGCACGACGGAGATCACGCCCGACAAGGGCATCACCCTCTACGGGCTGGTAAGCGACAAGGAGGGCAACCCCCTCGAAGGGGTCGTCGTGAGCGACGGGTACAGCGTCGTGGCAAGCGATAAGAAGGGCGTCTACCAGATCGTGCGCGACCCCAACGCCAAGCACGTATTCATCTCCGTGCCTTCGGGGTACGAGATCCCGGCACAGGCGAACTTCGGCTCCTACCAGGGTGCCTACCAGGCGGCCAACTCCGTCACCGGCAGCAGTTCGAAACCCTACCGGGCAGACTTCACGCTTAGCAAGCTCGCCCAAAGCGACAAGCGGTTCCTGCTCTTCGGGCTGGGCGACCCGCAGCCCGACAACAACGACCATATACATCGGTTCCGCACGGAAACGGTACCCGACGTGAAGAAGATCGCCGCCAAGTACTCGATCCCGATGGTCGGCATCGCCCTTGGCGACATCCTGGGCAAAGGCGACGCCCAGACCTTCACCTCGATGAAACGCGCCTTCGGCGAGACGGGCGTCCCGTTCTTCACCACGATCGGCAACCACGACAAGAGTTCGGTGGACTATACGGGCAACACCTACCGCGACGTGCTCGGGCCGCGCTGGTACTCGTTCAACCGCGGCGACGTGCATTTCATTGCGATGGACAACATCATCTTCACCGGCACGGACTACACGGGCGGCTTCACCGACGAGCAGGTGGCATGGCTGGAGAAAGACCTCGGCTTCGTCCCGACGGATAAAATGGTAATCCTCTACTACCACATCCCGCTGCGCGACAACACGGGCTACCTCAACCGCAAAAAGGTGCTCGACATGATCTCCAGGTATAAGAACCCCACCCTGATGTGCGCCCATACGCACTATTTCCAGCCTTACCACATGCGCTCGCACAAACTCTTCGAACGCATCCACGGCGGCACGTGCGGTTATTTCTGGCGTTCGACATGCGGCGGCGACGGCACGCCCAACGGCTTCATGGTCTACGAGATCGACGGCACCGAAATCATCGACACCTATTTCAAGGCCTCGCAGCGCGCCGACGATTACCAGATCCGGCTCTATCGCGGCAACGCCGAGTTCGCAGGCCCCTATGCGACCTACAAATACGATGTCGGGGCGGACGTAGTCGTAGCCAACGTCTTCACGTCCGGGATGGACGGCACGACCTGGAAAGTCGAACTGTCCGAAGACGGCGGCAAGACGTGGAGCGCCATGACGGCGATGGCGCAGAACTACGGCGACCGCTGGATCCGCGGCTACCACATCGGGGTCGAGAAACATCCGGTGGAAAGCGGCACCAGCCCCTGCTACCACCAATACCAGTGCAAGCTGAAAAATCCCGAAGCGACCGGCATCGTGGTTCGTGCGACCGACAGTTTCAACCATGCCTACACGCAGACGCGCTTCAACGAGAGCAACGATTTCACCGAAGCCGAGGGTCACGATGGCCAGATAGTCGCCCTTGAGCCGCAGGACGGGGAAGCCGAGCATGAGGCCGAACAGGGCCGCCATGATGCCGCCCACGGGCAATACGGCCCAGAAGCCGAGGCCGAAATAGGTGTTCAGCAGGCCGTAGGTGTAGGCGCCCACGGCGTAGAACGCCGCATAGCCGAGCACGAGCTGCCCGGCGAGGCCGACCACGATGTTCAGGCCGAGGCCGAGCATGATGTAGATCAGCGCCGAGATCATGATGTTGATCTGGTACATGGAGCTGATGTACGGCATGACGAGCATCAGGACTGCGATGAGGCTGAGGCAGGTATAGCGGGGCTTGGGCTGCCGGACGCCCTCAAGCGCGCGGGCGAACAGCGAAGGGCCGGTGGAAACCGCCCCGCGGGCCTTGCGTTCCATGCTCCAGCGCCAGAAAATGGAAAGCACGAACGCGCCCACGCCGATGGAAGCCATGTTTTCCCAGCGGAACAGGATCGTGTCGTTGAGAGCGTCCACCTTGAGGACGACAAGCGGGAAGGTAAGCGCCATGAACCATACGCTGACCATGAGCGCTCTTAAAATCATGTTCATGTCGGCCCCCTTAGACCTTTTGAACCTTGGGCTTTCCGAGGATGCCCGCCGGACGGAAGATGAGGATGAGCACCAGCAGGGCGAAGGCGAGGGCGTCTTCGTAGGCGCTGGAGATATAGCCGGTGGCGAAGCTTTCGCACAGGCCGAGCACAAGGCCGCCGACCATGGCGCCGGGGATGGACCCGATGCCGCCGAGCACAGCGGCGGTGAAGGCCTTGATGCCCGCGATGAAGCCGATGAAGAAGTTCACCTGTCCCACGTGGTTGGCGATGAGCACGCCGCCGATGGC
>ERZ773173.2667-NODE-2667-length-12903-cov-2.566469_pt1 | contig 12903 bp, 7 predicted proteins | sample MGYA00580535_ERZ773173 | MGnify/ENA primary metagenome ERZ773173 (study PRJEB29015, sample SAMEA2737856) | human gut metagenome | biome: human gut; feature: human-associated habitat; material: faeces | place: China | collected 2012 ...
AAACCGTCCAAACCTGAATTGATTACTGTTTCATTTATCTTGGTCGGAACGATAATGGCTGGAAATATCCTTGGGGCAAAAGCATGGGAGTTTTCGATGAAAGGCGTCCTGTTTGCATTAAGCTCTTCACTCACTTATACCGTGTATATCATAGCCAACAGTCGGGTTAGCAAGAGTGTTCGTTGGCAAACTAAAAGCATGGTTATAATGATGGGATCTTCATTGTGTCTATTTTCAATAAACAGTGAAATAATTCTGTCAAGTGATTATCTAAATGACAAATTCTTCTGTTGGGCTATATTTCTTGCCGTTGTGGGTACGACTGTTCCGATAGCCTTGTTTGCCTCCGGCATTTCAAAGATTGGTGTCGGTATCAGTTCTATACTAATGACTGTAGAGCTTCCCGTTGCCATTATTTGTGCAAGAATAGTGTTGAAAGAGCAAATAGGTTCCCTGCAAATTGTTGGAATAGTGATTATGCTTGCATCTATTTGCATAATGAATTATTATAAAGTTTATAAATCTAAAAGGTGAATATATAGGTTTTACGATAAAAAGATAAAAAAAGAATGCCTGTAGCTTTCTGGTTTGGGCGTTTTAATATTTTGACGATATATAAGCATAATCTTTCATTATTTTCAATATTCTGTTTCTGAAAAAAAAGTCCTGTTATCGTATATTTTAGTTCTGTTATTATTTATTTTCATCTTCTTATCTGATAAAGTAAAAAAAAGAGGTTTGTTGGTGGTGGATGCAATGTCTATATTTGAAGCAATTAAGTACTTTTTGAGGAATATTTTAATTTATAGAATACGATCATGAAACAAACTATTTTTCAGAGAAGTTTCCTACCTTTTACTTGTTGCTTATTTTTGTTTATTGCTAATGGCAGTGACATGCAAGCTCAAAAAAGAGTATCTGTCAACCCTATTGTAAGTCCTTCCATTAAGAATGTAGGATGGAGAGATTATAACACAACTATCGAAACTCCATTTTATCTGGAAGACTCCGGTGTAAATAAGTTAACGGCAAATTTGAGGGAAAAGGAGTTGATTTCTGTGCTACCTTCCAGTTATTGTGTAATTTCTAAATTTCAGAAGCGTTCCAATTCCAGTATGATGACATTTAATTTAGAAGCAAAATTGCAAAAGGGGAATTCTCTCATGTTTGATGCTGCTACTAATGTATATGTTATAATAGAGGAGAAAAAGAATTGTGCATTACCTTCCGGAAGACTTTCTCTTGCACAAGGGAGAGTGGTAAAAGGCCGTATCAGTATTCCGTTTACAGGTAGTCTGTCCGGGCGTAGTCAAGCAACTCTTTGTGTGGAAATAGGTTCGGATATCCACAAATTTGAGTTAACGGGGAAAACCGATAGTAAAGTTCAGGAACTGGCTGTTTTGCCTTATAATCCGGTATGGACAGAAAAACCAAAACAAGAAATCCCGCAAGATGATAAAAAGCAGGAGAAGATTGTGGCCGTAGCGGTTAAAAAGGCAGAAGACGTCACTAAAGATATTAAAACTGAATTAAAAGAAGATTTATCAAAAACAATAGCCGATTTACGTGCAAAAGATGAACTGTCGGAGAATACACAAGTCGATGTAAATGCAGAAGTAATGCCGGAAGTGAAGAAAGACGGTACGGTAGAGTATAATATGAAAGTTCGTTACGATGTACAAGTTGTTTCTGATTTTGTGAAAAAATTGAATATATCTCATACTACGGAAGATTGGCCTGCCGGTAAATATCGTCTGAAGGATTCACAGGCTGCACTTCAAACAGCTGGTATTATAAAAAGTACGGTAGAGTCTAAATTAGAAGAATATATTACTCCCGGAACGGAAGTTACAGTAAAGATTATTGGTGGTACCGATGGAACAAAGTTTAAAAATAGTGTTCCTTATGATGGTGCTTTTGGGAATATTAATGAAGCGGAGTGTTTTGTAAACGGAGCCTTTGCTTATGTGACGGTGACTCCCGAAACTGGAATAAGCAGTAATGAGCAATTGGCCTACCTTCGTACTTTGGATATTAAAAAATTTATGGAAAATCATATCGGGCAATTCCGGGTAGCAAATACGCATTATGAGCACTTTGCAGAAATAGCAGAAAATGTAGGTGCGCAGTATCGTAGAGTTGCGGTTGAAATTACGGTTCACAATGCTTTTAATAAAAAGTATCCGGAAATCGCTGCTTATAAAGAAAATGTCTACGAGCGAAATTCAGAAGTCGATAAGAATATTCCTGTAACATCGGTTAGTTCGAATGCTGTTGCAGTCATCATAGGTAATACGGAATATCAGGTTGCGACCGGTAAGCAAGGTACTACAAAAGTAGGGCCGGTAAAATATGCAGTAAACGATGCCAGTACTATGCGTGATTATCTGACACGGACATTGGGAGTGAACCAGAAGAATATTATTTTTAAAACTAATGCCGATAAAAAGGATTTTGATGATATTTTTGGAACAGATGACAAGGAAGGAGAAATTGCAGAGTTGGTGAAACGTACGGGTGCAAAAGAGGTCTATTTCTTTTATTCTGGTCATGGCTATCCTTTTATGGGTGAGCCTTATCTATTGGGAATACGTTCAAATCCCAAAAACTGTAAGGAGCAAGCCACTTCTTTACAGAGTATTTACCGTACATTAGGGGCTTTACCGGTCGAAAAGGTGAATGTGATAACTGATGCTTGTTTTTCCGGGCAAGAAATTTCAATGGAAGCTTCTGCCACCGAGTTTGCCCGGCGTCCGAAACCTGATAAACTTGCGAAATTCGTAATACTTTCGGCTGCAAGCGAAGAACAGTATGCCAATTGGTATAAAGATAAGAAACACGGACTGTTTTCTTATGTACTTTTTAAAGCTATGCAGGATAAGGAAAGATCCGATCTGAATGGGGATGGAGTACTTACATTTGATGAACTGTATAAATACTTGGCTGATAATCAGGAGTATGGGGTTCCTTATTTGGCGAAAGAACTGGAGGGGGAACAGGTTCGGCAGAATCCGGTTATTCAGGTTAGCGTTCGTGCTAAAGATGCATTTGTGAAGTATTAACCAAAATCGAGTATTAATTTACAATAATAAGAATAACAATGAAAAATATAAATAAAATAATCGGAATTATAGGATTGTTGTTTTGTGTGTTGCAGCCCATTTCGGCACAATTTAGGATGGGGATAGATTGGTCGTGTGGAATGCCTAAATCCTATTTTTACTCAACCCGCTATTACGATGATGAAGGCACTTATATGCCTACAGCACATGCCGGTTTTTCTTTTGAATACGTACTTCCACGGCATATAATGCCACTCTATCTGCCGCTTTCAATAAAAAGTGGAGTTTATTATGCTCATTATGAAGAGTTACCTTTGAATGAAGAATCGGAGAGTTATTATTATGGTGAATCTATATGGGGACAAGGTGTGGGGATTCCATTGGTCGGTGAAGTAAAATATCTGATTAATAATCATATACGTGTATATGCTAATGCTGGGGTAACGTTTAATGCTTTGTTTATAGATGATCCTTATTATAGCGGTTACGAAGGAGAAGAGGGAGGATGCCGTTTCAAAGTAGGAGGTACAACAGAGGCTGGTATTGAATTTCGTAATTTCCGAATCGGTTTTGGGTATCGTGGTTTGTTCTCCACTTTTTATGGTTATAAAAGTGATGGCGAGAAGAAAGCCGGCAGTGGTTTTGTCTCTATGGGATGGCGTTTTGGAGGTAACCGGCTGTTTAAGAAAAACTCTAAATTGAGTGTTTACTAATTAAATATTCAAGTAATGAAGAAAACGGCTGTTTTATTGATATTGTCATGGATTCAATATATTTATTCACCGGTGAGTGCCCAGGTCTTTCAGGGCACTCCACCGGCAGAATGGATTGAAGTATCAGGAGAAGCTTCTATAAAATTACCGCAAGAAGAAAAACTGGAGCACCAGGAATTGCTCCGTCTGGCTCAACAAACGGCAATTGAAAATCAGTTTGGCACATCTATTGTCTATGGAAATTTTATGAAGACTTACGAAAGTGAGTTGCAACATTATGAACATTTTGTGGATATGAAATCCCAGTTTGCTCAGGGAGTCTGGTGTAGTGATAAAACAGAACCCGTTTTCACTTCTCGGAAAACGGAAATATTAGGGGCGGACCGGAAAGGTAATTTTAAAAAGAAGATACCTGCTGTGGAATGGACTTGTGCGGTAAATGGTTATGCAAAACAGCTTCATCAGATATTACCCCGCTTTGAATTTAAAATACTGAATGATAAAAAGAATGTCGTAGTAGAGCAGAAAATCGGTTTGAATGGCAGTGAACTCATTGCAGGACAGGATTCTGTATTTCATCAAGGAGATTTGTTCATTACGCAATTCCGTAGTTCGAAATCCGGTCATTTGGCTCTTTTTATGGATAATGGGGAAAAAGCCCAACGCATGTTGCCTTATTATGCTTATGATAATGTGGACGACGTATCTGTCAAAGCAAATCAATGGTACTCATTCTTTGATATATCGGAACCTTCCGGATTTCCAAAAGAGAATATTGATGAACTGGAATTGATTACAGATCAAAAATACGATGTCATTCGCATTTACTATCTTTTTTCGGAAACTCCGTTTACAAAAGATTTTTTCTTTTCATCGGCTGATGACGAAGGTATTTCCCATCCTGAGTTACCGAAAGGATATAGCGAATTACCGTCGGTGACTTCACAACAGTTTGTTCAGTGGTTACAAGCCAATAGGATACGGAAAAAAGACTTGCAGATCAGCATAGTCGATTTAATAATAGATAATCATTAAGAAAATGAAATATGTAGGTCCTTTATTATTAGCTCTTTTCTTATGTCTATCGTTGCAAGCGCAAGACCAGGAAGAGGGCTTTTTCGTAGCACATCAATGTGCTACTTCGGCATCTTTGATGATTGCCAAACAGAAAGCATTACTCAACACCAAAGGTGAATTGGCTACTCAGATCAATGGAAAAATAACCAGTGTCAGCCAATCTTATCTGACGGAAGATTTGGGAAATGATGTATTGAAAGAGGAATTTATCAATGAAAGTAAAATAGCTGCTCAAGTTATTCTAAAGAATATAGCTATTGCGGAAGAAATTCCGGTGAAAGAGAAAGACGGTAGATATACTGTGCACATTACGCTTAAAGTGAGAGAGACAGATGTGTTGGATGCGATCCGTAAACATGTTATGGCAAATGAAAGACTACAGAAGGTTTTTAAAAAGGAGAAGTTTGACGAATTGTGGAATGAATAAAAATAAAGTAAAAAGTTTTTATTTAGGGATTCTTATACTGGTGTGTGCAAGTCATCCATATACCTTTTGGTTGGGAAGAGGATTTAACTTCTGAGTATACACAGCAGATAAAATATATCTGTCTCATATTTAGTAAAGGATATATAAGGAATAATTTTTGTGATATTTTAAAATTTGAAAATGTCATAGAAAAAAGACTGACCGGTGATTTAAGAATTGAAGAACTCTATAAGACGAACGATTATAATTTGGAACAGTGTATGTTAAGAAATTATAACCACGTTTTAATAGATGATGATTATCAGATAAATACAGACGATATATAGAGTTCTTGAAGCTTGGAGAATATGGTAAACTGGCGGTTAAGACAGTAGTTTGGTCTTTACTAAATGTGAAAGTTCTTTTTATTCATATTGAACTAAAATGAGGTGATAGTTTGAACCTATTAGGATTTAGGGGCAGATATGATTTTGAAAAATCGTGTGTTTATAGTATACAGGTCATTAAATTTAAGCTAAAAAATGCTTTTCTTTAAACTTTATTCTCTTTCTTTGTTCTTAATATAAAAGGACTTAAACTTTGAACGTATGAGAATAAAGCAGATTTGTATGATGGTATTGCTCTCTTTAGGGATAGCACCTTGGGCAAAAGCTCAAACATTTGACAAGTTATGGAAACAGGTGGAGCAGGCTGAACAGAAGAGTTTGCCACAAACAGTGATCCAACTGACAGATCGAATTTATAAAAAAGCGGAAACAGAGAGAAACTCTCCACAGATGTTGAAGGCGTATACGTGGCGGATGAAATACCGCGAAACGTTGACTCCCGATAGCTTTTATGTAAGTTTGAAAGGTTTGGAACAGTGGGCGGAAACAACGGATAAACCGATGGACCGTGCTGTTTTGAATTCCCTGATAGCCGGTATTTATGCAGATTATGCATCCAGCAATCGCTGGCAGATTCGTCAGCGGACGAATATTGTAGACGAAGCTCCCTCCTCCGATATACGGGAATGGAGCAGTAATATGTTCGTGCAACAGGTGATGAAATATACAGCCGGTTCTTTGCAGGATACGGGATTGCTGTTGAATACCTCTTCGCGCATTTATATTCCTTTTGTGAAACTCGGAGATACCAGTGAATACTATCATCATGATATGCTTCATTTGCTGGGTAGCAGAGGGGTGGATGCTTTGAACAATGTAATGGGATTGGATAAAGATTCTGTTGTACAGACATCGGTTGAAAACGTTTATTTAGGTATGCTCGATGCTTATGAAAAAGCCGGTATGGATGATGGTTATGTGCTCTGCAAACTCGATTATCTGAACTGGAAACGGAATTCGGATCCTACCTTTGTGCCTTATCGGGCACCACAGAATTTAATCGGGTTGACTCAAGATCCTTATCTGGCCGGCCTCGATAAACTGAAAGCTGATTTTAAATCGCATGATGTCTGTGCTGAGGTTTATCTGGCCAAAGCCCGCTATGCTGTGGAAAAACAGCAACAGGTGATGGCTTTGCAGATTTGTGATGAGGCTATCAGGCTTTATCCGGACTATAAACGCATCAATGCCTTAAAGAATTTGAAACAGGAGATTTTGAATCCGGCTTTGTATGTACGTGCCGACCAGGTTGTTTATCCGGATACTGATATGAAGTTGATGGTGAACCATAAGAATATAGATGGTTTTACGGTGCAATTATACCAATCGAAAAAGCGGGTGGCCGAACAGCATTATTCTTTATTGCGTCCTCAGAATTATCAGAATCAGGATACTGTATTTACGTTGAAAGCTCCGGCAATCGGAGAATATGTGATGCGTATCATACCCGATGCCAAGGCACGGGAAAATAGTGAAAGCAAGCTGAGTGTTACCCGTTTTAAGGTATTGACACTTCGTTTGCCGGGAGACCAATACGAAGTGGTTGTCCTCGACTGTATGAGCGGACAGCCTGTGGAAGGTGCCGTTGTCACTCTTTATACAAACGATGAAAAGAAATTGACGGAGTTTACTACTGATTCCGAAGGAAAGGCAACATTCCCCTATAAACGTGAATACCGCTATTTAGTCGCTACCAAAGGCGATGATACCGCAATGCCCTTGCAAGGTATTTATGGCGGTAGTTATAATTACTACACGGATAAGAAACCGGTGAATTCGGTGAAACTTCTGACGGACCGTTCTCTTTATCGACCGGGGCAAACCGTATATGTGAAAGGTATTGCTTATGAGCAGGAACTGGATACAGCTAATGTCATTGTCAATCGCACTTATACGTTGACGTTTACCGATGCCAATCGGCAGGAGGTTGGAAAGAAAGAGCTTCGTACCAATGAGTTCGGTTCCTTTGCTACGGAATTCACTTTGCCGTCCGTTTGCTTGAACGGTACGTTCACACTAACTACCGATGAAGGAATGACCACTATCCGCGTGGAAGAGTATAAGCGACCTACTTTCGATATAACTTTTGATAAGATGACCGGGTCGTATAGCTTGGGTGATAAAATCGATGTGAAAGGAACGGTAGCCACCTTTAGTGGTGTGTCATTGCAGGATTTGCCTTTGAATTATACAGTTACCCGTTTTATGCGTTTTGGCTGGCAAGGAGCGCAGTTGGGCGCTGAACCTATTGCATCGGGCACCGTTTCACTGAATGAAGACGGACAATTCACGATTCCGGTATCCTTGAGTGGTGATAAAGGGTTCGATATGGGATATTATGTTTTCCAGATTCAAGCGACGGTTACGAATGTGGCGGGAGAGACGCAGGCTTCCACTTACAGTTTAGGAGTCGGAAACCGTTCAATGCTACTGGGAGCCGAGATACAGAATCCTGTTTGCAAGGAAGACTCCATCAAGCTGACTTTTAAAGCTACCAATCTTGATGGCCAGCCCGTTAGTGTAGAGGGTAACTACAAACTTTATCCCGTAGTCGGTGGTGCGAAGTCCGAAGAGGTGATGAAAGGCACTCCGGCTTATACGGGTACGTTTGTTTCCAATAAAGAGACGCTTCTTCCGGGATGGACTTCTGTGCCGTCGGGAGAATATCTGTTGGTTATGTCTGCCAAAGATGATCAGGGTCGTGAAGTGACGGGCGAAGAGGAAGTCATACTCTTCTCGATCAAAGATAAGCGCCCTCCGGTAGACAAGGCGATCTGGTATTATGCAGAAAATACCTCGTTTGATGCCGCTCATCCGGCTGTGTTCTATTTCGGAACTTCCAAGAAAGACGCGTATGTGATGATGAATCTGTTCAGTGGTAACCGGATGCTGGAAAGCAAGGTGCTTCGTTTGTCCGATTCAATTGAGCGTTTTGAATATCCTTATAAAGAATCGTATGGCAACGGGCTTTCCGCTACTTTCTGCTTTGTGAAGGATGGTTCCGTAAATCAGCAGACGGTAAGAATGACGAAACGCTTGCCGGATAAAACATTGACAATGAAATGGGAGGTATTCCGTGATAAACTGCGTCCGGGACAGGAAGAAGAGTGGAAGCTGACTGTCAAAACCCCGCAAGGAATGCCGGCCGCAGCTGAAATGTTGGCTACCATGTATGACGCTTCGCTGGATAAGATATGGAAAAATAATCAGAGCCTGAGAATCGGATACAACCTTTCTGTGCCCGGAACACGCTGGATGGATGGTTATTGGGGAATGAACTCTTATAATTATTGGTTCCCTTCCAAGAGCCTGAAGGTAGATCCGATGGCATACGACCACTTCGTGCTTCCATTCAATTACGTCAGTAATCTGGTTTTCGAAGAGGAAATGATACCCCTTTGTAATTATCGACAGAACGCAACGGTTGTTGGAAGCGCAAAAGTACGCGGAATGGCGAAAGCCGAGGCGGGTATGTCTATCGTCATCAGCGATAAAGCCGATGTTGAATATGCCGAAACGGCTGATGCCGACAGGGATACCGGAGCGGGAGAAACCCTTCCTGGGGCTACCGAAGAATTGCGTACCAATTTTGCCGAGACCGCTTTCTTCTATCCGCAACTTCGTACCAATGAGCAAGGGGAAGTTTCTTTCTCTTTCACCATGCCGCAGAGCCTTACCCGTTGGAATTTCCGGGGATATGCGCATACCAAAGGAATGATGACAGGTATGATCGATGCTACTGCTGTGACCAGTAAGGACTTTATGCTGACTCCGAACTTGCCGCGTTTCGTCCGCGTGGGAGATAAAACTTCTGTAGCCGCTTCTGTGGCAAACCTTACCGGAAAGAATATTTCCGGAACGGTTAGCTTTATTCTTTTTGACCCGATGACGGAAAAGGTGATCAGTACGCAGAAACAAAAGTTCTCTGTAGAAGCAGGACGTAGCACGGGAGTGAGTTTCCTTTTTATTGTTACCGATAAATACGATGTATTGGGTTGCCGTATGATTGCCGACGGTGGTTCGTTCAGTGACGGCGAGCAGCACCTCTTACCCGTACTTAGCAATAAAGCGGATTTGGTGGAGACTGTGGCCATGCCTGTTCGCGGAGAAGAAACACGTACTTTCTCTCTCGACAGCTTATTCAATAATCACAGCAAATCGGCTACCGACCGTCGTCTGACTATCGAGTTTACAGGTAATCCGGCTTGGTACGCCATACAGGCATTACCATCGTTGGGTATGCCCGAGAACAATAATGCCATCTCTTGGGCTGCCGCTTATTATGCGAATACGTTGGCTGCCTATATAATGAATTCACAGCCACGCATCAAAGCCGTGTTCGATAGTTGGAAGTTGCAAGGCGGAACGAAGGAGACTTTCCTCAGTAATTTGCAAAAGAATCAGGAGGTGAAGAACATCTTGTTGTCTGAATCTCCTTGGGTGATGGAGGCCCGGACGGAAGAAGAACAGAAAAAGCGCATCGCTACTTTATTCGATCTGAACAACATTCGTAATAACAATATTGCTGCCTTGACTCGGTTAAAAGAGCTTCAGCAGTCCGATGGTTCGTGGGCATGGTATAAAGGTATGAACGGTAGTCGATTTATCACGAACTTTATTGTCGAATTGAATGCCCGTCTCGCTTTGCTTACCGGTAAACCGCTGGAAGGGGATGCCTTGACGATGCAGCGTTCTGCTTTCAGTTTTCTGAATAAAGAAGCGTTGGAAGAGTATAAGAATATCCGTAAAGCAGAGAAAAACGGAGAAAAGGTAAAAGGGCTCTCCGATGAGGCGTTGAAGTATCTCTACCTTGTTGCTATTTCCGGTGAAAAAATGCCGCTTGCCGATAATCAGACCGCTTACAATTACTTCTTGTCGAAAGTAGGGGAGACGCTGACCAGCCGTTCCATGACTAATAAGGCACTTGCCGCCATTGTGCTGGATAAAGCCGGAAGGAAGCAGGAAGCATTGAATTTTATTGCTTCTTTGAAAGAGTTCTTGACAAAGACGGACGAACAGGGAATGTTCTTTGCTTTCAATGAGAATCCTTATACTTGGGGCGGTTTACAGATCCCGGCCCATGTCACGGTAATGGAAGCTCTTGAACTTGTATCCGGCGACTCCTCTACGGTGGAAGAGATGAAACTCTGGCTCTTGAAGCAGAAGCAAACGCAGGCATGGGATTCTCCGGTGACTACGGTAAATGCGGTTTTTGCCCTGTTGCAACGTGGTGTCAATCTGCTCGATAATCAAGGTGATGTACGTATTACTGTTGCTAATGAGGTATTGGAAACTTTGGCTCCTGCCAAAACGATTGTTCCCGGATTGGGCTACATTAAAAAGACTTTCACTGACAAGAAAGTGGTGGATGCCCGTAAGATAACTGTCGAAAAACGGGATGCCGGTATCGCCTGGGGAGCAGTCTATGCACAGTATCAGGAAGATATCGATCAAGTGAAACAGCAAGGTAACGAACTGAGTGTAGAGAAGAAACTGTATGTGGAGCGTTTGGTGAATAATGTTCGTCAGCTACAACCGATAACAGCCGCTACGGAGTTGGCTGTAGGAGATAAAGTCGTTTCACGCCTTACGGTCCGTTTGGATCGTCCGATGGATTGAAAGACCAGCGTGCCGCCTGTTTCGAACCTATCGGTACGTTATCCGGTTATCGCTGGAACAACGGTTTCGGTTATTATGTCGATATCAAAGATGCTTCAACCAATTTCTTCTTCGATGGATTGGGCAAAGGTGTTTATGTTCTTGAATATAGCTATCGTATCAGTCGTGCCGGAATGTATGAAACCGGACTGGCAACCATCCAAAGTGCATATGCACCCGAATATGTTTCTCACTCCGCTTCGATGAAAATGACGATAAAATGATTTACACTTGAAGGCCGGTTGTATTTGTCCGGATAGACAAATTGTATTTTGAATCAAGTGCCAATCAGTGCCGGTTACATTTTTGATGGATGTAACCGGCATTCTTTACCATCTACCCTTAATAATCCTTTCAATCCGTTCCTTTTCTCATTGAAAACTCCTACATTTGTGCTCCAAATATAATATGTAGAGCATGAAACGCAGTATATCCTTTATAATTACCCTTTTTATTATTACTTTGTCTGTCATTGCCCAACCTCGTCTTTCTTCCAATAAAGAGACACATAACTTCGGGCAGATAGAATGGAAACATCCTGTAAATGTGGAGTATACCATTACGAATACCGGAGACAAGCCTTTGGTATTGACCAATGTTACCACTTCTTGTGCCTGTTCCGTTGCCAGTTGGACGAAAACGCCCATCGCTCCCGGTGAGAAAGGAACGGTTAGTGCTACTTTTGATGCGAAGGCACTCGGACATTTTGAGAAAACTGTGGGTATTTATAGTAATGCACAACCCAGCCTTGTCTATTTGAAATTTGTAGGCGAGGTAGTGCAGGAAGTTACTGATTTTACGAAGACACATCCTTATGCTATCGGTTCCATTCGTTTGGACCGGAACGAATTTGCCTTTCCGGATGCCCATCGTGGTGAAGAACCGACTCTTACGTTTAGTGTCGTAAATCTGTCCGATCGTCCATACGAACCGGTATTGATGCATCTGCCTCCTTATCTGAAAATGGAAAAGAAACCGAATGTGGTTCTGAAGGGAAAGAGGGGGACTGTCAAGCTGACCCTTGATACCAAGCAATTGACCGATTTGGGATTGACGCAGGCTTCTGTCTATCTGGCCCGCTTTGCCGGTGATAAGGTCAGCGAAGAAAACGAGATTCCCGTATCAGCCATTCTTCTTCCCGATTTCTCCGGAATGACGGAACAGGATAGTTTAAATGCGCCTGCCATTCGTCTGTCTGAGACAGATATCGATCTCAGTGCCCGTCTCGCGAAAAAGAACAAAGCTTCTCATGATATTGTTATTACAAATGCAGGGAAAGCACCTTTGCAGATAAGTAAGTTGCAGGTATTTAATTCTTCGGTAGGAGTGAGTCTGAAAAAGACAGTCCTTCAGCCGGGGGAAACGACTAAGTTGCGGGTAACCATCCATAAAAAGAATACAGGAAAGAAAAAGCATCACCTGCGTATACTGATGATAACCAATGACCCGGCACAGCCGAAAGTGGAAATCAACGTAAAACGATAACTTAAATATCACCATCATGGAACATCCGGAAAACAGCGAAGAGTATAAAGGGTTGGTTGTTAATAAAGGTATTGAACAGCCTTCATCGGTAAATC
>ERZ773173.2674-NODE-2674-length-12877-cov-4.117298_pt1 | contig 12877 bp, 16 predicted proteins | sample MGYA00580535_ERZ773173 | MGnify/ENA primary metagenome ERZ773173 (study PRJEB29015, sample SAMEA2737856) | human gut metagenome | biome: human gut; feature: human-associated habitat; material: faeces | place: China | collected 2012 ...
GCAATCGGAAGAGTCAGGAATGTCCCTAGTTCGGCACACAACGCCAAGAACAGGCTGGCAAACGGTTTTTGCAGCAGGAAGCCGACATCCAATAGCGTACCGATTCCCATGAACACAAAGCAGGCAATCAAACCGTTGCTGAACGTCAGCGTATAGACCGGTTGCAGGAAGTCGATCTGCATGACATTCATCAATTCGTCCGTATCGGAAAGCATCGGATCCAGGAATAGGTTGCCCAACACACCGTCCGGCATAATCAGCGTGCCGCAATTGATTGCGATCATACCCAATCCCATTGGGATCATAACCATCGGTTCGAGCACGCTTTTCCAGCCCAGATAGACCAGCAGTCCGCCCAAAAAGATCAGAAATATACGGGCCGTAGCCAATAGCCAGCCACCGGCTACCATTGTTCCAAAGCCTTGGAACAGTCCTAAGAAATCTATATTTTCCATATTGTCAGTTACGTTTTTTTATTCTTCCGGAGAAAGAGGTTTGTTTTTAGGTTCCGTTTCTTCATGATCTGTTCTTTCTTTTTCAGATACATGAAACGGGTGTCGCGAGGATAGTAATAATCGATCAAGTTGAGTTGCGATACCCCGTGGCTGACACCATGATAGTATCCTCCAGGTTTCATATTGGTCAGGTCGGGATTTTCACCTCTGGCGAAGTCTTCGCGTTCGTCGTTGAGTTGCTCTGTCCCTTCGGGGGGAACAAGGCCTAACAGTTCACCTATTTTGACCCGTACTTTATTTATTTTGTTGAACTGTGCCAGTTCGGCAGTATGTGAGTGATGATATTCCAGGGAGTCGGCCCAGAAAGCAATACCTTTGATCACAGCAGCGACAAAAAAGCCAATAACAAAGGTAAGGCCCATCATCTCCAGGGTAGAAATGAATAGACTTAACATAATTCTTGATTAAAATAAACGAATAACAATTCTGCTTCCGATGTAAATGCCGGAAGTAACTTAAAATCACTAAATCCCTGGAGAGTGCTAAATAATAATTTTTCGGAGTACGTAGACCCAATGGCCTGCACGTATGCGAAGAGAAGAGAATTTTATGGATTGTACGATTCGTAAAGTCTCGGAAGTCTTGTTGAGCTGGTTTTGTTCTTTTTGCAGAAACACTTCAAACTGCCTGGACACAATTTTTACCAGCCGTTCGTAGCTTTCTTGTAAAACCTGTGAACGGGACGTCACACAAAGTCCGGTACATGTGAACTGGGATATTTTTTCATAGTCGATCTGTTCCTGCTCGACACCGAAATCCGGTAGCCTGTCAAGGATTGTCACGACGGTAGAAGGTAAGGCGGAGATGCTGTTTTCTTCGGTTGCAATCTTTCCATCCTGCACGAACAGGCAGATCAAGGATAATATGAACAGCATCTTCTTTATCATGGCGCGAATATAGAAATAGTTCTCGAATATACAACTTCCAGAAAGGGATAAAAGTTGTAAAAAATCAGGCAGAAATGACGAGGGTGTATCCCATTAATACAACAGGGGCACTCTCGTCATTTCTGTTTTGTTTTTATTTTCTTATCGCTTCGACCTCTTCAGCACGGACGGGGATCTTTTTACCTAACAGGCGGGCGCCGTTTTCGGTGATCAAATAGTCCTCTTCGTTGCGGATACCGCTGAAATCTTTATATGTGAACAGCTTGTCGTAATTGATAAATTCGGTGAACTTGTTCTGGCTTCTCCAGAGATCCATCAGTTCGGGGATAAAGTAAACGCCCGGCTCGATAGTCAGGACAAAGCCCGGTTCCAACTTACGTCCGAGGCGGAGAGACTTGCGTCCGAACTCCGTGCTCTTCGGCTGGCCGTCATATCCGACGTAGACTTCGCCTAAGTTTTCCATATCGTGAACGTCCAGTCCCATCATGTGTCCCAGGCCACAAGGCATGAACATGGCATGAGCACCGGCTCTGACTGCTTCCATCGGATCGCCTTTCACGAAGCCCAACTCTTTCAGGCCTTCCATGATCACTTTGCAGGACAATTCATATACATCGACAAACGGGATACCCGGACGCAAAGCTGCAACAGCTGCTTCGTGGGCAGCCACCTGGATATCATAGATCTCGCGTTGGCGAGTGGTGAATTTGGCATCGGCAGGAATCGTTGACGACATATCGCCGGCATATCCCATCTCCGTTTCGGCGCCGGCATCGAGCAGCAGCATATCGCCGCTCTTGATCAAATTGCTATGATCATGGTTGTGCAACGTCTGCCCGTTGATCGTCGCGATGATCGGGAAAGAGAGTTCGTAATTGTTGGCATAAGCAACTTCGGCAACGGCGGCGGCCACTTCGCTTTCGCGGATGCCCGGACGAACGGTGCGCATGGCGGCCAGATGCATGTCGGCTGTCACGATACAAGCCTTTTCTATTTCGGCAATTTCTTCTTCGCTCTTATAGTTACGCTGGTTGACAACGCCCATAATAAAAGGTACGGAAGGTTTTTCGGCTCCCGGAACGACGCCTAACCACTGGAACAGCTTGATCTGGTGTTCGGCGCGGTAAGTCGGCAGGTAATGGATCGGCTGGCCTTTCTGCTGTGCGTTCTTCAGATAGGTTTCGATTTCCTTGAACGGACGTACTTCGGTGATACCGGCTGCTTCGCTCTTTTCCTTCAGCGTCGGCTGTGTTCCCATCCAGACGATTGCGTCGATCGTCAGTTCGTCGCCGAAAATGATCTCGCGGTTGTTGTCTATATCGATGATGGCGGACAGCCCGGCGTAGGGAAGCCCGAAGAAATACAGAAAAGTGGAATCCTGGCGGAAATGGTATGTGTTATCGGCATAGTTCATGCCTGACTCATCGTTACCCAAAAATAACAGCAGGCCGGAACCTATCGTCTGTTTTAATTTAGCCCTGCGGGCGATATAAGTTTCTTTTGCGAACATGATATTATAAATTTAATTTAATGCAACCAAAGGTAAGCATAAATTGGAATCCTAACCTATTCGTATCCTATTATTTTTGTCGTTACTCGTATCTTTTTGTCAGCCTTTGGAAAGTTTCACCGATTTCCGCCTGCCGGCTTGCGGCGGGAACGAATTATCGTACCTTTGCTATGTAATCATTAAAATACAAGAACTATGATGAAAGACACATCTTATTCTAAAATTCCTTCTAATTACGGTTTATGTGCGGCAGACTGTCCTCGCGGCGACACTTGTCTCAGGCGGATCGCATACGACCGTATTCCGGCAAATGTTGTTTTTCCTCCGACATTGCATCTGAAAGCGATAGAAGCGATGGCGGGGAAGTGCAAGTATTACCGTTCCAACGAGAAAGTGCGTTATGCCAAAGGGTTCCTGTGTACGGTCGGAGCCTTGGCGGTCAGTGTGTCGGGTACGTTCAGGTATCGTCTGATCGGTAGTTGGGGAGTCAGGAGATATTATCAGAAGCGGAAAGGAGAAACGTTGCTGTCACCAGCCGAGCAGCAGCAGGTGGTTGCGCTTGCCAGGAAGTTAGGCGTGCGGTTGGACGAATACTTTGACGGATATGTGGAGGAATACGACTGGTGACCGGGCATCTGCTGTCTTTTACATGCCCAGGTAAAAGACGTTACATGCCGACGTAAATGCTTTTACATCGGCATGTAAATGACATGTAAATGCAATGCGCTGACAGTTAACTGCTAATCTTTTTATCGCTTTATTTGATCGGATGAATCGGTGCCCCGTCCATATAGGTGAGGGCGGCGCCTATGGCTGTCCTGTATTCCGAATATTTGGGGATCAGGAAACGGACGCCATACATTTCTTCCAGCTTAGGGAAGATTTCCTTGCACTGGGGCAGTTGCGTCAGATTGCCGATCAGGACGAAATCGCGGATCGGGCTGTTGAGAGCCGACAGGATGGCAGCCTGGCCGATCGATTGCAGGACCATGTGGATAATCCCGGAAGCAATGTCTTCGGGAGAGGCGTTGCCGTCCGCCTTTCCGAAGTTGGAGGCGGTGGCGTCCAGCGGCAGGTCGGGCAGGGGCCTGTTGCAGATGTCCTGTATCTGGAGGTCGATATTCGTCAGGGTCCCTTTCCGGGCCATTTCAGCGATCAGATGGATGTCCTGCGTTTTCAGGAGCAGGCGGGAGAGTCCGAGCAAGGTTCCGCCTCCGATGCCGATGCCGCCGATATGCTGGATATGCGGTCCTTCAACCTTTACGAAAGAAGTTCCCGTCCCCATGCTTACGACAATCAGGTTTTCCAGCGAAGCGGCATATTTGGCTCCGAGGCCGTTGGCCAGGAATTCATCGGTCTTGGCTGTCGGCAAGCCGTATAGCGGCTGATCGATGAAAGCGCTTCCGACACCCGTCAGCATCACCATCTCGATCTCCGGCAAGGTGATCCCGTTGTCATAGATATACTTGCCGAAAGCTCCGAAGAGCGAGGTGACCGGATCGGTCGCCTTGACGAACATCGGCGACTGGATGCTCTTGTTTTCCACTCCGATAATCTTGGTTGTGCTTCCACCTACGTCAATACCTATTACTACGCCCATATTTTCATGATTTAGTTATAACTTTCCGTATCTTTTCGCTTGCAAAGTTATAACTATTTCTTACATTGTCCCGGCAAATATAACCTTTATATAATAATGAAGATACGGCAGATAATGGCACTTACCGGCGCGACAGTCGTGTGTGGTAACGGCCGGGAAGACCATGAAGTGCAGTGCGCCTTCGCCAGCGACCTGATGAGCGATGTCCTGACATTGGATTGCAACGGCGTGCTCCTCGTCACGGGTCTGTGCAACATGCAGACGATCCGGACGGCAGAGATGGCGGATGTTTCCTGCATCCTGTTCGTCAGGGGAAAGAAAGCGACGCCCGATATTTTGCAACTGGCGGCGGAAAACGAGATGATCCTGATGGAAACGGACCACTCGATGTACCATACGGTCGGCGAACTTTATTGTAACGGCCTTCCGCCGATCTATTAAACAAAAGGAGGTGAAGATATGCAATTCAGATTTGAACTGGAAGGAGGCAACTTCTCAAAAGCCGGCTATGCTTCGAGCCAGATAAAGAAGGTGTTGAAGCAACTGTCCGTCGATCCGCGCATCATCAAGCGGGTGGTCGTCGCTCTTTATGAAGCCGAGGTCAACGTTGTGGCGCACGCCTGGCGGGGGACGGTTCTGGCCGATATCGAAGCCGACAGGATCAACCTCCTGTTGCAAGACGAAGGTCCCGGCATTCCCGATATCGGACAGGCCATGCAGGAAGGTTTCTCCACCGCATCGGCAGCCGTCCGCGAGATGGGGTTCGGTGCAGGCATGGGGTTGCCCAATATGAAGAAGAATGTAGATGAATTAACGATCGAGAGCAAAGTCGGAGAGGGCACGGTTGTCCGTATGCTGACCTATTTCTCCGCAAACGACAGATAGCCATGGAAGAGACAAAGTTTTACCACGCATTGAAAATAGACAATGACCGTTGTGTTGGCTGTACCCACTGCATGACGAAGTGCCCGACCGGTGCGATCCGTATCCGCGAGGGGAAAGCCTCCATCCGTAAAGGTTGGTGTGTGGACTGCGGCGAATGTCTGAAAGCCTGCCCGACGGAAGCCATCTATGTGGAGCAGGACGACTTCCAGAAGATCTTCGACTACAAGGCCCGTGTCGTGCTGGTCCCGACGGTCTTTATCGGGCAGTTCTCCAAATATACGACGGAGGAAGAGATTTTCAGTGCGCTGTACGAACTGGGGTTCACGCATGTGTTCCAGGTCGAGTTTACGGCAGACATGATCCATCGCGAGATGCTCAGGCAGATGGAGCTGGCGGAGGATAAACCTGTCATCAGTTCGTTTTGCCCGGCTATCGTCCGGCTGATACAGGTGCGCTTCCCGGCCCTGGTCGATAATATCTTGTTGGTGAAGCCGCCGGTCAATGCGACAGCCACTTACTATCATAAGGTATTGGAAGAAGACGGTTTCTCGTCCGAAGAAATCGGTATTTTTTATGTGACGCCCTGTGCGGCGAAGATCGCCTCCCTGAAAGGTGCGGAGGGATATTCGTCCACGATCAAAGGCGTGATCAATATGGATACCCTATATAATAAGGTATATCATATCCTGAAAAACCGTCCGAAGAACTACACGCCCGAATGCGTCCTTCCGCCCTCCCTGACCAAGAAGGAGATGCGTTGGAGCCAGACGGGAGGCGAAGCCAAGCATTTCTCCGGCCGCTGCCTGGCGATCGACGAGATACATAATGTCATCGAATTCTTGGAACGGATGGAATCGACTACCGAAGTACGCAATGTGGACTTCCTCGAACTGCGTGCCTGCGACCGGAGTTGTGCCGGTGGCGTGCTGGCAGTCGCCAACCGTTTCCTGACAGCCGAGCGGGTGATGAAGCGTTCGGTGAAACGCGACAAAGCTCCGCTGATCTATTCCGACCGGTTGGAGGCGTTGTCCTATCTGAAACAACACATCACCATTCGTCCGCTTCAACCCAACCCGAAGTTGCGATACGAAGGAAATATCGAAGAAGTCCTGAAAAAGATGGAGCAGGTGCGCAAGTTGATGTGCTACCTGCCCGGCATCGATTGCGGGGCCTGTGGTTCGCCCAACTGCCAGGCGTTGGCGGAAGACATCGTCCGCCATGAGGCGCAGTTCAGCGATTGCGTCTTCATGCAGCGTAATATGGAGAAGCATGGGAAGCTGGACAAGGAACATGCTTTCCGCCTGATCGAAAAGACCTGGGGGAAAGACCGGTTGAATAAAGATTGTTATAAGAAAGGAGCCAAATATGAAGGTCAGTGATTTAGTGAGAGAATTGAACTTAACCGTTTTTTGCGGAGAGGCAGGACTGGACGCGGAGATTTCCGGCGGTTACACCAGTGACCTGTTGAGTGACGTAATGGGGCATATCGACGAAGGAATGTTGTGGGTCACGATGCAGACGCACCAGAACATCGTGGCCGTCGCCACCCTGAAAGATGCGGCTGCCGTCCTGATCGTGAACGGGGCTTCGCCGGACGAGGAGACGCTTGAGAAAGGAAAAGAGGAAGACGTGCCTTTGCTCGGAACGCCGCTTTCCGCATTCGAAGTAACGGGAAAAATATACAGCCTCTTGCTACAGGAATGAAAGAGTTCCGGGTAGATTTGCACCTGCACACCTGTCTTTCGCCTTGCGGAAGCCTGGAGATGAGCCCACAGCGGATTGTGGAAACGGCCCTCGAACGGGGATTGGATGCCATTGCTGTGACGGATCATAACAGCACGCTGCAATGTCCCGAAATCCTGGCTTTAGGGGAGGAGCGGGGACTCATGGTCTTTGCCGGTGCGGAGGTGACGACACGCGAAGAGGCGCACTGCGTGGCACTTTTTGCAGATGACCGGACACGTGCCGCTTTCCAGATGTATCTGGATGACTATCTGCCGCCTGTCCCGAACGACCCTGAACGATTCGGCGACCAGGTCTGGGTGAACGCCCGGAACGAGATCGTGGGGGAAGCCCCTTATCTGCTTATCTCGGCCCTCGACCGGAGTGTGGAACAGATTGCCGCAGTGGTGCATCGTCTGGGCGGGTTGTTCATTGCGGCCCATGTCGAACGTCCTTCGTTCAGCCTGATCAGTCAGTTGGGGTTTATAGATCCTTCGTTGCCGCTGGATGCAATCGAGTTCAAGGATGCTGCCCGCTATGAAAGACTGTTGGCGGCACATGCTTATTTGAAGCATTACACGGTCTATAGCGCTTCTGATGCGCATGATCCCGGACAGATCGGCACGAAATATTCCCTGTTAAGAGCCGACCTGCTTGATTTTGAACATTTAGCAATGGCTTTCCGGAAGGAAAACGGTCATACGATTGTAACAGCATGAATAATCTATCTTTTCATATCACCGATATCACCGCAAACAGCATCCGGGCGAATGCTTCGGAAATAGGATTGTCCATAGAAGAGCAGGATGCCCGCATCGTCATCCGCATCACGGACAACGGCTCAGGGATGGATGCGGAAACCGCCCGGCGTGTCACGAACCCGTTCTACACCACCCGCACGACTCGCAAAGTCGGACTCGGCCTTCCCTTCCTGATCCAGAATGCGGAGCAGACCGGCGGCAGTGTCACCCTGACATCCGAGCCGGGAAAGGGAACGGAAGTGAGGGCTGTCTTTCATTCGGATCATATCGATTGCCCGCCCTGGGGAGATCTTCCGGGTACAGTCGCCTTGTTGATCACCGGCAATCCGGAAATAAACGTTTGCTTTGAATACCGTTCGGGAGAAACCGGATATTCAATCAGCACGAATGAAATAAAAGAGATTCTGGACGGCGTCCCACTGAGCCATCCGAAGGTGATGTTGCTTATTAAGGAGATGATAAAAGAAAATATCCGGTCTTGAAAATAAGATGGTCCGATTGGTTCCAAGCAATAGGGTACCATTGGTTATAAGCAATACGCACCTCTTTATTTTTTTCCTGTTTTATGAAGATAATAGTTGTAACGCTCCATCACCTCGCGCACATAATTGAAGGTTTCCGAACCACGCAGGTAGCCGTGTTTGCAGACCGGATCATTATAGTACTCCGGATCATTCTTCATCCGGATATATTCGGCCACATTATCATCCCAGACATATGGGTCTTTGCCGTATTTCTCTGCCAGTCGTTGGGCATCATAGATATGCCCGATCCCGGCATTGTAAGCCGCCAGGGTGAACTTGATCTTTTCGACCGGGTCCGTTATTTTCCCAAATCCCTGACGGAAACGGCGCAGGCAATCCACACCCGTACGGATTCCCGTGTCCGGATTTTTCAGTTCGTGAGGCGTTACCCCTAAAGCCTTTGCCGTGTTCGGCATGATTCCCATCAGCCCTTCTGCGCCGGCCCATGAGACGACGTTCGGATTGAAACGGGATTCCTGGTAGCCGATAGAAGCAAGTAGCTGCCAGTCCCAGCCGATGTTTTTGGCGTGTTTGCGGAACAACTCGTCGTAGGGCGATACATGTCCGTTTTTGACTTCCGGTAGTTCGGTCGTGACGGGTTGTTTGCTCAGTTCGAAATAGCGTTTCGTCAAAGCCTTGTAGACATGCGTTCCCGCCTTGTCGGATGCCCACGCGTCGATGGCCTTAGCCAGTTCGGGGCTGCTTTTGCGTACGACCCATGAGGAGCGTTGCATAAAACTGATCTTCAGCGAAACGTTCAGGTTCCAGAAATAAGTTTTGTTCAGGCGGGCTATATTCTCGTCGCTTATGGTGTAAGGGATTTCTCCTTGCGAAACCATGCCGATCAGATCCTCCGTTGTCACTGTGTCGGCATCCGCTTCATGAATCCGGATACCGCCTCCTAATTCGACATCGAGGTTCTTCAACCGTTCGAAATATTTGGTTCCCGGCTTTACATAGACATCTTTTCCGAGCAGCTCCGTCACGTCGGTGATCACCTTGTCGCCTTTGTTGGCACGTTGGATCAGCACCTGGCAATCTTGCTCTTCCCGTCCGCAATAGATGAGTTTCTCTTTCATGCGGTTGCTGATCTGAATCGGGTAGGCGACGACATCGGCTTCTCCCGCTTCCAACATTTCGATCAGTTTGGCAGGACTTTCGGCAACTTTAATATTTAGTTTCAGACCTTCCGAACGGGCGAAATCCTTGATCAGTTCGTATTCGTAACCCATCGGCTGCATCTTATACTGAAAATAGGAAGTCGAGCTATATAGCGTGACGGCCGTTATTTCGCCTTGCGCTTTCAGTTGAGGCAGGTCAATTGTTACATCGTCATCCTCCTGTCCTTGTTCCTGCCTCGCTCGATTACAACCGGACAACAACAAAGCAAGTGAAAACAGGAGGATGATCTTGTTCATTATTTTCTTAAGCTTTTAATTCTTAACTTTTAATTTCTCCAGGAGGACGACATTTTCTACATGATGCGTATGCGGGAACATATCTACCGGCTGTACCTTCTTAACGGCATACTTCACCGAGAGCAGGCTCAGGTCGCGTGCCTGTGTCGCGGGGTTACAGCTCACGTAAACGATACGTTCCGGTTCCGCAAAAAGAATCGTGTTGATCACATCGTCATGCATACCGGCACGGGGCGGGTCTGTGATAATAACATCCGGACGGCCGTGTTGGTTGATGAAATCCTGTGTCAGGATATCCTTCATGTCGCCGGCGTAGAACAGTGTATTCTCGATCTTATTCAGCGAGGAGTTCACTTTGGCATCTTCGATCGCTTCGGGCACATATTCGATACCGATCACTTTCTTTGCCTGGCGGGAGACGAAGTTGGCGATCGTGCCGGTTCCGGTGTACAGGTCATAAACCATCTCGTTTCCGGTCAGTCCGGCAAACTCGCGGGCAACTTTATAGAGTTCGTAAGCCTGTTCACTGTTGGTCTGGTAGAACGATTTCGGCCCTACTTTGAACTGAAGTCCTTCCATCTCCTCGATGATATGGTCTTTTCCGCGAAACACAAGAACGTCCTGGTCGGTAATCGTATCATTGCATTTTTCGTTGATGACGTACATCAGTGAAGTGATCTCCGGGAACTGTTCAGCCACATAGGAGAGAAGCGCTTCGCGGCGTTCCACATCTTCATAGAAAAATACCAGCACTACCATCAGATCGCCCGTTGAAGCCGTACGGATCATCAACGTACGCACAAATCCTTCCTGATTGCGAAGGTCGAAGAACGGATAGCCTTCGTGTGTCAGGCAGTATTCTTTGACTGCCAGACGGATGCGGTTTGATATGTCGTTCTGCAACCAGCATTTGTGAATGTCGAGCACCTTGTCGAACATTCCCGGAATATGAAAACCTACAGCATCCATGCAATCGAACTTGGCCTCGGTTTTCACTTCCTCTTCCGTCAACCATTTCTTGTTAGAGAATGTAAATTCAAGTTTGTTACGATAGAAAGTCGTATGTTTGGAACCCTTGATCGGGAGTATTTCTTCCATTTCGATCTTACCGATCCGGGTCAGGTTGTCGATCACCTGCTTGTGTTTGTAGCGAATCTGTTCCTCATAGGGTAGATGTTGCCATTTACAGCCACCGCATACGCCGAAATGTTCACAGAACGGAATGGCACGCAGGGAGGAATATTCATGGAAAAATACAGCTTTTCCCTCCGCATAACTATGTTTCTTACGTGTCAATTGTATGTCTATGACATCTCCGGGCGCAACAAAAGGTACGAATACGACCATGTCATTCACGCGTGCGATAGCCTTTCCTTCTGCGGCTACATCTGTTATTGTTACCTTTTCTAATAAAGGCAACTGCTTCTTATTTCTTGCCAAGATGATTAATTTTTTAATTTATGGCGCAAAGATAGAGATAAAAATATATCGTAAAATACTTCTGTGTAAAAGATTTTGACTATCCGCATGGTTGTCCGGCCTTTTCCCGGCTGTCGAAAATACCTGTCATATACTCCAATGCCCAATCGACAAGGCTCTCGATATGAGGTATGAGTGTTTTTCCGGTTTCTGTAAGTTGGTATTCGACGCGGGGCGGAACTTCTGCATAGACTGTTCTTGAAACAAGTCCGTCGGCTTCCAGTGTGCGGAGCGTGACGGTCAGCATACGTTGGGAGATGTCGGAAATTGTTTTTTGAATGTCACTAAAACGCATCGTGCCATTCACGTTCAGTGTGATCAAAACAAGCATCGACCACTTGTCACCGAGCCGGCACAAGATGTCCCGGATGGGACAATTTCCTGTAGGATGAAAATTTTTCATTTTTTTATTTTAGCAGTGTCTTGTGTATCAACAATAGTTACACCCATGTAAGTAGCTTATTCATAGGTGCGTTCTTGTTTTACCGAATCATACTTATTATCTTTGCTGCACAAAGGTAATAAACTTACGAAAAAGAACTATTGTATCACTAAAAATTATTAGTATCATGGCAAAGAAAGTAGCAGTTTTGGCAGTAAATCCGGTAAACGGATGTGGTTTGTTCCAGTATCTGGAAGCATTTTTTGAAAATGGTATTTCTTATAAAGTATTTGCCGTAAGCAACACGAAGGAGATTCGTACGAATTCCGGTATTGCTTTAATTGCAGATGATGTTATTGCAAATTTGAAAGGACATGAAGATGAATTTGATGCGATGGTATTCTCATGCGGAGATGCCATACCACAGTTTGCCCAACATGCTAACGAACCGTATAATCAGGATTTATCTATACGGCCCAAGATGAAAATAGTATCTGGACAATGATGTCTCAGGTACTTGAAGTCTTGAAATAAAAATTAGATGTCCTTAAAGCCCCCAAGATGGCATATATTTTTAGGGACATATTACTCACTCTCAAGAATAAAGGCAAGAAAAAGAGATCAGAAGACTTCTTCTGGAGCTTCACGTCTTGCCCGATAAGAGTATATGAGAAAGATTCAAAAAGTCATAACGATTTGATACAATATATGTATCAAATAGAAGTCATGGAAAAGTAATAGAATTAGAAAGCGAATTTAAGAATATAGTTCCTATAAGATATGAAGACAGATATAAAGTAATGAATGATGTTGACATAGTAATCAGTGCTACTGCATCTCCACATATGATCATAAAATATGATGAAATGCCTGAAATTCAAAGAAAAATATTTATGATGGATATTGCACTTCCAAGAGATATAGATCCTAAGATAAATGAATTAGAGAATATAGAAGTATATGACATAGATAACTTAAAAGATATTCATGATAAGAAGAGAAAAGAGCTAGCTAAAATAGGATATGAGATGATATCTGAAAAAATTATAGAGTTTACAGAATGGCTAGACTCAATCAAAATTGACCCTACAATTGAATCATTAAATGATAAATGTTTAGTGATTAGAGAAGATACATTAGAATACATATATAGAAAAACTAATCTTAACAATAGAGATAAAAAAATTATAGATA
>ERZ773173.2684-NODE-2684-length-12853-cov-2.650336_pt1 | contig 12853 bp, 6 predicted proteins | sample MGYA00580535_ERZ773173 | MGnify/ENA primary metagenome ERZ773173 (study PRJEB29015, sample SAMEA2737856) | human gut metagenome | biome: human gut; feature: human-associated habitat; material: faeces | place: China | collected 2012 ...
ATAAGTTTGTGTTTTTTCTGTTTATAGATAGAACTATGCGCATTATTCAAAGTCACTCTGTTGTTTTTCGACTTCTTTCAGTTTCAGGCGGTTCAGTTCCTGTTGTAATTCAAGTACACGCTTTTCGCAATCGGATGAGGCGGCATTCACCTTATTTCCGGCATCTTTGCTTGCGGATTGTGCTTGTGTCAGTTCTTCTTTGTCTGCTACCAGCATATGTTCCGAAGGAAAAGTAGGAATAATCAGTTCTGCCGGAACCGGCGTATGTTTGCCTTGCCATACCACCGATGCGCGGATTTTGATTTCTCCCGGTGTGGTGGTAGATCTTACCAGGACCGGAGCAGTTCCCCAAAGTACCGGACGTGGATTGGTGAATGTTTCTTCGTCGGCAACCAGTTGGCCCTGTCCTTCGATTTCGAACTTTACTTCATAATTATTCAAACGCTTGATGTTTCCGTTTTCATCTGCGATGGCTGCAATGACCGTCACGATGTCCGATCCGTCCGCTTTCATCTGCACTTTCTCGTCATCTGCCCAGAGTAACAGTTTTGACGGGCGGCGTGTGGGGGTTACTTTATGTGTCGCAACCACTTTTCCGTCCATTAATCCTTCTGCCAGAAGGTAAGAATCTGCCTGTTTCTTTTGGCGTGACAGCTTTTTATCATACATGACATCAAATACATCCTTGAATGTGATGACGGGTGAAGGCATTCCGGCTTCATTTGCCGGCTTATGATAAGTATACTCTTTGCCTCCCTTGCAATAGGTGAGGCGAACTTCATCGCAGTTGCTATATATCGTTACATCTTTCGGAGAGAATGGGGTCATGGCATTGGCTATGTAAATCATCGGTCCATTATCTGCGATCAATTCTTTGTTGGGTTCGGCAGGACGCTGGGAACAGAACATATAATAAGATAGTTTAGGTTGTCGGAAGGCATCCATGATACCTCCGTAAAACGGGTCAGGATGATATCCTCTCTGGTGATCGAACGAGTGCCACAGGCAACCGCCCATATGTTGTCTTGAAGTTCTGTATAGTCCATCATAACTGGTGAGTTGGTAATCGTTTTTGGCATATCCCTGTGCCTGAATCAGCATCGGTACTTCTCCCCAGCCACGATTGACCCGGCTTGGTGAGTTGTGAGAGTTCCAGTCATCCACATTATCTCCCCATTCGCGGGTGAAATAACTGATTTTCGGATCCAGATTTTCGGTATTAAAGGCTCCTCCACCTCCGTTCATCGGATGGGTGAAGTGTATCGGAAAGTATTCGTGTCCACGTGCGGTTACATCACATCCGGCATAGCAATAAGGATACGGATATTCTTCATTGAGAATGTCCACTACATTTTTAGCAAAGTCAGCCGGATACCATGTTTCGTTCAGAATCGGTTCCCACATCCATACACTGGGGTGATTGCGGTCGCGGCGAACCATATTGCGGATATCACTATACACTCTTTGAGCAAAGATCGGCTGATCATTCCAGAATTGCCATCCCGGTGTGTTGACAATAACAAACAGTCCTAATTCATCACAAGCATCCATAAACGCCGGATCTTGCGGATAGTGGGCGTTGCGGATAACACGCATTCCGGCATCACGCAACTTCTTCGCGTCCCGCCAATGAAGGCTGTTGGGTAAGGCGTTGCCAATCACTGCAAAATCTTGATGACGGTTGGCTCCCATCAGAGGATAGGGGTAAGGTTTGCCATTTAGCCAGAATCCGTCTTTTCCTTTAAATTCAATGCTGCGAATGCCGATACGGCGGTAATATCCGTCGATGGTGTTACCGGCTTTGTCTTTTATATAAATGTGTAGTTTGTAAAGATAGGGGCTGTCGGGTGACCATAAATGAGGTGTTTCTACGGTCACTTTGCAAGAAATTTGTTTCGCAAGATCCTTGCTTACCGACAAACCGGTCTCCTTAGAGAGAACACGTTTGTCGTCGCGGTCATAGAGTTCATAGATTATTTTACCACTGAAGGATTTTCCGGAAGTGTTACGTATATGTGCATCCAGTTTCAACTGTGCGGATTGCTCGGAAACTTTGTCGAAAGAGACAAACAATCCGCCTCCGGCTGTCTCGTTCTCATAATTTGGATCGGTAATGAATACTTTGTTGTGAACTATCATCCAGCAATCTCGGTAAATTCCTCCAAAATATGCAAAGTCCAGTGCATCTTGCGGTTTGCCGGGAGGGTAGGAGGGATCGTCACTGTTGTCTGCCCATACGGTGATAACATTGTCTTCTCCATACTTCAGACTGGAAGTGACATCTACGATGACAGGCAGAAAACCACCGAAATGTTCTTTCAGTAACTTGCCGTTTACCCATATTTTTGATTTTCCCATAATGGCTTCGAAGTGGAGGAATTGTTGTTTTCCTTTCCAGTTTTCCTCGGGAGTGAAATGCTTGCGATACCAGATTTCACCCTGATAATTGATGCATCCGCTTGCCTCGGTGGGGAGATATTCTATGCCATCGGGTAATGATACGATGTTCCAGTCTTTATCATTGAATCTCGGCCATTCCGCTCCTTCGATATTGCCTTTATAAAATCGCCAGGCAGGATTCATGTTATACACTGTGCGGCCTGTGTTGGAAAGCTGATAAAAGCCTGCTGTGGAGTAAGATGGCTGGTAAGTGTCGGCGTTAGCTACCAGTGTTCCAGCCAATAACAGACCACTGAGTAAGATTTTCCACCATGTTGAAGTACTTTTCATAATTCTTAGATTTGCTTGATTGATCTATCTTTAATATATTAATGTCAGACTGTTTTGTTTTGCATTAGAACTTCGTCCCGCCAAGGTACAAATTTTCCAATAGTTTGAAGCATAGGACGCTGAGCTTTATTTTTTCTTAAACATTAGCCCGGTGCGTCCTACACTTTTTACCATATCCGAAATGACCTATATCTTTATTTAATACCTATCGGGCCTTCATTGGCTTGAATTGGCCATCCTGGATTCTGGTAAATAATAGAAGTACTCAGATCGTTAGGATTTGAGGCCGTAATTCTGAAGTGCGTGATAGCGATAGGATTCAGATAATGCGCTTCACACCATGTGTATCCTGCATCATACATCAGATTATTTGTCTTCACAGAACGGTAAGGACAAAGATATTTACCGCTATTAACATAGCTTGATACATTGGAGGTTTGTCCTTCCGTTCCTTCCTGTATCAGAAGATTTTTTCCGTCCTGCATGTATTTATCCTTTAAATCGGATTCCCACAAGTTAACTCCTTCGATTACAAATTGCTTAACCTGGTCCAGCGCTCTCCAGCGTTTTAAGTCTAACATGCGCAAACCTTCTGCAAGTAGCTCACAACGCCGTTCACGGCGGATGTTGTATAGTAGAGGAGAGACTGTTTTACCTGCCGAATATACGGCCCAGTCCAGTTCTTTGGACAGATCGGTATTGTTCACGGTCACTTTATAGTCTCTTGGTAATCCGGCTCTTTCGCGGAGATCTCCCCAATATCCTGCTGCCTCCGAACCAATGGAAGTTCCATTATGTTCCATACAGTCAGCCTCGATGTAATTGAGATAAGCTTCGGCTGCACGGTATACCGGACACCCTTCAATCGCTGTGTTGCCATCCCGATACCAGTTTCCTGATAATCCTTTACGTACCTGATAGCCTGTTACGCATCTCTTTTCCGTTATATCCAGAAGTTGTGGAACCTCCGGCAGCAAATCGGGAGTACCATTCATCACATTCGGGCTGAGAGTCTCACCCGGTGTCATCAGGAATAGTTGTAGACGTAGATCTCTGTTTTTGCGTACATTCAATAATGATTCGTCACCTTTACACTGGTCGGTTGCATAGATCGGCTTACCGTCACGGCAAAGGAAACTTTCTACATATTGCCGGGTAAATCCGGTATTTCCACCTACGCGAATATAGAAAGGAGCTGAGTGCACAATCTTATAGTCAAGCAGATTATACGCACGCCACATTAATATTTCTGAATATCCTTCCAGGCTGTTCGCTGAGAACTGAGCAAAATAGGGGTTGCTCATTTTATATTTGTCTTCGTCTGTTTTAACTGTTTCATCCATGCAGTCTTTTGCTGTATTCTGTACCAAGGCTGCATTGCCTATCACTTCTTTGGCTGCCGCTTTGGCCTCCTTCAGAAAAAATGCGATTTCCGTATCGATATTAAAGTCCGCAATGTCTTCTGCCTTTCCCGGCCATCCCGGACCACCCGGTACTAGAGCAGTGCCTTTGTGATAAGTCAGCCAGGAAGCTTCAAACGGAGCTGCTCTGGATTTCAATAACAGAGCAGCATTTTTGGTAATTCGGTTCTTCCCACCGGATATATTATTGGTTAGCAAACTGATTGCCTGATCCAGATCTTCCAGAATAAAATGTGCTACTTTATAGCGGGGGGCCCGTTTGCTGGCCTGAATCAGAGATTCACTTTCATCCGGCAATGTGTTTTTTATAATCGGGAAGTCACCGAAGGTCTCTAGTTTTGACAAATAATTCTTAGCGCGCAGGAAATACATTTCACCTATATAATGCTTTATGTTTGTTTCCGAACCTTCTATCTCTCCCTTTTCGAAGCGGGGCACTACTGTTTCGAGGAAGTAATTAGCTTCACGAATGGTAGAGAAATACCACGGATCATTACTTGCTGGATTATCATAAGCTTCCGGAACTTTCCATTGACCGGGAATCCATTTCTTATCATAGTCAGTGGCAGCTTGATTATCTGTAGCATTGTCGTTTTTCCAGATTCCGGCATTAAATCCCTCATGCGTCGTGAAGTTGTAATGCTTCACAGCATAGGCAGCCAAGTCATTTTCAGTAAAGAAAAAGTTGTCCGGGGTCACACTGTCTAAAGGTTCCCTGTCCAAAAAATCATTGCAAGAAGCGAGTATAAAGCTTCCCCCTGTCAGCAAAAATAAATATTTAATTATCTTTTTCATACGTCATCAATTAAAAGTTAACACTAAATCCTGTGGAAAAAGTACGGGACAACGGATAAGTTTTTCCTGAACTGTTCGATCCGTCTTTCGCTCCATAACCGGTATTAATTGTTTCCGGGTCGAATCCTCCGGGCAATCCCGTAAGGGTGAATAAGTTTTCTCCCGAGAAGAAGACTCTCAGGTTGGAAACACCTATTTTGCGTGTGATCTGGGCGGGGATGGTATACCCGATCTGCAAATTCTTCAACCGTACATAGGCGGCATTCTGAAGATAGCGGGTTTGCGTCTTTTGATTTTTTGCGAAGTTATCAACCAAGATACGCGGGAAATAAGCGTCCTTGTTAGCGCTCCAGAAATCATCCCCTTCTTCGCGGAAGAAATCAAGATGAGAAGTAAAGCAGGCCGATTGCCAGATCCCTCCTGTAGCTCCCCAGAACATGTTGTCGTTCAACCAGGCATCGCGTTTTGCCACTCCTTGGAAGAATAAGCGTACATCAATGCCCTTCCAGGATGCATTCAGATCCAGACCAAAACGGAATCGTGGGGAAGTATTGCCAATCACTTTTTTGTCACCTGGGTCATTAAGCGTAGCTCCATCGGAAATCTTGCCATCACCATTCAGGTCCCGATACATGATGTCACCTGCGCCCCATTTGACTCCTAATGCATCTTGTCCGCCGTTGGGCAGTGAAGCAAGATGAGCATCCATTTCTTCCTGGCTTTTGGCTATGCCAATGGTTTCGAATCCCCATATATCTCCATTATATTTACCGACATACCACGTGTTTATTTTACCGGTCGTGTTTGGGTATTTGAGGATTTTCTGACGGTCGTCCGAAAGCAACAGGTGCACTCCGTAGTCAAAATCTTTAATGCGGTCCCGCCATCCTAGATCCAATTCAAAACCGGTAGACTGCATATCCGCATTGTTCATTTTGGGTACATTTGCCCCTAAAGTTACAGGAAGTTCGGGAGCTGGTCCTACCATATTGATAGTCTTCCGGTTGAACCAGTCAAAACTTACGGTCAGACGATTGTTCAGCATACCCAGGTCAAAACCGATGTTCCATGACCGCATGGTTTCCCATCCTAATAGCGCTGAAATCAAATCCGGTGCATTCGCTGTGTTGGGACGGCTGTTGTTAATCAGCCAGTGGGAGTCGGGATCTTGGGCGACAAACTTCATTAACTGGATATACGGATATAGGTTTTCCGTATTCTGATTGCCCAGTTCTCCCCAGGAACCGCGGATCTTTAACGTATTAATGATATGGCTGGTAGGTTCCATGAATGCCTCACGGGCTACGTTCCATCCGGCAGAGAAGGAAGGGAACAAATTCCAGCGTTTGTCTTTTGCAAAACGTGAAGTACCGTCATACCGGAGATTGACTTCCAGCAGATACCGTTCTTTATAATCATAATTGAGTCGGCCGAAGAAACCGGCTGTTGCCCAATGTGTCAGTTTGGACTTATCGATAGTCGATTCACCCGTAGCGGCATTAATACTGGGCACGGATTCTGAGATCAAGTCCAGCTTGGACGCCTGCAACTGCCGCCATTTATTTACTTCGGCCTGAAAACCGACCATTGCTTTCAGATGGTGTGCGTCGGCAAATGATCTGTAATATTCACTGTAGACGTTGGCATTGAAATAATTGGTACGCTCGGCACCTTCGGTAACTTTCGACGTTTTCCATGTATCACCGGAATAAGGTTCGCCGGCTACATTCATCTGCGGCACCTTTAAATAATCCGTATGGGTGAAGGCATCTATCACTTTATAATTGATTTCTCCGAAGATTTTCCAGTCTTTGATCGGTTCTATCACCACCTGGAACTGTTGGTATAGCCAGTCAGTCTGCGAATTGTTATCGCCTCCATAGAGAATCGGCCGGATAATCGTATTACCCATCGGATAACCGTTGGGGTCTACAGTTGGTTCCATCGGCCAGCGTTTGGCTATATTCTGATATAAGGTATTATCAGTCATCGCGGTAGGCTTGCTATAATCTTTCCGCATATATTTCATGCTGTAATTCATGTTCAGCCACGGATAAAGCTGTGCGTTAATCTTGCTGCTCACCGAATAACGCTGTAATTTATCACGGCGGATAGCCATCATTCCTTCCTGTCCCATATAGTTGCCGGAGAAATAATACTGTATTTTTTCTGTTCCTCCGCTGACGCTGAGAGAATGCTCCTGCGAGAATGCCGTACCTCCGAAAACTACGTCATACCAGTCTGTATTCGTATTACCGATCCAGTCCCAGATAGTGGGAGTATTTCTGTTCGGTTGGGTAGTAGTGGTAATTGTGCCTGATGCGTAATCTTTGATAGCCTGAAGACGGGTATCGTCAAACTGTACCGCTGTTTTACCATCATTCAACTGCATTTTGTTGAAGTACATGGCATAAGTGTAGGCATCTGCTACATCCGGCAGATTAATGGCTTCTGACCAGCGGAAACTATTATTATAATTAATGTTGACTTTCCCCGCTTTTCCTTTTTTAGTCGTTATCAACACTACGCCGAATGGCGCACGGGAACCATAGATGGAAGAGGCAGCCGCATCCTTCAACACCGAAATACTTTCAATATCATTGGGGTTCAGCATATTCATGTTTCCTTCCATGCCGTCGATCAGAATCAGCGGAGATGCATTGGAACCGTCACCGATCGTACCGGCTCCACGGATATTCACTTTCATGTCTGCACCAATTTCACCACCGTTGCCATCCGAAGCATAAGAAAAATTCATTCCCGGAACTAATCCTTGTAATGCTTGGCTTACATTAGAAACCGGACGTGACAGTAAATCCTCGGCATTTACCGTAGATACCGAACCGGTCAGGTTGACTTTCTTCTGTGTACCAAAACCTACGACAACGATTTCGTCCAGTGTCTTGGTATCCTCTTTCAGGATGACCGACAGACTTTTGCCGGGCTGTGCCTTCACGGTCTGGGACATATAGCCTACGTAAGAAACCGTAATCGTCACATTGGCAGATGCTGTATTCAATATGAAATTCCCATCCAGGTCTGTAATTGTACCATTCTGGGTGCCATCTTCCATTACGGTAGCGCCAATGACCGGATCGCCAAACATATCCGTCACTTTTCCCTTTATCTGCACGGTTTGTTTCGCGGCAGGCGCTTCCACTATTTGCGTAGATAATATTATTTTTTTATTACGTACGGCATATTTGACATTGGTGTTTTTAAACACTTCATTCAATAAGGTAAATATATTGCTCTGTTCGGTAACTACCGATACCCGGCGGTCTACATCAATATGATGGTCATTGTAGAAAAAGCTAAAATCAGATTGTGCCTCAATTTGTGACAGAACTTCTTTCACAGTCAAGTTTTGTGCTTTCACAGAGATCATAGTACGTTGGGCGTAGCTGTCGTTAGCACATAGAAGCCCAACAAAACAAAAACAGAAAACAAAGAGCAGTTTCATAGACAAAGGAATTTTTTTCCAAACAATAAAAACGGGATTATCCGCCCACAATTGTTGGACATAATTGTTTTTCTTCATATATTTGCATGAATTAAAGTTAAGAAATAATTTTCTCTGTTTGTATTCAAACAGGTTAAAGGCTTTCTCATACAGGCTGGATGCGGGAACATCTGCCTGTATGCTTTTTTTTTAAGGCGGTTGGAAGTTTCTCATACGTATTATAATTTTATTGGTTAAACATGAAAGGCTTTAATATATTTCAATCTGCCTCCTTTCTTCACTTTGATTATTTGTCAGTTTCACATTACGCCAGCGTATGTGTGAGGATATTTTAAAATTCTCCAGAATCTCTTCTATATATTGTTCTGTAAACGCTCCGGTAAATGTATATTTGTCAAATTTCGAAGTGTTTACAATAAAATCTACATTATAGCGTTTCTTCAGTATATGCAATGCTGCCTTAAATGGAGTTTTATCAAAAATAACCTTTTGGTCCATCCAGGCAAGCTCCGATTCGCCATTGGTGTTGTATGACAGAATCTGTCCGTCCTTATTATTATAAATCACTTTTTGTCCGGGACGCATTAGTATTTTACTTCCCTGTCCGTCTTTCTCATAAACAAATTCGACCTTTCCCTCTACCAAAGTGGTAATCACCTCATCCATCTCATCAAATGCTTCCAGGTTAAAGTGTGTACCCAAAACTTCCACTTTAGATTTTTGGGGAGTCGAAACAATGAATTTATGTTCAGGGTCTTTCGCAACTTCAAAATACGCTTCGCCATTCAGACTCACTTCACGAATGTTACCGGTGAAAATGGAAGGATACTTTAAGACTGAGCCGGAGTTTAAGTACACTAAAGTGCTGTCTGGTAATCTGAAAGAAGTTATCATTCCGGGTTGTGTCCGGACTTCGAATATCTGGGCATGGACGGGGGCGGTAGATTGGGGTTGGTTAAGCAAAACCAAAATAGTAATAGCCATCGGTATGAGTAAGGCAACAGCTGCACGTTGTATCCAACCCCACCAGGAAATATGATACTTATTCTCTTGCATCCGTCCCTTCACTTTTGATAGCTCCTCATCCATATCCATTTTTTCAGTAACCTGTTGCGTGTCAGTCATAAGAAGAAGTGTGTAAATGTCCATGGCCTTCTTTTTATTTTCATCTGACAATTTGATCCAGGCTTCTATTTCCTGAATTTCGTCTGCTGTTGCTTTACCATCATAATAGCTGATCAGCAAGTCTTCTATAGTTGAATGATGCATTTCCATGATAAATTTATTAAAGAGACAAGCGGGAAAATAAAACTACTAAGGTTATTTAAATAATTAACATTAATAAACTTTATGGTTAATAACTGTGTTATTTTACGCTTATTTAAAATATAAGCATTATCATTGCAGCCATGGAATACAGCAATGAAGATGCGTACTTATTGATGGCACTAAGGAGAGGGGAGATGATCGCTTTTGATAGTATATTTAAAAAATACTACCCGATTCTTTGTGCGTATGGAAATAGGTTTGTAGACTATGAAGAGTCGAAAGAAATAGCGGGTGACGCTATTTTATGGCTGTGGGAACATCGCGAAACACTTCAGGTTGAAACTTCCTTAGGCAGATATTTACTCAAATCGGTTTACCATAGATCACTTAACTGCATCAAGCAAAAACAGCTGAAGAATCATGCTGATACTATGTATTATGAGGAGATGGAAAAGCTGATACATGATGCAGAGACTTACCAGTTCCAAGAGCTTTCAAAAAGAGTGAAAGAAGCTATAGATGCATTGCCTGCTTCCTATAGGGAGGCTTTTGTTATGCATCGTTTTACTAAAAAGAGCTATAAGGAAATAGCTGAGAGTTCCGGGGTTTCAGTAAAAACAATTGCTTATCGTATACAACAGGCAACAAAGCTGCTTCGAAAAGATCTTGCAGACTTACTAATTACTATGATCGTTTGTGTATTGTCAGTCGTTCGTTAACTATTGCTCAGGCTTACCTATTGCTGAAAAAAAGAACTTTCTTAAAAAAGGAATATTTAATCAGCCAAGGAATGCTGTAAATTACATTACGGATAAATAAGAAGTAGAAAAACGCCTGCATTTGCTTGAATGAAAATCTCTCTTTCTTTTATTTAAGTTGTATGCTGAATAGATTGATATGATATTACTTCTTATGTTTTCTTTTAGATGATGTATTGGCTGAAAGGATAACTTTTTGTTTAATCTTGCCTTTTCGCTATTTGTGATTAGCCAGCGTGAAAACAAGCTCCGGATAGTCTTTTTATCTCTTCCTCACCGAGGAAAAACAGGTTCCTCGGTGAGGAAGAATACGTTGGTTTTAAACCAAGGAGGCGTTCCTTTAAGACCAACGAGTGGTTTAGTGATAGAAAAAGATGCATATCTCATGTGAATTTATGCAATAATAATCTGTTATTCCGTATATTATTGCACTGATTTATGCGCTTTATTCTTTGTTTTACTATTTTTATTTCAACTGTATTTTTGTTTAATCTTAAAAATAGCACATTGATGTTGGGCTGCATGTACATATTTCTAAGAGAACGATGGGTTTATCAACTTTCTTGTTTCAATGATTCGTCTTTCTGAATATAGACAGTCCGTGTCGGAAAAGCAAGGTTCAATCCTGCTTTATTAAAAGCAGCCAGTATTTCCATATTCATATTTGAGGTTACGCCTAAAATATCTCCTTGTTTCTCTATAAAATAGATATACATGATAACCAATGCGGAATCTGAGTATTCTGTAAAAACAGCGACTATATCAGAAGGGTTAGAAGATACATTTTCTACTCTTTTGGGGATGGATTTCAATAGTTCTAAAGCTTCTTTCATCTTTTCGGAAGTCGTATCATACGTCAGTCCAAGATTCAAGACTACTCGGCGCATAGGTTCGGATGAAATATTAACGATAGAAGTATCGGTAATCTTATAATTGGGGAAAGTTATAATACGTTTGTCGTAATTCATTATTTTTGTGCTTCGGACTCCTACGTCTACTACCGTTCCTTCATAACTATCCACGCGAATTGTGTCTCCGATGCTGAAAGGTTTATCCGTCAGAATGGTAAACGCACCGAAAACGTTTTTTACTGTATCTTGTGCTGCCAAAGCAAATGCGATACCACCAATACCCAAAGTTCCCAACAGAGCGCTGATGTTAACTCCCACATTACTCAAAGCCATGACGATGCCGATGAGCCAGACTATAACCAAGATGGTTCTTTTGATGATTGGCATCATTTTGTTAGCTTGTCCGTTGGACTGCTTTCCCCAGTAAACCTGAAGTAAACTACTGAACAAACGGCCGAAAAACCAAGTAATATCCAGAACAATCAAAATGCTGTAAGCATTGTCAACTACTTTCACAAAACTGTCCGGATAAACCAACCGATGGATAGCGATCCAGATTCCCAACAGAATTATAGCAAACTTAACAGGCGCTTCCAAAGAGTAAAAAATGACGTCGTCCAGGTGATTGTCGGTTCCCGTAACAAAAGGTTTGATAACTTTCTTGCCTAATAGCGATAATAATTTCACAATAATAATTGCTCCTAAAATAATAAGAATGGAAATACCCCAGTTTTCAATAGTATTTCCCCATAATTCATTTTCTAACATAGTCTAACTGATTTATAATTGTACTTTTATTTAATAATATCAAGTTGATCTCCTTTTTATTGACGATACAAGATAAGAGCTGAAGATGCTGCGATAGAAATATCCCCTCCCGATAAATGCTCCTGACTGTCTAGATCAATTTGTCCGTTATGGCAGACTATAATCCAATCTTGTTCCGGGATATTGATGTCTGCCTGATTCCGGTTACCGTTGTATGCAACTAGAATTTCTTTCCATTCATCACCGTTAGCATACTCGCCTAGAGTATAAGCGATGACACCGGAATCGCCTGTATCAAGAAAATGAAGCCATTTCTCTAAGCCCTCTGCTGTAGGAATACGGAAGGCGGGATGTTTTTTGCGGAGTGCGATTAATGTTCTGATATAATTGAATATATCACGGTTTTTAGCTTTTAACGCCCAGTCTATTTGGTTGACGGCGTCAGAAGACTTGTAGCTGTTTGGCTCTCCCTGTTTGTCCTGCATGATTTCTTCACCGCCACGAATAAAAGGAATACCTTGCGAGGTTAAAAGCACGGTGTGTATTAATTTGTCAATAGGAACCAGTTCTTCTTCAGAATGTTCGCCTTGAACAGATAATTTCAGCTTATCTACCAGCGTATATCCGTCATGACAGGAAACAAAGTTAATCATTTGAGAGGGAGCAGCGGCATATGGACCGTCACAGTAAAGTAACCCGCTATAATCTACCTGTGGGTGTTGTGTTCCGCCAACGATTCCATATTTGACAGGTTCAAAATGCCCGTTGATATTTCCGGAGGCATACCCTGGTTCCTGT
>ERZ773173.2696-NODE-2696-length-12804-cov-2.946898_pt1 | contig 12804 bp, 9 predicted proteins | sample MGYA00580535_ERZ773173 | MGnify/ENA primary metagenome ERZ773173 (study PRJEB29015, sample SAMEA2737856) | human gut metagenome | biome: human gut; feature: human-associated habitat; material: faeces | place: China | collected 2012 ...
ATTCGGTTGTGGTTCAGCAGTTGCAAGTTCAAGTATTTTAACCGAAATGATTATCGGAAAAACTGTTGATGAAGTTAAGAAAATTACCAATAAAGATATTGCAGACCAATTAGGCGGACTTCCACCTGAAAAAATGCACTGCTCTGTTATGGGTTATGAAGCATTAGAAGATGCGCTTAAAAACTGGGGCGATTACACTGATTTAGACGATTTGAGAAACGAAGAAAACAAACCTAAAACTTCTGAAAAAATTGTTTGTACATGTTTTGGCGTAACAGAAAATGTTATTTGGGATGCAATCAAAATCAATGGCTTAAAAACTGTTGAAGAAATCACAAATTATACTAAAGCCGGTGGAGCTTGCGGAAAATGTAAAGCAGCAATTCAAGATATAATTGACACTTATTACAAAAAAGAAGAAAAGGAAGAAACAAGTTCACTTACACCTGCTCAAAAAATTCTAAAAATCAACAATATTATTGAAAACCAGATTTCACCTGAATTGAGAAAAGATGGCGGAGACATCACTTTGGTTGACATTCAAGATAACAAAGTTTTGGTAAAACTTCGTGGAAAATGTTCTGGTTGTAAAAATTCACACTTAACACTTAAAGCGTTTGTTGAAAGTACTTTAAGAGATACTGTTGATAAGAATATTGAAGTTGTAGAGGTATAAAAATGAGTTTAATATATTTAGATAATAACGCAACCACAAAGGTTGACCCACAGGTATTGGAAGCAATGCTACCATATTTTAAAGAAGAATACGCAAACCCATCAAGCGTTTATGAATTTGCCAAACGGTCTAACCATGCAGTTAGAGAGGCTAGAGGCGTAATCAAAGATTTTTATAACGCTAGAGATGAAAAAGAAATTATTTTCACATCTTGCGGTTCTGAAAGTGCAAACACGGCAATTCGTGGCGTTTTGAATATGAATAAAAATAAACGTCATATCATTACAACAAAAGTTGAACACCCTTGCGTGTTGAACCTTTATAGAGCATTAGAAAAAGAAGGTTACAGAGTTGATTATATTGGCGTAAATTCTAATGGAGAGCTTGATTTAGAACAATTAAAAGAAGCTATTGATGAAGATACTGCTCTTGTGTCTGTAATGTATGCTAATAATGAAACCGGTGTTGTTTTCCCAATCAAAAAGATTTCCGAAATTATTAAATCCAAAAATCCTGAAACCAAATTCTATGTTGATGCCGTTCAGGTTACAGGGAAACTAGCTATTGATGTTCAAGATTTGGGCGTTGATTTAATGGGAATTTCGGGACACAAATTCCACGCACCAAAGGGAATTGGCGCATTATATGTTAATTCAAAAACTTTAATTACACCATTGATAATTGGTGGTCACCAAGAACGTGGGAAACGTGCCGGAACAGAAAATGTTCCATATATTGTCGGAATGGCAAAGGCGGCAGAACTTGCTATGGATAGTTTGAAATATGAAACTACCGAAATAAAAAGACTTCGTGACAAATTGGAACAAAATATTGTTAAAAACGTATTCAATGCAAGATTGAATGCAGGAATTATCAACAGAGTTCCAAACACTACAAATATTGGTTTTGAATACATTGAGGGCGAATTAATCCTTCTTCACTTAAGTGATTTAGGTATTTGCGCAAGCTCAGGTAGTGCCTGCACATCTGGTTCACTAGAACCATCTCATGTATTGAGAGCGATGAATGTTCCATTTACCGCTGTTCACGGCAGTATCAGATTTTCTTTAAGCAGATTTACTACAGAAAAAGAAATTGATTATGTATGTGAAAAAATGCCTGAAATAATCGAAAAATTAGTAAGAATTTCTCCATTCCAAGACGAATTAGAAGCTTTGAGAAAATTGAAACAGTAAAAGTTGGGCAATAGAGCGTTAAAACGATAAGATTTTACAGTTATTCTGAGCAAAGCGTTTTATCAACCATGCGATGTTTCGGCTTCGCCTCAACATGACCCGATAGAAAAACTTATTAAGATAAAAGCATTGGTAAGATATAATATCCCACCAATGCTTTTAAATTAAGTAGGTTGGGCTTTCTAGCTCAACAATGAAACTAGCAATTACCCCTTACGGAATAGCACCACTTATCTCTACTAAGGAATGAGTATAATAAAATGAGATTTATACTCCCAAAGTCCTACGATTTTTTAGCTACTTATCATTATTTTTAAATTCTTTTTCTGTGTAATAGTTTTTTATATCATTCACGCTTATCCTATCGGTAAGGAGTGATTATGAAAAAATTTATTGTTATTTTAGGGTTATTAATTAGTATTTCACCGTGTTTGGGTGCAACTCAATATTCTTCAATCTTGGATAATATTGAAAACTCTCTATACGGTTTTACATATACAACATCTGATGATGCTACAAGACTTTCTCGCATCGAACAAACCGTCTACGGACAAGCGAAATCAAACAAATCAATTTCTGATAGAGTTTCATCATTAAAAAAAGATATGTCTGCCGATTTAATTGGTCATGAAATAACTCCGAAAGAAGATACATTTATGGAGGAAGATGATAGTTACAAAGAAGAAAAATTAGCTCAAAATAGTGTACCACCTGCAGGAGCTAATGTTGATTATCCATCCATAAACGAACTTGAAAAAGAAATTTTTAAACAAGAATTTAAAACTAAAGACTTAAATTCACGTCTTGCTTCGCTTGAGCAAAAATCTCTCGGCAAAACCTACGAAAGCGAACCGTTTTCTGCTCGAGTAGAAAGGTTACAGGCAAAAATCAAGCCAAAATCGTTTATGAATAACAGTATCGCTCAATCTTCAAACGGTTTTTATGATGAAGATGTTGTTCAGCTAGATAAAAATTATAAACTCGACGAATACCAACCACCTGAATTTGATTACGATGCTTATAATTCAAGAAACGCAAAACCAACAAACCTTGCCACTGTAGAAAAAGCAATATTCAAAAGAACTTTTGCAAACGACAACATGGACAACAGATTGTCACGCCTCGAAAGCACTATGTTTGGCACGACTTTTGCTACAGATAGCGAAAATGATAGATTAAGACGAATTTCAAGTGCTTACAAGGCAACAAAAAGTGCAAGCAAATACGATTCAAACAAGTTTTCTCAAAATATGGCAACCGCAATGCAAATAGGAACATTGTTATTAATGATCTTGGCATGCGTACTATAGAATAATCTGTAATTCAAAGTAACACCGTTATTTCAATAAATTTTTCAAGTTCTTAAACCCTTGAACAGCATCTTTCATTTGTTGATTTGCTTCTTCTGCCTGCTTCTTTTGCTCATACATGTGTTGGTTAAAAGCATCTTTCTTTTCCTGAACGGCATCTTTAACTGCCTGTTTTGTTTCTTTAACCTGTTCTTTAATAGTCGTTTTTTGAATTGCAGACATATCACAAGTTGAAAGCCATTTGAAAGATTTTACAGAACTTCTGCTTTCTACGCCACCATTAAATACTACTTTGAAATCCTTGTAATTTTTATTTCCAGATGAAAGTGCCGGAATTGCAGAAATATTTTCACCTTTCGGGTTTGTTGTAAGAGCATTAATTATATTACCCGTTGCTGTTCCGAATTTTGGAATATATGAAGTCAATTTAGTAACCGATAAATCTCCAAGTGGTCCAAGCACAGAAACAATTTCTGCAGAAATTCTACCTAAAATAATCACATTTGCCGTAGAGTTCAAAAGGTTATACCTACCTTTTACGTAATATGCCATTGAAGGCCCTGATGTTTTGACAGGATTTAATACTGCCCAACCATTATTAAATGTCATATTACCTGAAACTGTCTTAAATTGCGCGGTATTTTTTATAGCCGGAAGCGATTTTATAGAATTTATAGCAGCTTTTATAATACTGTTTTGTTGCAAGTTTTGAGCGAACAAGAAGTTTTCAAATCTACCAATATTTCCAAACGAACCGTCTGAGATATCAAATGATGCCTTTCCTTTCAAGTTCTTCATCATCTCCACATCAGTTGTTCCGTGTAAAGCAACATTCGCATTAAAATTCAATTTTCCGGACAAAGCGTTTTTAAGTCCTGCAGCACCCTCAATTGCCTTTTCTGCATTCATGCCAGAACCGTTAAATACTACTCCAATATGCCCATTATTTATATTATACGAAATATTTCCATTTACTTTTCCGGAAAAAGCTTCTCCTGTTATATTTTTCAAATTAAATACATTATTTGTTAAATTGAAATCCGATGTCAAGTTTTCAGCAACAATCCCACCGGTCACAAACTTTTTAAGAGATCCTTTCCCTTTAACAATCGGTCCATTTAAAGAAATTTGCATATCAGACATTGTTAGAGGAATTTCCGGAATTTTAACCAATGGAACTGTTGCAGAACCTTTAAGAATAGGATTTGCAGCAACACCATTTACATCAATATTACCTATTGCCGTAACTTTAGACTTATTAAATCCCGGAATTACAAACGTAACACTGTTTGGAGTAGACACATTTAGGTTCAATTTTTGAGATTTATACAAATCACTAATTCCACCCTTCAAATAACAAACTCCAACGCCATTTGCAAAAATTCCCGTATCAGAGAATTTCAAACTATCACCGCTTAATTTTGCATTTCCTTTAATTACGGTTGTTTTACCTTTCAATTGCTCAACAGAAAGAATTGACACATAATTAGTTGGATTTGATGTTAAACTAAACGCAATATCTTGTTTTTTCTCATCTCCGGTAACATTAACCACCAAAGGTAATTTCCCATTAGCAGTAACAAAACTTCTAAAATCTTTCGGGATCATTGAGCGCAAATCCGAACCTAAAAGATTTCCTTTTGCCTTGATATTAAAGGTTAAATTTTTGGACATATAATCTGCAACTTTTCCTGTAATATCTATCTTTGAATTATCTAATATGATATATGCACTGTTAATTAAAATATCTTTTTCTCCAAAAGATATTTTAGTTAAAGGAGCTGAAATTGTTGCCATTGGATTAATAACCTTAGCTCCTGCGACATTAACCAATCCATCCATTTTCTTACCATCAGTTGTCAAATTAACTTTTGAATTAGCAACCCTTATTGACGTATTAGACGGAGTGTTTTTCAAATTAACGTTATCAATACTCAAATTAACTTTAGGAACAATTTTGTCTAATTTTCCATTTATAGACGTATTCATAGAAACAGTTCCACTATAGATTTGATTTTCTTTCAACAAAGCCATTTGCCCCGCAGCCAAAAGCAACCCTTTGAGTTGAAGTTTATCAGCCGTAACCAATATATCAGCCGTTGCATCTTGAGTTACAGAACCACTAATTTTTAATGGTTGTCCTAATACTGTTAAACCAGCTTTTCTAATATTTATCATATTATTTGCAAAATCAATATCTGCACTAATATTATTTACCGCTGCATTGTACAGCTTATAAGCAATAGAGGCAGAAGGAATTTTTAAATATCCTGAAGATTCAATAGTTTTCAAATTAGATTTGATATTAAAATCAGCATCAATTCCACCTGTTGCAGTCAATGTATCTAAATCATTATAATCAAATGATTTTGCGACACTATCTATCAAATCAAATACACTTTTAAACTGCGCATTTGACTTGCAATTCAAATCAAATTTAGGGTGTCTGCCTGTTTTGAAATTTCCAACCAATTCTGTTAATTCTTTATCAGCAGTGTATAGTTTTGTATATAATTTAATACCATTTCCCTTAAGTTTTATATCAACAGAACTAGAAGGTAATTTTTGACCATCTACCTCAACCCCTAAATTTGTTACATCAATTGAGCCTAACAGATCAATATTGTCAAGAGTTCCACCAGTTTTGATATCCCCTTTAATATCCGCAGTCAATTGATTTTTATATATCGCTTTAAATATATCAATTACGTTTATATTAAAATCGGTTTGATTTGTAGTTTCTTCTTCTTTTCCTGCAAACACAATATCATTCAAATCAATATTCGGCATTATTTTGTTTAACAATTTGACATCATAATTGAATTGCTCTCTATCCTGCAACATAACCTTACCATCAAGAGCAACTTTTATTTTTTTATTCAAGATAAAATCCGATATAGAAATATTGTTTCCGTAAATAGAATACATTTTATCAGTAGGAATATCTATAAATGCTATATTATAATTGTTTATATTGATGTTAGGGAGATGGTTTGATAGTTTTAAGCCATATGGCAGAGCAGTAAGAACTTGTGATTCCCCGTCATCATTATCATCATTCTGAGGAATATAATCTTCTATCAAGAATTTTCCGTCTTTTTTTACTTTTAAGTTCAAATTGATATTATCAGCTCCAACCATATCAGCTTCAATTCGTCTTGCTAATATAGGAATTAATGACATTTTGGCTTGTACATTATCAACTGTTAAGAACTTTTCACCAGTTGGTAAAGCAACTTCAACATGCCCAACCTTTGCACCAATTGTCAATTTTGGAGTAGACACAATATTTATATTATCAAGTTTTACCTTAAACCCGCAAGATTTTTCTATAATATTTGAAATTTCCCCACTATAAGAATTTACTACCCCAGTCAAAAATAAAGGAGCAATCAAAAAACACATATACAAAACAACAATCACTGACACAACGCTAATTAGCGTATATTTCAAATACTTATTCATAATAATATCCCTCTTTTGTGGATAATTTTAACACAATTACACAAATTTTTAAAGCTTATTTTTTCTTTCTATCCGGATAACAATTCCAATTAATTTGCTCGTTTTTCCTAAACCAAGTCAATTGACGTTTAGCATAATTTCGAGTATTTTGCTTTAATTTATCTTTTGCCTCATCTAAAGACAATTCCCCATCAAGATAAGATAATACTTCTCTATACCCGATTGTGTCTGTTATATTAGAAATTCTTCCATGTTTTTGGAGTAATTTTTTAGTTTCGTCAATCAAACCTTGCTCAATCATCAAATCAACTCTTTTATTAATTCTGTCATATAAAATTTCTCTAGGGAAGTTTAGACCTACCCATTCAACATTAAACTCTTTTTCTTTAACTCCACGAACCAAATCCAATGGTTTACCGGCTAATTTTATAATCTCTATATAACGAATTAATTTCTTTTTATCATTTTTTTCAACAGAATTTGCAGCTTTTTCATCTAATTTAGTAAGCATTTCCAGTAATTCTTCATAAGAATAACTTGATAGTTCTTTTCTCAATTCATAATCAGGTTTTACATCCGGCAAATCATAATTCTCTAACAAAACCCTAAAATATAACCCTGTTCCACCTACGACAATCGGAACTTTACCACGTGAAATGATATCCGTTATATGTTTCTTAGCCTCTTTTACATACAACCCAACAGAATAATTATATTCCGGTTCTACAACATCAATCATATAATGCGGAATTTCTTGCATCTCATCAATTGTTGGTTTTGCAGTCCCAATATCCATTCCCTTATATACAAGCCTTGAATCTGCTGAAATTATTTCACCATTTATTTTTTTAGCCAACTCTATTGCGTATGAAGTTTTTCCACTCGCAGTAGCTCCAACAACAGCAATAACCCTATTGTTCATCTCCACCCGCATACTTTTTATCAAAATACAAGAATATCAACACAACTAAATAAACAGAGAAATAGAACAATATAATACTCATTACGATATAAGCAAATGGATTTATTACCGCAAAAGTATTTATAAATAGTAACACAAAACCCATAAACCACAATGTAATAAACAATCTTATAGTTGTAAAGAAATCTTTAAATAATTTTACTATAGATTTCCAAAGTGCCAACAATGGATTTGGAGTAAAACAAATTATCTCAGGAATCCACAACATCAAAAAATACATAACAATTGATGTTACAGACATAAATAATAAACTCCATTTACCAAAAAATATAATTTGCTCAACAGATAATTTATCTATAAACGCAGGCATACCCTGATTTGCAGCCAATTCAGAATTTATAGCTAATTCTTGTAAATGCTGCATTGATTCTGTATCCAAACCACCAATTATATTTACTCCTAACAAATATACAATTGGAGTTGCAATTGCTTGAATAAACAAAAATATTACATAAACACCAACAAATGATAGGAAAAATTTTCCAACCCCGACAGGAAATTTTTTGAACAAATGTAGCGTCGCCTTAGCCCTATCAGTATCTAGTATAAAAATTTTCTTAGAAAGTTTAACCGCACCTTTTACCATATAAAACCAACCGGCACAAAACACCCCAAACATAAACAAAACTGTTATTGAGGCAATTAAAAATTTTGGAGTTGAATCAATATTGTATTTTGAATAAAGAGAATACAAATCAAGCACTTTTATAAACACAATCAATGGAATTGCCAAAATAATATTATAATTAGTTACCTTTATTGCCTCTTTAAACAATTCACGCATATTATATATCCTTTAAAAATTTATCAACAAACTACTTTTCAACTTCAACAGCAATTTTTTCACTTTGAGATTTTTCTTTTGCTAATTTACGTTTACGTCTTCTCATTAAATCTACAAAAGCTTCCAATCTTGTCAAATATCCGGCTTTTCCTGTTTGTTCATCCATAATCAACGGTAAAATAGGGATATCACAATTTTCTCTCATTGCAGGAAAAATATTTTGCGACATAATTTCCGGCATACAAGTGAATGGGCTTATGTGAATAATACCATCAATCCCTCTTTCATTTGCATAAGCAACATCAGAAACGCACTCCAAAGAATCTCCACCTATATCCCTCATCAAATAAGGTTTTGCAAGACGATATGCCCTTTGGAGGTGAGTTTCACCATCTCTAAAAACTTTCGGAATAATTGCATCTTTAATAAAACTACTTACAGTCAAGCTCCTTCGAACTTGAACTCCCATTTTACCAAGCTCTTTAGTTATATTTTGATTTGAAAAAGCATCGCAAACCAAATAAATTTCTCCAGTCAAATCAACTTTCAAAACTTCTTTCTTCTCATCGATTTTAACTTTTTTCATTTCATCAAAAGCTAACTTCTTAGCACGTTTCAAATCTCTTGAATGTTCTACATCTTTGATATACTGTAAAGCTTTAGCATAATGTTTGTCTGCATCACCTTGATTTATTTCTCTAGCTCTGTAATAAGCTAAATTTTCTTCCAAATCATCAAGCAAAAACATTTTTCTTATTGCAATATTAATAGCTCTTGCAAACAAAATTGGATCATTTTTTCCACTGATTTCTTTTAACACATTATACATACCTTTAATTCCGTCATAAAGGGAAAGTTCTATGTATCTGGCATGATATCCCATATCCACAAGCGCATTTTCAATGCTATTACCATATTGTCCTAATCTGCAACATCCCGGAGATGTAATCATTGCAACATAATCAGCACCACCTTCAATTGCTTCAATAAAGTTTCCTAAAATCAATTTATATGGCAAACAAATAGCTTCAGGAGAATGTTTAGTTCCCAAAGACAATGTTTTTTTACTTGTATAAGGAGGAATAAAAGGTTCTACACCAATTTTCTTTAGTGCAGCAGCCCATGCTATACATACAGAACCCATATGGGGAAATGCTACTTTAACTTTTTTATCTTCTTTACTCATATTTTTATCTCTTATTGTTGTGTATATTTCAAATCAGGATGACGTGCTGCAAGCGTTTCATCTAAACGTTTAACCGGAGTTGTATGCGGAGCTGAAATGACTACTTCCGGATTAGTTTTAGCTACTTGTGCAATTTTCAACATTGCATCGACAAACTCATCCAAAACTTGTTTGGTTTCTGATTCTGTCGGCTCAATCATAATTGCTTCATGAACAATCAGAGGGAAATAAACCGTTGGCGGATGGGTATTTTCATCCATCAGTGCTTTTGCAATATTTAGAGTTGAAACACCATTTTCATGTTTTTGTTTCTCTCCAGAAAGAACAAATTCGTGCATACAAGGTTCATCATAAGGCAATAAATACGCACCCTTCAATTTTTCTTTCAAATAATTGGCATTCAATACGGCATTTTCGCTAGCTTCTTTTAGATTATCACCCATCATTAAAATGTAGGCATAAGCCCTGACAAGCACTCCAAAATTACCATAAAAACCTTTTACACTACCCACTGAGTTTTTCAAATTATAGTTTCTATAATAATTTTCACCATCAAAAGCAACTGTCGGAACAGGTAAATAATCCTTCAATTTTTCAACAACACAAACAGGTCCAGCACCAGGTCCACCACCACCATGAGGAGTTGAAAATGTTTTGTGCAAATTCAAATGAACTACGTCAAACCCCATCAATTTTGGATTTGTATGTCCCATAATTGCATTAAAGTTAGCTCCGTCATAGTACAATAATGAACCATTTTCGTGCATCAATTTAGAAATTTCAAGAACATTTTCTTCATAAATTCCCAAAGTATTCGGGTTAGTCATCATAATTGCAGCAACATCACTATCCAAAAGCTCTTTCAAAGCTTTAACATCAACCTGTCCTTTTTCGTTTGATTTCACCGGAACAACATCAAAACCGCACAAATGCGCACTTGCGGGGTTCGTTCCGTGAGCTGAATCAGGAATAATAACCTTTTTACGAATTTCACCTTTTACTTCAAAATATTTTTTAATTACCATCATACCGGTTAATTCACCATGCGCACCTGCAGCCGGTTGCAATGTAACAGCATCCATTCCGGTAATTTTTTTCAAAGCCTCTTGCAACTTAAACATAAGTTCCAAAGCACCTTGACAATCTTCATCTTCTGATAACGGATGAAGATTTATAAAGCCTTCAAGTCCAGCCAAAAGTTCATTAACTTTTGGATTATACTTCATAGTACAAGAACCCAAAGGATAAAAACCTTTTTCTATACAAAAATTCAAATCTGATAATTCTTTATAATGACGCATTGCTTCTAATTCACTGACACTAGGCAAGCCAATTTCACCTTCTCTAACAAAATTTTTGTCTAAAAAGGTCAAATCTTCTTTTTCATCTGTTAATTCAATACCTGTAACCCCATTACTTTTTTCAAAAATTGTTTTCACTACAAAATCCCCTGTCTTTTTAAATCCCTTTTAATTTTATCTAATCCTGACTGAATAATACGTGATATTCTCGACTGCGAAATATTAAATTCTTCTGCAATTTCTCTCAATTTTTTCTCTTTAAAAAACTTATATTCAATTAATTCACGCTCTCTTGCAGGAAGTTTTTTCATAGATTCAATTATTTCTGCCTTCAATTCAACAAGCTCAATTGATTCTTCAGGAGTTTTATCTTCTGCTTTAATTTGAATAGGAACTTCCGCATCTTGCAATTCATCAATAGAAAGAATTGTTTTGTAAACTTCTTCCCTCAAATTTCCATCATCTTCTACACTCTGTTGCCTTCTGTTTTTTAGAGAATACCATTTGTAACGTCTTCTAACTTCATTTCTGATAGCCCATTTTATAGCAGTAGAAAGATAAGTATTGTTATAATTTTCAGGAGAATGATTTTTAAATAATATGTATAAAGTATGATTTCCAATGTTAATAAGTTCAGGCAACTCAATCAAGTGCGAAGATGAGAATTTTTGGTATTCCACCTTTGCAATCGTTTCTATCAGGTCTTTATAATCTCTTAAATTGATTTTTTGTTGAATGTTCTGTTTCGCTGCCATGACTATAACATATTCCTATTAAAACATTTCCCTAAGTACATAATAACAAAAAAAAATATAGAATACCAGACAATGTAATTTTCCTTAACATAAATTATATTAATTAAAAGTTAATACCCAAAAAGACAATTGAAAAAGGAGAGATTATGAAAATATTATTTTGCACAGACGGCTCTAAAATCAGTTTTAATGCACTCAAAAACATTGCATACTGGATTAAACAAGCAACAATTGACACAATTTGTGTAATTGATTGGAATATTCTTCCTGCAGAAATTACAATTGATGAAGAAAATTTTTCTTTTTCTTGTGCAAATGTTGCAGACACAATTCTTGACTATGCGGAAGAAGAAATCAAAAATCTTGGCTTACAACTCGGCAACCGAATTAAAAATTGTGGCTCTGCTATTGAAAGCATTTTAGAGCAGGCCGAAAAAGAAAAATATGACCTTATCCTAATGGGATCACACGGCAAAAAAGGTATTCAAAAATGGCTTGGTTCTGTTTCTCAAGAAATTATAAATAGTAGTAAAATATCAGATTATATTGCAAAAAAAGAAAACAATAAGAAAAAAGTTCTATTTACAACCGACGGAACAGAATGTTCACTATCAGTAATCGGGGAAATCATATCTGATATTGAACTTAGCGATAAAGAAGTTCATATCTGCATGGTTAATGAAGACCCTAATTTGTTATTTTTAGAAGGCACTCTCGATACAAATTGGTTACTTGATATACAAAAACAACAATATATGTATGCCTCAAACGCCATTGAATCTATCAAAAAAATAATCGAAAGCAGAGGAATAGAAGTTAATCAAAGTACAATCTTAACAGGTATTCCTGCACAAGAAATCATAAATTATGCCAAAAACAATGAAATAGATTTGATAATATTAGGATCTCGTAACAAATCTAAAATGGACAGATTTTTGATGGGTTCGGTAAGTAAACGCATTTTAGAAAATGTTGTTAGTGACATTTGGCTCGTAAGATGCGAAAGTTAAATTCTTGTTACATTATATAATGAATTTAATAAAATTTATACAGAAGAACTGGCAAATTATAATAAAGAGCATTCTAGTTTTGATGAGAACAAGAAACATCAATCTCAAAGTTTAAAAGATTAGTTTTTACTTCGTTTTA
>ERZ773173.2699-NODE-2699-length-12794-cov-3.379465_pt1 | contig 12794 bp, 12 predicted proteins | sample MGYA00580535_ERZ773173 | MGnify/ENA primary metagenome ERZ773173 (study PRJEB29015, sample SAMEA2737856) | human gut metagenome | biome: human gut; feature: human-associated habitat; material: faeces | place: China | collected 2012 ...
CACTTCTCGGCATATCACTACTTACGTTAATTTCTACTTTCTTATATACACTTTCATCCACAGGAAACATCTTACGTAAATCTAAAACAGCTAAAATTCTTTGTCTGTAATCACTTTGCTTATTTTTATCTATTTTACTCAAAATATTCTGATTTTTAATTTCTACAATGACATCATCAGGTTTCACTTGATCTTTTGTAATGTCAATTACCTCATAAATCCTATACCAACTTGCAGTAACATCTGCCCACTCCTTATGTTTATCCTTCCCTGAAGTTAACGGAATCACAAATTCTTTCCCCTCATTATTCAACAATATTCCTAAATGTGGTTTTAATTTGTAATTGGGTTCATTCTTATCAAAGAAAATTTCAGGCTCTATCCCATGTAAATATTCTAAATAATTAATGTCTATATATACAAATTGTACTTTCTCAAACTTCATGCGTATCTGCCCATCTTTCTTATTTTCATTGGAATACATAAAACTATTAATGGTTAAAAAAAAGGAAGCTTATGCTTCCCTTTATCGTTCCACACTTCAACGCCTTTGGCAGTGGCACGCCAACCTATATCGTTCTGCACTTCAACGTCTTTGGTAGCAGCACACCAACCTATATCGTCCCACACTTCAACGCCTTCGGTAGTGGTACACCAAAATCCAATCATCATCACCCTTAATACAACTATCGTACTAAAAATAACAATCTCTTGTATAATTATAATATGACAGATTTTTAAGAAAATCAATATTTTTCTAAATAATTATCATATCATTTATTAATAACCACTTTTTTAAATTTTATGTACACCCTATAATTTCAATCAATCTTAAATACTATCTATGCACTACACTCTAGCATTTTACTATTAGCCCGTCATTATGTCAATGTGATTTTGTCATTATTTTTGTTATTCATTATTTATTTTACTTATCCCTCCCATCCCGTTCGACTTCTTTTCCTAAATTATACCACTCACTCTTGTCGAACACAAGTTCTTTTTTAGTCAAAAAAAGAGAAACCTTTCTCCTCTAAGGTTTCTCCAAAAATACAAAATAACCGGTTTAATTGTGGTGCTTGCCACCAATCATAGACCTCTCACCCACTCGGCTTTATTCCCCTTTATGCCTAACCCTATATATCACATAGTACACCGCGCTGCCAACGGTTCCGCCCAGGGTGTTGTACACCAAATCCGATATTTGGAACGTGCCAAGGTGGAACAGTACCTGAGAAAACTCGATTCCAAAAGAAAAAATTCCAACTGCCACAGTAGACTTCCATATAACTTTTCCAAGTCTTACATCACTTCCAAGAATCTCATCCTTAAACGCCCAAAGCAAAAGCACCGCAAAAGGCATAAAAAGCATAAAATTCTCAATAGGCTCCGTAGACAAAGTACCATCTGCATTATGAAGCCCCCAATTTCCCATAATATCGCCTAATGGATCAAACCAAATATCTCTATTCAAAATCGTTCTAAAAAGAATCATAGTAGAATAAAACACCAAAAGGAAAGCCCTTCTAAATGTAGAGCTTTCCTTAAAATTTCTAAACCATGTTCCAAAAATATTTTTAATCAGGCTTCCCTTCTTCCAGCCGTGTTCCCTTGCGTAAAGAAAAACAAACATAGAAACAAAAGCCATTAACACTGCTGCCCCAAAAGGTTGATAAAGTGCAGTAAGCACCTCTTTTATAATGTTAGTAATAATATCATTTGCTTTGTCCATAGTAAACCTTTCGTATGGATAACTATTCTACCGGAACATATTGCTATCTGTTACCATACATCTTTTCATAATAATTCTGGTATTCTCCCGAAATAATAGTTTCCCACCATTCTTTATTGTCAAGATACCATTTGATAGTCTTCTTAATACCGTCAGCAAACTTAGTTTCCGGCAACCAGCCAAGTTCGTTGTGAATCTTAGTAGGATCGATTGCGTAACGCATATCGTGTCCCTTTCTGTCAGCTACGTATGTAATAAGGCTTTCAGGCTTGCCTAATTCCTTACAAATAATCTTAACAATGTCAATGTTCTTCATTTCGTTGTGACCGCCAACATTGTAAACTTCGCCAACTCTTCCCTTGTGAATAATCAAGTCGATTGCACGACAATGATCTTCAACATACAACCAGTCACGAATGTTTTCGCCCTTGCCATATACAGGAAGTGGTTTGTCATTTAATGCATTGGCAATCATAAGGGGAATCAACTTCTCTGGGAAGTGATATGGTCCATAGTTATTAGAACATCTACTGATTGTAACAGGAAGTCCGTAAGTTCTGTGATATGCAAGAACCAAAAGGTCAGCCCCTGCCTTTGATGAACTGTATGGGCTACTTGTGTGAATAGGTGTTTCCTCTGTAAAAAACAAGTCTGGTCTGTCAAGAGGAAGGTCGCCGTAAACTTCGTCAGTAGATACCTGATGATAACGCTTAATACCATACTTTCTGCAGGCATCCATAAGAACTGCAGTACCAAGAATATTAGTGTTAAGGAACACTTCAGGATTCTCGATTGAACGGTCTACATGACTTTCTGCTGCAAAGTTAACAACCATGTCAGGATGTTCTTCCTCGAAAAGTTTGTAAATTGCATCTCTGTCGCAAATGTCGATTTTGCAAAAACGGAAATTAGGGTTATCCATAACTGGTTCAAGAGTGGATAAGTTGCCTGCGTAAGTGAGCTTGTCCACACAAATAATTCTATAATCAGGATATGTATTCAACATATGAAATACAAAGTTACTTCCAATAAATCCGGCTCCACCGGTTACGATAATGTTCATTATTCTTCTCCTTGCGTAAAATCTATTATACTAAAAACTTAAAAAATAAGCTTGTCTTCTGCTACACGAATCAAATGCTCACCATATGGTGATTTTCCATACAAATTAGCTGACTGAATTAACTTTTCCTTAGTAATCCATTTTTCATAATATGCAATCTCTTCTGGAGCGGAAATAACCACTCCCTGTCGATTCTGAACAGTCTGAACAAAAATGGACGCTTCCATAAGACTATCCATTGTTCCTGTATCAAGCCATGCAAAACCTCTTCCAAGAATCTGAGCTTTAAGCTTGTCTTCCTTTAAATACATATCATTTAAAGTAGTTATTTCAAGCTCACCTCTTTCAGATGGCTTAACATTAGCTGCCATCTTTGACACTCCGGCAGGATAAAAATAAAGTCCTGTAATACAATAATTAGACTTAGGATTCTCCGGTTTTTCTTCTACCGAAATAACGTTTCTATTCTTATCAAACTCAACAATTCCAAATCTTTCAGGGTCCTTTACATAATATCCAAAAACTGTTGCATCTCCATTTTCAGCATTTGTAACAGCTTCCTTCAGATTTTTTCTAAACCAACCACCATAAAAAATATTATCTCCCAAAATCATGGCACATGGTTCGTCACCAATAAAATCTTCTCCTATTATAAACGCCTGTGCCAATCCGTCAGGGCTAGACTGAACTGCATAAGACAAATTAATTCCGAAATTACTTCCATCACCTAAAAGTTCTTTAAATCTAGGTGTATCTGTAGGTGTAGAAATAATTAAAATATCTCTAATCCCTGCCAACATTAAAGTTGATAAAGGATAATAAATCATTGGTTTATCATAAACCGGCAACAACTGCTTTGAGGTTACTCTTGTTAACGGATACAATCTTGTTCCTGAACCTCCGGCAAGAATAATTCCTTTCATATTTATCACCTACTTTCTACACTTTAGTATAATCTCACAAATTCTATCAACATCTTCCAAATCCAAATCTGCATATAATGGAAGTGTCAAAACACGTTTGCTTAAACGCAATGCTACTGGCGTTAAATTAGAATCATATTTGCCATGAAAACAATCAAAGGTATTTGTTAAAGGATAGAAATACTTTCTAGCTCCAATCCCTTCATTTCCTAACGCTTCGAAAACTTCATTTCTACTTGATCCAAAGACTTTTTCATCAAAAATTGCCGGAAAGTATGCGTAATTAGGTTTAACATCTTTCTGTATTGGACTAAGCTGTATACCTTCAACGCCTTCAAGATGCTCTCTATATCTTTCAACTACTTTTCTTCTCTTCTCAATCTCTTCATCTACGTGACGTAAATTACATAAACCCATCGCTGCACAGAACTCATTCATCTTAGCATTGGCTCCTACCCCGTCAACAACTTCAGGGCCACGTATTCCAAAATTCTTAAGTCTGTATAATTCCAACCCAAAATCTTTATCCTTAAAGCATGCTGCTCCACCTTCTATTGAATTAAATACTTTTGTAGCATGAAAACTAAAACATGACACATCGCCAAATGAAGCAATTCCTCTGTCTTTATATCGTACACCAAAAGTATGAGCTGCATCATAAATAACTTTCAATCCATACTTATCCGCTATTCTCTGAATTTCGTCCACATTACAAATATTTCCATAAACATGAACAGGCATAATAGCACTTGTTCTATCTGTAATAAGCTCCTCAATCTTTGTAACATCCATAGTAAAATCAACTGGATTAACATCACAAAATACAGGTTCTAATCCATTTCTCACAATGGCATGTGTAGTAGATGCAAAAGTAAACGGTGTAGTAATAACTTCACTATTCTTAGGCAAATTCATAGCCTGTAACGAAAGTTCAAGTGCCATATGACCGTTAGTAAACAAATCAATTTCATCTACTCCTAGATACTCCAATAATTCCTTCTGAAGTTCTTTATGCTTAGCTCCCATATTTGTAAGCCAATGCGTCTCCCAAATATCTTTAATTTCATCTATGTATTCTTCAAATGGTGGCATTGAAGAACGTGTTACCAAAATTTGACTCACTACTATTTCTCCTCTCTAGCCTTTTTCATCTCTAACTTTATATCTTCAAGCATCGATATATAATCATATTTCGGACTATAACCTAATTCTTTTTCTGCTGGTGTAATATCCATAATATACTGTGGAGCATTAGGTTTTTCTGGGTGCAATACAATTTGTGACTTTTTATCATCCTCTCCGAAAACATCTACCATCCCTTTTATTTGTTCTAACAAACTAGTTCCTACTCCCGTTCCTACGTTATAATAACCTTTTTCTCTTTGAACAAATAATGCCTTATACAACATTTGACAAAAGTCTTTTACATAAACCATATCCTTTACCCTTGTTGAATCCCCCCATACTTCAATAGGTTCACCTTTAATGGCACGATCTATCAATAGTCTATATCCTATTTGTCTTTTTACGCCATCAACATAATAATAATCTATTGGAGAATACAAATATATAGTTGGTAATCTAAATACAAATTTCTTTAGGCCATACATCTCATAATAGTTTTCCATCATATCAACCATAAAATTCTTTGTCATTACATAGATTGTATGATCCGACTTAAAGCTAAATTTTCTAGGCATATCCGCCTTTAAAACCAATTCTGTTTCCCCATAGTCCTTTATATCTCCAAAGCTTTGTGCAAATAGAATTCTATCTACGTTATTTTCTCTACAATATTCTAAAATATTTAAGTTTCCTGTAATATTAACATCTATATAGTATTGTGGATTATATCCCTCCATTCTTGCTGGCATTGCCCCTGCCAAATCCACTACTGCATATACATCTTTAGGTAACTTTTCAAAGTCCTCTTTTTTTGTTATATCAACTTGAAAATACTTTACACCCATCTTTTCAAATTTATCTGTAGCACGTGTGCCTACAGCTACAATTTCATATTTTTTATCCTTATTATTTTCTAAAAAATATTTTATAAAATACGTTCCTGTATTACCACTCGCCCCAAATACTACTATTTTCATATTTTTTCCTCTTTTCTATATATCTTTCAACTTAACATTACACCATTTTTCTGAATCATCCATCATATCCAGCATCTGCTCCATATTATCAAATTTCATAACTAAGCATCCTAATGTTGTATTTGCTCCAGTAAATGCACATATCTCATCTCCTGGATTTTTAATAATATGATTTTCAACAATATGTTCTTTGGCTTCTTCCGAAAATTCAATCTTTTCTAGCATTCCAGATTCCAAACTATGAACTGCAAAATACGAATAATATCCATGTGGCTTTGCATTATGTAATTCTATTTTTTCGCCCATTGCTGCCTTAACTGCACATTCAACTAAATCTACTCCTGTTGCATATCTTATAACGTCAGGAATATAATTTCCTCCATCTCGTGGTGCAACCTCCATAAGATATACATTATAATCTTTATCTATTCTCATATCAAAATTATACGTTGTTGTCTGCATACCAAGCAAATCCAACAATCTTTGTATTTCATTATGAATTTTATCTTGCACATTTTCAGGCATATTATATGGAAAACTTGCAGATGTAGGAACAAAAGGATTCACACATTTAGGATTAAAATGATCATTTGCAAAATATCTAAAAACAAGTTTTCCTTCTATTGATAAACCGTCTCCTGCTATTTGATATCCAAATTTTTCTACGAATTCCTCTATTATTATTTTCTTTGCTCTGGAAAATGACATAGCATATTCTATTTTCTCCTCAGCTTCCTCAAAGCAATCAATTCTTCCTACTCCCTTGCTTCCTGATGAATCAACTGGTTTTACAATAATTGGATATTTAAAATGATGCTGTTTCAAGTCTATTAATGCTGTTTCAATATTTTCATATCCATTAGCATTAGGAGTGCAAAAATTATTCTCCTCCAAAAACTTTCTAAATTTGTCTTTGTTGCACAAAATATCCACTGATTCATATGGATTTCCTGGTAAACTCATCTTTTCTGCCACATATGCCGCTGTTGGTGCTGCTGGATCTGATGCATAAGCCAAAACACCGTCTACTTCTTCATCCATAGCAACTTTCAAAACTGCTTCTTTATCTGTCGTGCTTGTAAGATAAAACTTATCCGCAACATATTGTCCAGGATTATCATCCAAATAATCACAAAGCACTGTATAATATCCTAATCTTTTTGCTGTTTCAATTGCTACAACTTGTTGTGCTGAACCACCAAGTAATAATATTTTTTTCATAAGACTATCCTCTTTTTCTTATTTTATTAAATATTGGTCTAATCATATCTATTAAATATTCAAACGATTCTAAATGAAATATATATGATAATGATATATATATAATTGCTCCAACAACAATTTGAATCATTAGCAAAACTATTGTTGGCATAGGTATAAACCCTATTATATACACAACTATCCCCATCATTACTGCCAATATTATCCCTGGTAAAATATCCTTCAATTGTTCTAAGTATCTATAGTTTAATAACTTTCTATTTGGCCACGAATTTATTATTTGACTTAGTACACTGTTCAGCAATAAACTATATGCCATTGCCATAACCCCAAACCACATTGTTGAAAACAGTAACGTCATTCCTATTGCTTTTTTAATAATTTCGAGTTTTAGGAACAAATCACTTCTGCCCATTGCATTAATTGCGTTCAAATTAGCTGTATGGATTGGATAAAACATACAAGTTACACAAAATATTCTTAAAAAAGGAACACATGGTAACCACTTTTCTGTCAGAATCAATGTTACAATAGGCTCTGCACAAAATGCTAATCCCATCATCAAAGGTGCCATAATATATGTACTTGTTTTTATGGCTCTTCTTGTCATATTTTTAACTCTATCCTTGCTATCCTGAACACTTGACATCGCTGGAAGTAATACGCTATCTATAGAAGTATTTATATTAGTAACTATAAGCTTAGGAAACTTGTCACCTTGATTATAATATGCCAAATCAGCCGATGAATACATTTTCCCGATAATTAAACTTCTAACATTATTATACACAGTATCAATTAGAGATGAGCACAAAATTTTCCATCCAAAAGATAACAACTTTTTTAATCTTTTCCATGAAAACATCAATCTTGGTCTCCACTTTACTGTCAACCACAATATTAATGTATCAGTAGCAGTATTCAAAAGCTGTTGAGCTACTAAAGCCCACACTCCAAATCCCTTATATGCCAATGCTATTCCTACAAATGCTGAAGCAATCGTTCCACCTATAGTTGAAAAAAAGAATCTTTTAAATAACATATTTCTTGAAACATATGCTTGCTGAATTCCCTTAACTCCTGAAATAACAATTGTAAGGCTAATAACTCTAACAATTGGTGTCAATGAAGAATTATTGTAAAAATGTGCTATATATGGTGCTGCAATAAACATACCCATATATAACATTATACATATAACAAAATTGAAAAAAAATACCGATGAAAAATCTAAATCATCAGCATCTTTCTTTTGTATCAATGCTGTGCCAAGACCACTATCAACAAACACTTGCAAAATTGTTGTAAACACTGTAACCAAAGCCACTGTTCCATAAACTGTTGGGTCTAACAATCTTGCCAAAACAATTGACACTACAAAAGTCACCAACTGTGCTCCACAACGTTCCGCGAAACGCCATATGAAATTACCTATAACATTTTTCTTTGAAATATCGCCCATACTATCTTCCGCTTCTTCTTTTTTTCACTTTTAAATACTTATCTTTCCCTAATAATTTAAATATAATTTTTTTAATCAAATACTTAATTTGTGCTTTTAAAATTACTTTATTGCCCCTGTTATCAAATGCATTCATAAGCTTACGATTTTTTGTAAAATTAGAACTTTCATCTACCTTCAAATTGATTGTATTGTTCTCATCTATACTTTGATATATATAATTATACTCTGTTGCATTATTTATATCTTCGGAATTATTTTTTGTATTTTGACAATATACACCACTACCATCAAACCCATAATTTCTTACCATTGATTTCTTTGGTGATATAATATATTTGTTTTTTAACTGCAAATAACACCCACATGCAACATCTGATACATTGTTCAATAAACTTCCTTTATCATATCCATACGCTTCACACAAACATTCTAAATATCTAGCATCTGTCATTTGCTTTCTGTGCAGGCCATTTTTTTGAACAAATTCATTTATAAAACCATTCATTAAATTATCTTCTAATTCTTTAAAACTTCTTTTCCAAAATCCTGTCCCCCACATAGGAAAAACAATCATATTTTTAAATGCATTACATTCAGGTGAAATATCCCATTTTATTGGATAAGAATAACCTGTCACTCCTAAGACACTCTCATCATCTTCGTATTTTTCTAAGCATTTATCCATAAATTCCAAAAAATTTTCTGAGAACTCACAATCATCATCTGTTCGAATAAATCGATCATATTTCATTAACAATTTGTTTCTTAAGTCTCTTGAATTCTTTACCGATCCATAATTGTATGGTCTTTTTATTACATTAAATTGTCTAAATTCCTTAAACTCACCTTCTAGGTATTTGCAAATTTTTTTATACCCATCCCTATGAGATTCCTTGCTAGGATAATCCAATGCTATATAAACATCAGTATATTTAGCCCAACTATTCTTTTTTAAACTTTCTATACATCTAATAAAATGCTCACTCCTACATAAAGTAGGAATCATTATTGGTGCATAATACATTACTCTTCTCCCTTTTTACAATATCTTTATATATTTTTATTGTGCACTTTTTATTTTTCTTTTTATTTTAAATGGTATTGATATGCATTTCACCATAAATCTTGCCAATCTATAACTGACATATTTCTGCAATTTCCATTCCATATTTTGCATTTTTTTTTCGTATGGGTCAATCCAACTCATCGAAAAATGATGAATAGAAACCGTATTCTTTGTTAAATTTATTTTTCCTGTAGTAATTGATTTGGGTGAAAAATAATCTTCTGGATATACTGTACAAAACTCTAATTTTTGATATGTTCTTTTAGTATCATCTAATCCATATTTTTTCATTATTTGTGTCTGATAATGTGGGCACGCAATTAAATTTAAACTTCCATCTCCATTGTAAAATGAAAGTTTATTATAAAATTCCAATATGTCTATTAGTATAGGATTTTTTGCTTCTGCTCCAAACCCTAATCCCGTATTAACTGAATTTTCATAATTAGGATTGCGTTTTATATAATACGCATCACGCTCCTCCCAACCACAAAACATCTTTTGATTTAAAAAGCCGTCTAATGATTTGATTAATTCAACATCTGTGTCCATATATATTCCACCATATTCATTAATTATATCTATACGTGCATAATCTGATACAAATGCCCATTTTTTTTCTTTGTAAGCAGCTGAAACATACTGGTTTCTATTAACGTCATAATTATCTTCATTCCACTGTATAATTTGATAATCTGGACAATATTTTTTCCATGATGCGATGCATTTCATTGCATCCTCTGGCAACGGATTTTTGCCAAACCAACAATAATGTATAACTCTAGGTATCACCCTCGTTTCCTCCTAACTGGTTATTTTTTTCAACTATTTTTTTGTAACATACAATTCCACTTGCTATTACAAAATATGGTATATAAGCAGTGTCTACTTTTAAAGTATTATTCATCCACATCGTCATAATAGATATTATTGATGTTATTAAGGAGGTGTCTATAAAAATTCTTCTATCCACTGATACCTTTTTTCTTATTTTAGCTAAACATATAATCACTATTACGAAAAAAGCCACAATGCCCCAAAAACCTATTATTCCATTTTCCATAATTGTCCACTGCCTAAATATCCATCTATAATTCATATATCCGTATTTATTATAGTAATTACTTTGTAAAAAACTGAATGATGAAGTATCACAATTCCCCATTCCAAAACCAAACAGTTTATTAAATAGATTATTTTGAAATATCTTCTCTGAAATAAATGTGTAACTTCCTATTCTTGGTATGTAGTAGCTTCCTAACCATGATGAAGTAGCATACTTTTCCATTAAACTTACCGACATTAAATCTTTTGCAGCCTTTGGGAATATACTTTCAAAAATTTGCAATCCCATAATAGTAACAAAAACAAACACAGGTATTATAATTAATTTTGCATAATTTCTTCTACTAATAGCCAATGCTATTAAGAATGTAATTACAATTTCTATAAACAAAAACTTTTCCTCTGCTAGAGCCGCTAGTATAAAACTTGATCCTAAACAAAATATCATATTAAATAAATTCTTTTTTTCATTTAGATAACTCAGTATTGTATACGCACAGACAATCACACAAAATATACATAAAGCATTACCATTTCCATGTCCAAAAATTCCCCCTACTGTATCCTGCTCTAATCCCAATATGAAGAATTGATATATTCCAAGTGCAAAATTTACGTATTGTAATTTAACAAATATATGAAACATTTTTTGAACATCTTCATACTTCAAATACCATACACAAAATATAAAAAAAATTATTCCTCTAAATGTATTTCGCATTCCCCATAAAACCAGCTTAAGTGATACCATATTACCAATCACTCCGACAGCTATTACTAATGCTAAAAAACATAGTACATAAATAATTTTTTTCATTCCTAATTTTTCAAACATATTCATCTTTTTAGAATACGCAAAAAGCACAAAAATCAATAAGATATCATTCACATACAATAAATTTTGTGGTAATCCCATCTCTGATGACAATGAAGAAACTACTATTGTATAGATAATAATAAACCCTATTATTTTTCTTGCAGGAATTTTAATAGTTTTCATTAACTTCTCCTTTTAATTCTATATTTTCACTTAATCATCTTTTAATATTTCGTTTACACTTTCTTACTATGTAACGTCTTATTAATTTTTCTTCTAACTTTCTTTTCATAAAAATCAAACCAAAAATAATACGTTCTTCTAATACTTCTCACTTTGAGTTCTTTCTTATTTCGTGGAATTTCTTTTACCGGAATGAATCTATCTGGTAAGATTTGAAATTTGTCATATTTCTCCACAGCATTTTTTAGCCTCATCTTTCTCATCTGTAAATGTATATATAAATATTCTTTACTTATTATCTTATCATTTGCTGAATCCCATTCTAGCGAAAATAAATTCCCTGCATTCCAATAATATCTTCTTGGTATGTATTTTTCTTTAACAAACTCTCTTTTTTTTTCATCGTAATATTCATTAACCAACATACCTGATGTTGTACTTGTATTCATCGACAAATCTCTCGCATATACTTTTGCTTTATCCATCAAAAAAATTGCATGCACATTTTTTTTCTCTGGATTTTTACCACCAACACAATCTTCATCAAAAACGCAAATTTCATCTGTTTGGAAAAATTTTTTATATAATTCTTCACCTTGATATTTCTTCATAAACCTTCTATTATTATCATAGGTATTTTTATACAAAGTCAAACGCCCTGCTGCAAAAATTTTATCATATCCTTCTTCTAGCAACGGAGTAAGTATCAAATCTAGATTTCCAAATATAAGATCACAATCGCAATGTCCCCAATATTCATATTTTTCTATATATTCTTCAAATATAATTCCATAACTTGGTTTGTAATCGCATAACTTATATGGTGTTTCCATTGAAATAGAAATCCCTAATTTCTTTTCTGCAATTTTCTTTAATTCATTTAAAGTCATTTGTATAATATGAACATTTGACGGATATTTATATTTTTCTTTGCAATCTGTAAATATCATCCAGTCATATGCTTTATTTCTTCCACAAGATTTTAAAAACAATGGAAAATAGTTGTTAAACTTTCCAAAATATGGAAGAATAAACACGCACCTTTTCCCACTATTTAACATTCTGCCCATTAATATCACACCTCTTCAGTTTATTAATTCTTATATACTTGCAAATGTTAATTTTATATCATACTCCACTTTTATAATATTGTAACA
>ERZ773173.2711-NODE-2711-length-12724-cov-2.864393_pt1 | contig 12724 bp, 7 predicted proteins | sample MGYA00580535_ERZ773173 | MGnify/ENA primary metagenome ERZ773173 (study PRJEB29015, sample SAMEA2737856) | human gut metagenome | biome: human gut; feature: human-associated habitat; material: faeces | place: China | collected 2012 ...
GGGGGCGTGGAGTTTCCAATATGTCAAATACCCATTGGTGGTTGTATGAGGTATGGGGCGACGATTTTAGCAATGATATGCGTAATTCCAAATACAATGTGGTACGTGATGCTTATTATGATTTGCCTACTTCCAAGTATTATGGTAAAAGTATTATTGCTCCTGAAACGAAGAGTAAACTTTTGGAAGAACAGTCTTGGCGTTGGTATCCGTGGCCAACTAAGATTACAACTCCGGGTGAACATCCTGAAGCCCTGTATGCCGATCCGGCACTGAAAACACTGAAATCGACTGCCGGTGCTACTTATCTGGACCAATATATGCTACGTTTGGCTGAAACCTATCTGCTACGGGCAGAGGCTTTTTTAATGAAAGGAGACAAAGAAAAGGCAGCAAACGATATCAATGAAGTAAGGAACCGTGCTCATACATCTGAAGTAGTTGCATCGGAGGTCACCATAGACTATATTCTGGATGAGCGTGCACGCGAATTGGTATATGAGGAATTCCGCAGAATTACGTTAGGACGATTGGGCAAGTATGTAGAACGTGTTCGTAAATACAATACGCTCAACGGACCTCGTGTGGAAGATTATCATGAACTGTTTCCGATACCTTACAGTGCAATAGAAGCCAATAAAGATGCTGTATTGGAACAGAATCCAGGTTATAAGAACTAAGGAACTACTGATATAATAAACAAGAATAATACAGTTTCTAACTATAATTTTTTAAAAGGAATTGAAAATGAGGAATCAAATAAATGTTTTATGTCATTTCTTGCTGCTTTGGGTTGTAAGCTCATGTACCCATACACCGGTTAGTGAAGGACGGGTGAAAACGAATCTTGCCGTACCGTATGAAGCGATCGGTGTACTATCTCCTAAAAGTATTCATGAGGTAAAAAACGATCTGACTTTAGGATGCGAGGTGCTGGATAGGGATTATGCCGACTACCATCAGTATAAAGAATATATCGTTCCTTTGGGGCTTAAAAAGATACGGTTGCAAGCCGGATGGGCCAAAACAGAAAAGATAAAGGGAGTTTATGATTTTGCCTGGTTGGATTCCATCATAAATGATGCAGTTGGACGTGGAATAAAAATCTGGTTACAGGCATCTTATGGGAACCCCATCTATGAAGGTGGGGGAACCCCCTATCTGAAAGGAGGTTGGCCTACTTCCGAAGAGGGAAAAACTGCTTGGAACAGATGGGTGGAGGCTATGGCTCTTCATTATAAAGGTAAGGTTTATGAATGGGAAATCTGGAATGAGCCGGATATCAATAAAGAACAGATCAAGGATTATAAGAGTCTGACGGACCTGAATATTCGTACGGCAGAAATTATAAAGCGAATAGAGCCGGATGCTAAGATCGCTGCTTTGGCATTGGCCTTTGCCGATGCAGAATTTCTGGAGAAATGTATGCAAGATTTTAAGGAACGCGGGAAATTGGAACTTTTTGATTGGATTTCGTATCATCAGTATGTGTTCCGGCCGGAAGATGTGTATCCGAAGGTTGAGAAGATGCGGCAAGTTATACAAAAATATTCAGATCATATCAAATTGTGGCAAGGTGAGAACGGTGCACCATCCAAAGGATATATGGGTGGAGCTTTAGGAGCTTATCAATGGTCGGAAGTCTCGCAGGCCAAATGGGCTTTGAGAAGAATGCTCGGTGATCACGGGCGGGATATTGCTACCGGGATATTCAGTATTGCAGATATGAACTATGGCGGTAATGATGCCATCAAGAAGAAAAATGTAAAAGGCCTGTTGGAAACTAATGAACAAAACCAGGTTGTTCGGGCAAAGGTGGTTTATTATGCCGTACAACATCTGGCTTCGGTGTTCGATTTGTTACAGCATTCGGTAGATGTACATAGGTTTGAGGTAAAGACGGATTATCCTTATAGTCTTTTTCCCTGGTAGAAGGCATTCCCGGAATAGAAAGATCATCCAAAAAAGTATAGGAACATTCCTTTAACTCTTTCTGACTGTTGTCACGAATCGTGCCTGTCTGATAAGAATACATTTCCACATTATAATGATTGTCAATATTTTTTGTCCATTTTGCAAAAAGAACCATATTCGCCGGACTGTCTTCATCTATTTTCGTAACTTTTCTGGAATAGCTGCAGTCTGCATACCAGCCAGCAAAATTGTAACCCATTTTAACCGGCACGTCCAGTGTAAAAGGAAGTTCTTCTTTTTGGATTGTTTTTTGATTATTGCTGCTGTTAATACCGCCATTTACCTCATATACAATGTGATACTCTGACGGATCCTGTGTATCAAAAAAATCAAATGTAACATTATCACTGGTAATGGTTTCCTTTGAAGTATCAGGGAGGATGATCATACTGCAGGCACGAACCAGTTTCGGATCGCTTACAAGAAAAATAAATACATATAAAATTACAAATAGTTCTTTGCAAATTTTTCTGCCATACCGCATATCCATTCCTCCCTGTTTTCTTTTTAATTACACACACCGGAAAATGTTACATCCAGTCTGTGTTTTTATCCTGCTTTCGGGAAGAACTGTTTCTTTCAGAAACTGTTTTATGAATTATCCGTATTATCAAGTTTGCCTGCCCTCTCTGCGATCTCCTTTTCCTGGATATCAGAAGGTGTCTGCTCATATCTTGCAAACTCATAGGAAAATGTTCCGCTTCCACCGGTCATGGATCGTAAATCTGTGTTGTATCCATATAATTCCATGTAAGGAATATCAGCTACGATCTCCTGATAACCGTGTTCCGTCGGATTCATTCCAAGTACACGTCCACGGCGTTTGTTTAAGTCTCCCATAATGTCACCTGTGTATTTGTCAGGTACAACAACTTTTAAGGATGCGATCGGCTCTAACAGAATCGGTGATGCTTCCATAATGCCTTTTTTGAATGCCTGAAGAGCCGCAACCTTAAATGCCATCTCAGAAGAGTCTACCGGATGATAGGATCCATCATATAATACTGCCTTTACTCCTACCACAGGATAAGCTGCCATCGGTCCTTTCACAACTCCTTCCTGGATTCCTTTTTCCACCGCCGGGAAGAAGTTTTTTGGAACTGCTCCGCCGACAACGCATTGTTCAAATACATATGGTGTTTCAAGATCCCCGGAAGGTTCAAAGGTCATCTTAACGTGACCGTATTGTCCATGACCGCCGGACTGTTTTTTGTACTTGTATTCCACATCCGCTTTCTTACGAATGGTCTCCCGGAATGCTACTTTTGGTTTTTTCAGTTCAATCTGAACTTTGTATCTCTCTAACAGTTTGCTTGCCACAACATCAAGGTGCTGGTCTCCCATACCGTAAAGTAATGTCTGGCCATTTTCACTGTCATTGACTGTTTTTAATGTAAGATCTTCGAGCATCAGCTTTTGCAATGCCTGCGAGATCTTATCTTCATCTCCTTTGTTGACTGCCTTATAACGTTTATAAGTATATGGTGTGGAGATCTGTGTTCTTATATACAGGATCGGGTTCGCTTTGGTAGAGAGGGAATCTGTGGTAGCTGCTTTAGTCAGCTTCGCTAACGCTCCGATATCTCCCGCATGCAGTTCCTTTACTTCCTCCGGCTTATTGCCACAGAGTACATAGATCTTTCCGATTTTTTCCTCTGTATCTTTATGCTGGTTGTAAAGAAGATCATCTGTTTTGATAACTCCCGAATTAACTTTGATCAATGAATATTTCCCAATAAACGGGTCTGCAATCGTTTTGAAAATATAAGCTGATTTTGGTTTTGCAAAATCATAGTCTGCATTGTATACCTCGTTGGACTTTGCATTGATTCCGGTGCAGGAACGTTTTTCCGGACTCGGAAGATATTTTACAATGTCGACCATCAGTGTATACATGCCGCGTGCAAGAACATTCGAACCCATCAGCACCGGAACGATGCTTCCATCGGATACATTGACACGGAGTGCCTGGCGGATCTCATCCTCGGAGAACTCTTCCCCTCCAAAATAACGATCCATAAATTCTTCACTCGTCTCCGCAACAGCCTCCATCAATGCTTCCCGGCAGATACCAAGATTCTCTTTGGAATACTCCGGCACTTCTACCTTTTCCACTTCGCCGTTATCTTTCCAGCGTTTTGCCCGCTGCTGTAATACATTGACATAACCGACGAACTGTCCGTTTTCACGGATCGGAAGATGGAAAGGTGCGATCCGCTTGCCGTATAGCTGCTGTAAATCTTCTACGACCTGCCGGTAACTTGCCTCATCGATATCCATATCTGTAACAAATACCATACGCGGCAGTTTGTATGTCTCACATAACTCCCATGCCTTCTTTGTGCCGACTTCAATGCCAGCCTTACCGGATACTACGATAATTGCTGCATCCGCAGCACTGACTGCTTCTTCTACCTCCCCTACAAAATCAAAATAACCAGGTGTATCAAGGATATTGATCTTGGTATCACCCCAGACAATCGGTATCACAGTTGTGTTGATGGAAAAATGACGTTTGATTTCTTCTTTGTCATAATCGCTGATCGTGTTACCATCGGTAACTTTTCCCATGCGTGTTGTCATCCCCGCAAGATAAGCCATCGCCTCGGCGAGACTTGTTTTACCACATCCACCATGTCCAAGCAGAACCACATTACGAATCTTGTCAGTTGTGTAAACGTTCATAGCAAATCCTCCAATACATATTTTTTAGTCGATACCTCTGAAACGGCATTCGCTGTATGGTTATATTTTACTAAATTTACACGTTTATTACAACTTATTTATTCATATTTACTAACTATTTTTATATTACCCAAAATTTGTTTATATATTATGTATGCATTTTAAATAATTTATAACCATTTGCATGGAATGTTTACATAGTGTTCACATTTCATCCATACTTTGATTATTTTTTCATGCAATATGCACTTTTATACTTTAACGTGTTGACTTTCTTACAATTTATGTCTATGATAGGTAAAGAATTATGAGAACAGAACTTTAACATCTAACAGGGGGATTTCCATATATGTCACTTCAGAAAATAGGCTTTATCGGACTCGGACTCATCGGCGGTTCCATTGCAAAAAAACTGCATGCACTTCATCCGGAACTTACAATGATTGCAACTGCACATCATGCTGAGACGGTTGCCGACGCTTATAAAGAACATTTAATCGTAAACAATACACCGTGTGAACTGAAAGATTTTGCAGACTGCGATTATATTTTTCTGTGCACGCCGACCAGGAAAAATATCGAATATCTGCAGCAGTTGAAAGATGTAATTTCTCCGGACTGCATCATCACGGATGTCGGCAGTGTGAAATCGGAGATCCACAGAGAAGTGATAAGACTCGGTCTTGAAGCCAATTTTATCGGCGGTCATCCGATGGCGGGTTCTGAGAAGACCGGTCTTTCTAATGCTTCAGAGACGCTTTTGGAAAATGCTTACTATATTATCACACCGACCACAAAGAGTCCTTCCCCTGCTGTGGAAGAACTGACCGGGCTGGTGCGCTCTCTCGGCGCAATTCCTCTGGTTTTAGGTTATGAGCAGCACGATTATGCGACCGCAGCGATCAGTCATCTGCCGCATGTGATCGCATACAGCCTTGTCAACCTGGTGCAGGAATCGGACGATGAAAATGAGATCATGAAAACCATCGCAGCCGGAGGTTTTAAAGATATCACGCGTATCGCATCTTCTTCTCCTGTCATGTGGGAAAATATCTGTTTATCCAATCAGGAACAGATTTTAAAATTATTGGACAACTATATCCATACATTAGAGGTAATGCGCACGAACATTGCAGATGCAGATTCCCCTGCACTGTTAGATGCCTTTACTGCAGCCAAAGATTACCGTGATTCCATCACAATCACGGCAAAAGGTGCTTTGAAGAATGTTTACGAACTGTACTTAGACCTGATCGATGAGACCGGTGGGATCGCCACCGTCGCAACGATCCTTGCGAGCAATAATTTAAGTATCAAAAATATCGGGATCATTCACAACCGTGAGTTTGAAGGCGGTGTTTTGAGACTTGAAATGTATGACGGGGAATCATTAGCGCTGGCGGTTGCACTGCTTAAGAAACATCATTATACGATTTATGAAAGATAGGAAAATGCCGTACGGTCGGTTGATCGTACGGCATTTTATTATCGGTTGAATAGTCATTTTTGTTCATTTACAAAGTACTCATAAAACTGAGCAAATGAATGTAAGTGATCACTATTTTCTATTCTTGATACCAGCGTATCAAAGTATGCTTTTTTTGCCATCTCCATAGGTTTTTTCTTACTGTACCGTACTCTGTTATATCTGCACATTTCATGTAAATAATGGAAATGATAAACAGCTATCGTTTCTTTTATATCGTCCGGCACAGCCATTAATTCAGGATCATTTACTTTTATATTATACTTGTCGTAATATGGCTGAAAATCTCCTTCCGGTCTAATATCCGGATATAAATTACCATTTCCTAAAAGCCATGTTTCAAAACAATGATTGCAGACAAAAACTTTATATAAAAAATCTACAGCACAATTCTTCTTGTCAATATATTCCTTGATAATGTTTTCAACCTGTTTTTTTCGTACTTGTTCATTATATTCTTCCGAATCCAAAATCACTATTAATTCATCTATTTTTCCCGGATTCAGCAGAATTGTATCTATCGTCTGGAATAAAACTCTTGTGATCAGCTGCGTAACACCTTGTCCGCTCTGCATCACATAATTATTTTCCCGAACATATGTAATATCCTGCACTCTGGTGTTTTGTATCCCCATATATTTTAACCATTCAGGCAAAACCTTTATAAAGGACTTTTCATCTTCAAGCAAAAAATAATAATTCATTTATATCTTACCTTCAAATTCCCATCTGTTTATCAAATTAAAATATGCATCATGCTGACTATGCATGATTCCATACTCTTCAGCTGTAAAATTTTTTACCGTCGCAATGTCTCTTTCAATGATCTTCCATTTCTTATTTGAAATCTGGTTTATAATTTTAGGATGATGGCTGGTAATAACAAACTGTAAATCCCTTCTTTCCCCCAATAATAGTTCTGCCAATACATCTATACAATTTACCCCTAATCCATTCTCAAATTCATCTATTAATACTAAAGAGTTTTTTGACATAGTGATCAACTCAACAATATAGTATATCGTTTTTAACATTCCATTGGATATTTCATGCTGCAATAATCTTTTTCCATATACATCTATTGCCACCATATATATTTCACGATCAGGATCCTCAACAATATCTATACTGTTAATCTCCATAAACAGCTCCTTAACCGCAGAAAAAATCTGTGCGTACATTTGAGGATAATATTCTTTTGTTATATAAATCTTTAGAGGAACAGGTAAATGGCTGAATTTTTCAAAAGGCTGTTTTTCATTTTCCTTAAAGCTTTCTTTAATCTTTGCTTTAAACATATTAAAACTTTCCTGCGCAATTGCCCCTCTCACATCCATTTCAATTTCTATTGGATATAATTTTAACATTTCAGAAATTATTGGTTTGACAAAGGCATCTTCCGAATATTGTACTAATAAACTTTCATCTTTTTTAGGTGTCGGTACCTTATCATAACCTGTCACCTGAATCGTATCAGGTGTACGCTGCATCAGTATATCACCTTTTATATTCTGAAGTTTTTCATAGGCAAAAAAATACTTTATTTCTTTTGACTCAAAAATATCCTCTGCATGATCCTGCTGTATTCTATATGACCATACATATACTTCCTCTCCAATTTGAAAACATAAAGTCGTATTATATGGTTCCAGACGTAAATTCTTATTTACAGCCAATTTCAGAGAATATTCTATCGCATTTAATATCTGGGTTTTACCAACACCAGACAGACCAACCAACAATGTGATATCATCATTAAATACAACACGTTCAATCTTTAGTCCTGTTCTTAAATTCTCGAATTCAATCCATTTCAGCTTCACGTTTAACACCTCACATGTCCTCCCTTTCTTCAACTCTGCTTAAGTATTTTGAATGAGGAGAACAAATAACCTCTTTTTCCTTTGTTATAATTCCATTAAAATCAATATGCAATGACTATTCACATTGCATATTGATAGTGCTAAAAAAGTCCCCCGCCTTATGGCGGAGGACTTTTTATTACAACCGCTTGTTCTGTAATTATAGTATCAATTTCGGGTAGTAATGTCAACTTTTCTTCGTTGTAACCGTCTTTGCTTTCGACCAGCTGGCATAAATCTTTGTCGATTTTTTCCCAACCTTGACTGTCTGATACGTCCGGATGCGTACATAATATTTTTTCTTTGCTTTCAGCTTTGTAATCTTTTTGGAAGTCATGCTGTTCTTTGCAGCTTTTACAGTCTTTGTGGTTTTCTTTGTGAATTTACTGCTGGTGGAATACTGGATCTCATAACCGGCGGTCTGTTTTGTCTGCTTCTTCCATTTTACTGTGACCGTATTTTTTGAAGCTGTCAGTTTGGAAATGGCTGTATTCTTTGGCAGAATCGTAAATGTCTTTTTTACGGTTCCGGTATAATTGCCTTTTAATGTCACCGTCACTGTATATTTTCCAACATTTTGTGTCTTTTTCGGATAAGTCACCTTATAATCAGTACCGTTTTTCAGCCTCTTTCCTGCCGCATCCGTAATAGTTACAGATGGTTTCTGCTTCTTTCCATTATACGTCATAGATGTTTTGGAAAGTTTTATCGTTTTTGCAGCATAAATCACTTCCGTCTGTTCTGCCCCACATACCGAACATACTGCTGTAAATGTACCATTTTTACTGGTTGTTGCACGCTTTGTCACCTTTTTGTTTTTATAAGTATGCGCTGTCTTTGGAATCGATGTAGTATCCTTGACTGCCCCACAGATACTGCAGGTTAAAGTCTTTCTTCCCGGTTCAGTGCAGGTCGGCTGTTTCGTTATGCTCTCCGTATAATTGTGCTGACAGGTCACCGTATATGCTGCAGACGCCGTTCCGGTATAAGTACCTGTACCTATGATCGTTAATGTATAAGTACCTGTACCTGTGATCTCAAACCCACCTGTCACCAGATAATCACGTCCCTCGACTAATGTTTTACCATCACATTCAACCGCTGCTGTCACACTTTTTGCCGTACCGTTATATGTGGTGTTTCCAATCGTGATCTGCGCACCGGAAAGATCTTTTGGTGTACTTCCGACAACAAAAATAACTGCATTATCGTCCGTCTCTCTCGGCTGGTAGGTCACACTCATCCTGCCATCTTCCCCTGCCACTGCCTGACGGATATCTAAAATATTGTCAGAGGCGAGCAGGTCATCTGCAGTCAGGGATCTTGCCACATAAAAATTGTAGGTATCGTTCGGCGTCAGGTTTTTGAAAGATGCCGTCTGTGTGCCGATGGCGGTGTTGGTTTCGGTGGTGTCGGCTTTGAATACGGAGACTTCCTCTTCTTCAAATAATTCTGGCTGGTCTGCTAATTCAGACTCGGGTGCCTGCTTTGTAGAGTCCACTGCTGTATCTGAAGCCAATACAGAATCCGCGGATGCTTCCTCCGATTGTGTTGATATATCAAAATCAAATTTCAGATCAGATGGGAGGGCTACACCACCGGGGATGGTAATTTGGGTTGGGGTGTATCTAGCCTTTGTCGTTCCATCTCCTATCTGTCCATCAGAATTCCATCCCCACATATACAAACTGCCGTCTTGTGTAATTGCTCCACTGTGACCTACTCCTAAACTTACTGCTATTACATGATCCAGTATCTTCGTTGGCTTATACCTATCCTCTTCCGTTCCATCTCCTATCTCTCCATAAACATTCGATCCCCACATATACAAACTGCCATCCTGTGTAATTGCTCCACTGTTACCTGTTTGTAAACTTACTGCTATTACATGATCCAGTATCTTCGTTGGCTTATACCTAACCTCTGTCGTTCCATCTCCTATCCCTCCACGACTATTCGATCCCCACATATACAAACTGCCATCCTGTGTAATTGCTCCACTGTGACTTACTCCTAAACTTACTGCTATTACATGATCCAGTATCTTCGTTGGCTTGTATCTATCCTCTGTCGTTCCATCGCCTATCTGTCCAGAATCATTCGATCCCCACATATACAAACTGCCATCCTGCGTAATTGCTCCACTGTGACAATATCCTAAACTTACTGCTATTACATGATCCAGTATCTTCGTTGGCTTATATCTGTCCTCTGTCGTTCCATCGCCTATCTGTCCATAAACATTCGATCCCCACATATACAAACTGCCATCCTGCGTAATTGCTCCACTATAATAATCTCCTAAACTTACTGATACTACATGATCCAGTATCTTCGTTGGCTTATATCTATTCTTTGTCGTTCCATCTCCTATCTGTCCAAAATCATTAACTCCCCACATATACAAACTGCCATCCTGCGCGATTACTCCACTGTGATAATCTCCTAAACTTAACACCTGTGAATAACTATTTATCCCCACATCCGGTCTTATTGTATTGATCTGATTCTCTGAATTATTTCCTGTCCCGCCTCCAACTGTCTTACACAATGTAATCCGCAAGTCATCTATCGTCTCATCCATATGGATTTCAATGTTTCTTCTGGTAGGTACATACCCATCTTTTACCGGAGTGATCGTATACCGGCTTTCCGGCAGATAGACTGATAATTTGCCAAGCATATCCGTCTTTTTCTTTACTTCCTCAAACTGTCCTGTCTGATCCGTAATCGTTACTACAGTATCCGGCAGCAGATTACCATCCGTGTCAACCACAACCAGATTCAAACGATAACTTAAATGCGGACACTTCGTCAGACCATAATCATTATGATCAATGGAATAATAAAAATCAGCGATTTTCTTCGACTTCCCAATTAAATTTATATTATAGGAAATTTTACTCAGCATTTTCACGCCTGCTTTTAGCGTAAGCTCTGCATTAATTTTTCCTTCAATACATTTTTCACAGCTATGAATCGTCTTTTCCTGTTTTAGGATTTCCGGTTTCCATGATGCATTTAACTTAATGCCCGCTTTACCTGTAAGGCTTGCAGAAGCAACATTATTACTCAAAATTTTTACACGCGGTTCTAAAGAAAGCCCCCAGTAAAAACTTCCACTGATTTTTAGTTTAGGCGTACATTTTGGCATTGTGGTCAGGCTTGTAATTCCATTGTTATCTGCCTGAATGCCAAAAGTACCACTGATATCAGCGCCGACTGCACCATTAATTTCCCACTCATATATCATAGACGGCGTCAGTTCCACAATAATACCATAAAACATATATCCCACAGACGGTAGCGGTACAGTTGCTGTAAATTTTCCTTTTGCTGTAATATCAAGGCTGCCTTTATAATCCAGCTTTAATTCCACATAACACTTGGAAAATGTAAGATATAATTTTGCAGAACATGTAATCCGCATCCACAAACCGCCTGAAATACTGTAACTTCCATCAGAATCTTTTCCTGATTTATCCAATCTGAATTTCATTGTCTTTTTGACACTTCCACTGATGTCGGCTGCTTTATACTCACTGTTCTCCGGCTCATCCGAAAGTCCCTCATATGTGGCACCATCCCCACAGGCAGACGGATCGATCGTTGCGTTTGCAAGATCATCTGATGCATCAATTTTGACATAGGAAAATACATCCTCCATTTCAATGTCATCACCGGTAATCGTAACCGTTGTTCCATTTACATCAATCGATGCAACTTTCGTTATAATAAACTGACCATCTGCATATTCATAGGAAAAAATATCTCCTTCTTCCAAAGATGTCATGTCTGTATCTGCTTTTTTGATCACATATGTATTTGTGGAATCATCTGCCGACACCACAATATTTTTTTCTGTATCAGACGGAATGATAATGGTATCGTCTCCATAGACCGCAAAATTGTTCGTATCATCATCATCCAAATTCAGTACTTTTTCTTCGTCAAAATCATCTGTTGTCTTTGCTAAAAACTCCTGCATTTCCTGTGTATACATAGAGGATTCATATACCGTACAGATCGGACGAAGTGTCTCTGTTTCAATCAGATATCCACGCACCAGATAATATTGCGGAATCGTGCCGGAATTGATCGTTACTGTTGTTTCTGTCTCTGTATTTGTTACGTTCTTTTTTCCCGAAGCCAGCATCTGATTGCCGTTCTCATCATATACTGCAACGACAAGTGTTGCATCCTGTGTTGTTTCAAAAGAAACAGATGCCTGATTTCCGCTCATATCAATCGAAAACACATTACATCCATTATTTTCAGCCTGCTCGGCTGCAACACCAGAAAATTCCTGTGCAAACATTGATCCGAAACTGTCTGTTCCTCTGACCATCAATTCTGAGGTAACCCTGGCATCCGTTTTCTCTGTCTCCTGTAACTCCTCTGTCTGCTCTTCTGTTTCCGTCTCTTTAATTTCGACAGTCTCCTCTGTTTCTGTCATATCTGCTTCATTTTCTGTCTCTGTCTGTACGATTTCAGCCGCTTGTATTTCGTCCAGTTCTGTTTCTGTACCGTCTGATCCGGTCTTTTCTGTCAGAATCTCTTCCGATTCTTCTGTTTCTTCGCTTTCCGTAACTTTACTGCTCTCTGTCCCAGACTCCTCTTCCTGTACAACTGCCGTATCATCCTGCGCAGCAAATACACTGTCCGGAAATGAAATTCCCGTCATGGTCACTGTAACAGCAAGCAGACCTGCCAGTTA
>ERZ773173.2737-NODE-2737-length-12611-cov-5.157375_pt1 | contig 12611 bp, 11 predicted proteins | sample MGYA00580535_ERZ773173 | MGnify/ENA primary metagenome ERZ773173 (study PRJEB29015, sample SAMEA2737856) | human gut metagenome | biome: human gut; feature: human-associated habitat; material: faeces | place: China | collected 2012 ...
TGTAGTCATCCGCGCCGCAGTCCAGCCCGCGCACGGTGTCCAGCTCGCTGGATTTGGCCGTGACCATGATGATGGGCAGACGCCGCAGGGAAGGGGTGTTGCGCAGCTTTTTCAGGATGGAGAAGCCATCCTCACCGGGAAGCATGACGTCCAGGATGACCAGCTCCGGCACGGCGGCATTCATGGCCTGCCAGAAGCTCTCGGACGATTCAAAGCTCTGCACGTCATATCCGCTGGACTGGAGCGCATATTGCTCCAGCTCCCGGATGGCGGCGTCGTCTTCTACGATATAGATCATGCCTTGGGGTCCTCCTTTTCGCTTGCCACGGCGGGTTCACCGTCCGGGAAGAGATACCGCTCGCGGTAACGGTCCAGGCGGCGGCGGAACTGTTCGCTCTCCTTGGTGTCGTTGCCGTAGCGGAGATCGTTCAGATAGGCGTGGGTATCAAAGCTGTCCTGTGCGACTTCGATCTGGGCAACGGCAACGTTGCTACAGTGGTCGCAGACACGCTCATAGTTGGTCAGCAGGTCTTCCAGCACGAAGCCGTATTCGATGGAGCAGCTGCCAGCCTGCAGGCGGGCCACATGCCGTGCCTTGATGGCGCGGACCAGTTCGTCCACAACGGTCTCCATGGGTTCGACCTTGCTGGCCAGATGCAGGTCGGCCTTGCGGAACGCGTCGGTCGTGCGGCTCAGCACATCCTGCACCGCGCCTTCCAGAACCTGCAGCTCCTCGTGCGCATCCTGGGAGAACGCGATGTTCTTGGCGTGGATCTCTTCGGCAGAGCTGAGCAGATTCACGGAATGGTCGCTGATGCGCTCGAAATCGCTGATGGTGTGGAGCAGGGTATTCACGCTCTGGCTGTCGGCATGGCTCAGCTCCCGGCTGGACAGCTTGACCAGATAGGTGCCGAGGGCATCTTCGTACTGGTCTACCTTGGCCTCTTCGTCCCGGACTTTCTGGGCCAGGGTGTCGTCCCACTGGTGGGTCAGGCTCATGGCCTGCACCACGCCCACGCGGGCCAGCTCGGCCATATCCGCAGTGGCGGCGCGGGCGCGTTCCACAGCAACGGCGGGCGTCTTGAGCAGACGCTCATCCAGCAGGGCGAAGCTCTCTTTCTCGGCATCGTCCGGGATGGTGAGGATGGCCAGCTTTTCCAGAACGTTGGCGAACGGCAGCAGGACCGCCGTGGCCGCAATGTTGAACACAGAGTGGATGACAGCGATGCCCCACGCCGTGACGGTATCGTTGACAAAGGTGAAGTGCAGGACCAGATTCAGGCCATAGTACATTGCCAGAAAAAGGGTCACACCGATGATGTTGAAGTACAGATGCACCATGGCGGCGCGGCGGGCGTTTTTGTTGGCACCCACAGAGGAGATCAGCGCGGTGACGCAGGTGCCGATGTTCTGGCCCATGATGATGGGGATGGCGGCGGCATAGCTGACGCCGCCGGTGACGGACAGGGCCTGCAGAATGCCCACGGAGGCGGAGGAGGACTGGATGATGCCCGTCAGCACCGCGCCCACCAGCACGCCCAGGATGGGATTGCGGAACATCAGGAACAGCTGGGTGAACTCCGGCACGTCCTTCAGGCCGGACACGGCCCCGCTCATGGTCTCCATGCCGAACATCAGGGTGGCGAAGCCCAGCAGGATGGTGCCGGTGTCCTTCTTCTTGTCGGACTTGCAGAACATATAGAAGATGATGCCGATCAGGGCCAGCACCGGGGTAAAGGACGAGGGCTTCAGCAGCTGCACCCAGGTGCTGCCGCTGTCGATGCCCGCCAGGCTCAGCAGCCACGCGGTGACGGTGGTGCCCACATTGGCGCCCATGATGACGTTGATGGCCTGGCGCAGGGTCATCAGCCCCGAGTTCACGAAGCCCACCACCATCACCGTGGTGGCGGAGGAGCTCTGGATAATGGCGGTGATGCCCAGGCCCGTCAGGAAGCCCACGAACACCCGGCTGGTCATCTTATCCAGCAGGGTCCGCAGCTTGCCGCCGGCCCGGCGTTCCAGGGCCTGGCCCATCAGGTTCATGCCGAACAGGAACAGACACAGCCCGCCCACCAGCGTCAGCGCATTGAAAATAGTCATAATTCTTTACTCCCTCATTCCAGCTTTTTGACAATTGACAGTATAAAGGGTGTATGTCAAATCCGTTGTAATGGGTGTGTAAAATCTATGTAAAATTTTGGCGCAGAAAATTCCCGGGTCCACTGGGCCCGGGAATCCATTTTTTCACTTTTCGGAAAACACGTCCCAGTTTTTCACGAAATACTCCACGCCGGAGTACACCGTGGTCACCAGGATGACCCCCTGGCACACCAGGTTCAGCCAGTGGGGAATGCCGAACAGAATCAGGCAGATGCACACCATGGTGCTGGCAGTTTTGACCTTGCCGGACCAGCCTGCGGCGATGACCCGGCCCTTTTCCACGGCGATGAGCCGCATGCCGGACACGGCGAACTCCCGCAGCAGCACGGCGGCCAGGACCCAGCCCATCATGTCGCCGGTTTCCACGAACCAGCACAGGGCCGCCATCACCAGGCACTTGTCCGCCAGGGGGTCGGCAAACTTGCCGAAATCCGACACCTGGTTATAGTGGCGGGCGATGTAGCCGTCCAGCAGGTCCGTCAGGCAGGCCGCGATGTAAACGGCCAGGGCCACATAGCGGCTGCCGGGGAAGCCCCAGTAGGCAATGACCAGGAACACCGGGATCAGAAACACCCGGGCCAGGGTCAGTTTGTTGGCTGTGTTCATAGGCATGGTTCATTCCTCCGTTCGTTCACCGGTAAGCTCGCCGTCCATGGCCCCGGTGATGCGCACACGGACAAAATCTCCCGCTTCCACGGGCTGATCGGATGTGAAATAAATATTGCCGTCGATGCCGGGGCTTTCGGCGTAGCTGCGGCCTACATAGCTCATGGACTGGCCGTCCCACCCGTCGCACAGCACCTCCACGGTGTCGCCCATGCGGCTGTCGTTGAACTGGTCCATGACCTGGGACTGCACCTCCATCACCAGCTCCGCCCGGCGCTTGGCCTCCTCGGTGTCCACCCGGTTGAGCATCTTCGCCGCAGGGGTGCCCTCCTCCGGGGAGTAGGCAAAGGCCCCCACCCGCTGGAGCTTCTGCTCCCCCAAAAAGCCGCACAGCTCCTCGAAGGCGGCCTCGTCCTCATAGGGGAGGCCGGTGATGAGGCTGGTGCGCAGCACCACGCCTGGGATGCGGTCCCGCAGCCGGGCAAACAGGGCCTCCAGCCCCGCCTTGGTCTCCCGGCGGCGCATGGCCTTGAGCACCGCGTCGTTGCAGTGCTGGATGGGAATATCCAGATAGTTGCAGATCTTCTCCTCCCCGGCGATGGTGTCGATGAGCTCGTCGGACAGGTTGTCCGGGTACAGATAGTGCAGCCGGATCCAGTGGAAGGGCAGTTTGCACAGCTCCCGCAGCAGCTGGGGCAGACGGCGCTCCCCGTACAGGTCCATGCCGTAGCGGGTAATATCCTGGGCGATGACGATGCACTCCCGGACGCCGTCCTCCGCCAGGGCCCGGGCCTCGGCCAGGATCTCCTCCATCCGGCGGGAGCGGTAGTTGCCCCGCAGGGAGGGGATCACGCAATAGGCGCAGCGGTTGCTGCACCCCTCCGCAATCCGCAGATAGGCATAGTGCCGGGGGGTGGACAGCACCCGGGGCAGCTCTTCCACCGGGCCGTTGATGTCCGCGAAATGGCGGCACTCCCGACCCTCCATCACCTGCTCCAGGGCGGGCACGATGTCGCCGAAGCAGCCGGTGCCCATGATGCCGTCGATTTCCGGCAGCTCCTCCAGAATGTCCGCCTGATAGCGCTGGCTCAGGCAGCCGGTGACGAGAATCTTCTGAATTTCCCCGGCGTCCTTCAGCTGGGCGGCGGAGAGAATGGTGTCGATGGCCTCGCTTTTGGCGCTGTCGATGAAGCCGCAGGTGTTGATGACCACCACGTCGCTGCCGGGGCAGTCCTCCTGGACGGTGATGCCCGCCTGCAGGCACAGGGCCATCATCTGCTCGGTGTTGACCCGGTTCTTGTCGCAGCCCAGGGATACGAATGATACGTTCATGGTTGTGTTTCCTTTGCGTGAAGTTGTAAATGTGCCGGTCAATCCTCCGGCTCCCGGTCCAGCCGGGCCAGGGCGGGGCGGATATCCTGCCAGGAGAAGCCCCGGCGCTGCAGGGCGGCGGACAGCCGCTGGAGCGTGGCCCGGTCCGGGGTTTTTCCCCGGAGCTTGGCGGTCAGAAACCGGTCAATGGCCTCCTCCGGGTCCGGCATCCGGGCCAGGGCGTCGTCCCACAGCTCCCGGGGCACCCCCCGGTGCTGCAGCTCCTGGCGCACCCGGCCGGGGCCGTAGCCCATGGCGGCATAGTGCCGCACGATGACCCCGGCATAGGCGGCGTCGTCCACCGCGCCCAGGTCCGCCAGCCACCGGGCGGTCTCCTGAGCCTCCTGGGGGTCCGTTCCCTTTTTCACCAGCCGGTCGGACAGCTCCTTCTGGGACAGCATCCGCCGTCCGGCCATCTCCGCCGCCTGCTGCCGGGTCAGGGACCGGGCAGCCGCCCGGTTCAGCTCCTCCAGCACGTCCTCCGCCAGGTCCATGCCCGGGCGCAGGTCAAACCGCAGCAGCTCCTCCGGCGTGATGCGTAGCAGGTCGCCGCCGGTGAGATACACCAGCACCCGGTCCTTTTTGTGCAGGGACGGCTGGATGCGCTCAATCCTCGTCATCGAAGTCGTCGGCGGACACGTCCACCGCCCGGCCCGCCGCCTTGGCGGCGATCTTGGACTGGCTGCTCATCAGCTTGTGGAAGTCCCGGCGGATGGCGGCCTCCAGCTTGTCGGCCTCGTCGGGGTGATCCCGGAAATACTGCTTGGCAGCGTCCCGGCCCTGGCCCAGGCGGATATCCCCCATGTTGAACCAGGAGCCGCTTTTCTGGACCAGGTCCAGCTTCACGCCCAGATCCAGCATCTCGCCCAGGCGGCTGATGCCCTCGCCGTACATGATGTCAAACTCCGCCTCCCGGAAGGGGGGCGCCACCTTGTTTTTCACCACCTTGGCCCGGGTGCGGTTGCCGATGATCTCGCCGCCGGACTTCAAAGCCTCGATGCGCCGCACGTCGATGCGGACGGAGGCATAGAACTTCAAAGCCCGGCCGCCGGTGGTGACCTCGGGATTTCCGTACATGACGCCCACCTTTTCCCGCAGCTGGTTGATGAAGATGACGATGCTGTTGGTTTTGGCGATGACGCCGGTGAGCTTGCGCAGGGCCTGGCTCATAAGCCGGGCGTGCAGGCCCACGAAGCTGTCGCCCATCTCGCCCTCGATCTCCGCCCGGGGCACCAGGGCGGCCACGGAGTCCACCACCACCACGTCGATGGCGCCGGAGCGGACCAGGGCCTCGGTGATCTCCAGGGCCTGCTCGCCGGTGTCCGGCTGGGAGATCAGCATGTCCTCGATCCGCACGCCCAGGGCCCGGGCATAGGTGGGGTCCAGGGCGTGCTCGGCGTCCACAAAGGCCACCTCGCCGCCCAGCTTCTGGGCCTGAGCCAGAATGTGCAGGGCCAGGGTGGTCTTACCGGAGGACTCCGGCCCGTAGATCTCGATGATGCGCCCCCGGGGCACGCCGCCGATGCCCAGAGCCAGGTCCAGGGCCAGGGAGCCCGTGGGGATGGCCTCCACGTTGGTTTCGGCGTTTTCGCCATAGCGCATGATGGAGCCCTTGCCATACATTTTTTCGATCTGCTGCATGGCGGTCTCCAGCGCCTTTTTCTTGTCGGAGCCCGCAGGGACTGCGGCAGAGGTATCCTTTTTCGCTGCCATTTTCGTCTCCTCCTCTAATTTATATTGCCGTGATGGTATCACAAATCCTGTCCGGAAAAGCGGACAGTCAGATCTCCTGATACAGGTCCCCCAGCACCACCCGGGGGATGCCCGCCGGGTCCGGGAGAATTTCCAGGTCGCCGAAGCCCACGCTGCGCATCAGCCGCAGCACGTCGTCGGCCTGGCCGATGCCCACCTCGAAGCACAGCCGGGACCCGGGATGCAGCACCGAGCGCCAGTGGGCGCAGATGGCCCGGTAAAAGTCCAGGCCGTCGGCCCCGCCGTCCAGGGCCATATGGGGCTCGTAATCCCGGACGGAGGGGTCCAGCCCCGGCAGGTCGCCGGTGGGAATATAGGGGGGATTGCTGACGATGCAGTCAAAGTCCCCCAGCCGCTGCACCGGCGGGCGCAGGGCGTCCAGCTGCATGGCCGTCACCCGGCCGGTGAGGCCGCAGCGGCGGATATTCTGGCGGCAGACCCGCAAAGCCCCGTCGCTGAGCTCCCCCAGCACCACCCGGGCGGCGGGCACCTGGCTGGCGATGGCCAGCCCCAGACAGCCGGAACCGGCGCACAGGTCCAGGACCCGGGGAGCCTCCTGCTGCCGCAGCCAGCCGATGGCGGCCTCGGCCAGGGTCTCCGTGTCGGGCCGGGGGATCAGCACGCTTTCGCTGATGTCCAGGGGCAGGCCGTAAAACTCCCACTCGCCGATGAGATAGGCCACCGGCTCCCCGGCCAGACGCCGGCGGGCCAGCGCCCAGGCCGCCTCCTCCACCTCCGGGGACGCGTACAGCGCGCCGTCCCGCAGCAGCCGGGCCTTATCCTTTCCGGCGGCAAAGCACACCAGCTCCCGGGCCTCCAGGGTGGCGGCCTCGATCCCCGCCTGCCGCAGGGACCGCCGGATATCCAGGGTCAGATCGTTGTATGTAACAGCCATTACCAGGCGTCCTTTCCCTGCTCCTCCGGCAGCACCAGCTTCAGGGCCTCGATGGCCACCTCCAGCATGGAGTCGTCCGGCTCGTTGGTGGTGAAATTCTGCAGCCACATCCCCGGGGCGGACAGGATACGGGTGACGGCGTTGTCGTGGCGGCCCACAAAGCGGTTGAATTCATAGGTAACGCCCACCACCGGGATCAGCAGCAGCAGATGCATGGCCACCCGGACCCACAGATTCTGCCAGTTCACATAGCTGAACACGATGCTGCTGCACAGGATGGACACCACGATGACCACGAACAGGAAGCTGGTGCCGCAGCGGGGATGGTGCTTGGGCTGGATGCGGGCGTTTTCCACCGTCAGCGGCAGGCCCGCCTCATAGCAGAAGATGGTCTTATGCTCCGCCCCGTGATAGCAGAACACCCGGCGCACGTCCTTCTGCCTGGAGCAGAGGATCAGGTATCCCAGGAAAATGGCGATCTTCACCGCCCCCTCGATGAGGTTGTGGACGGCGGCATGCCGGGCGTGGAACAGCCCGGCGATGAAGGTGGGCAGCAGCATAAACAGCAGCAGGGTCAGCCCCAGGGACAGGATCACCGACATCCACACCAGCACCGACTGCAGCTTCTCCGCCGGAACGTGCTCCTCCAGCCACTTATCCAGCTTGGAGGGCTGGACGTTTTCGTCCTCGGGGTAATAGTCGGCGGAGAACATCAGGGCCTTGACGCCCCGGACCATGGAGTCCAGAAACGTGACGGCCCCCCGGATGATGGGCCAGCCCAGAATGGGGTACTTGTCCTTGATCAGGGTCAGCTCCTCCACCTTGGTCACCAGGCCCTCCGGCGAGCGGACCACGATGGCCTGCTTTTCCGGCCCGCGCATGAGAATGCCCTCGATCAGGGCCTGACCGCCGATGGAGGTGCGGAATTGCTTGTTGTTTTTTTCCATGGGGAATGGGTTCCTTTCCAGTATCATAACACACCCGCCGCAAAAATGCAACAGGCGTTCGATTTTTACAGCTCCTGGCCGGAGATGGGCAGCCGGATGGTGACGATGGCCCCGCCGCCGTCGGCGTTGCCGATGTCGAACACGCCGCCGTGGCGCTGGACGATCTCGTCGCACACCGCCAGGCCGATGCCGCTGCCCCGGGCCTTGGAGGAGCCCTTATAAAACTTCTGCTTCACAAAGGGGACCTCCGCCGGAGGGATGCCGGGGCCGTAGTCCCGGATACGCACCACATAGCTGTCCCCCTCCTGGGTCATATCCACGTCGATGCGCTTGCCTGCGCCGCCGTGCTTGGCGGCGTTGTCCAGCACGTTGCAGAACACCTGCTTCAGCCGCTGGGGATCCCCGGAGATGGGCTCGGTATACAGCTCCTGGCCGCTGTGATAGTTCAGCTGGATGCCGTCCTGGCGGAACAGCTCCCGATAGGTATAGATGGCATCCTCCAGCTCCGCCTGCAGGTCCATTTCCTCCACCTGCAGGGTGAAGCGGCCGTCCTGCATTTTGGAAAACTCCAGCAGCTCCTCCACCATGCCCGTCAGGCGGCGGGCCTCCTTGACGATGATGCGCAGGCCCCGGCGCAGCTGGCGGGGGTCGCCGGTCTCATCCCCCAGCAGGGTCTCGCCCCAGCCGCTGATGGCCGTCAGAGGGGTGCGCAGCTCGTGGGACACGGAGGAGATGAACTCCGTCTGCATTTTCTCGCTCTGGCTGATCTTCAGGGACATGTTGTTGATGTTGTCCACCAGCTGGCCCAGCTCGTCGGTATACTTGTTGGCGATCTGGATGCCGTAGCTGCCGGAGGAGATGCGCTTGGCGGCCTCGGACACCTCCGCCACCGGCTGCACCACGTTGTTGATGAAGATCAGGTTGGACACGAAGATCAGGAAAATCACCGCCGCGATGACGGCGGCCATCACCAGCACCGTCAGCCACAGCTGCTGATCCAGCAGCCGGGTAGAGGTGACGAACCGCATCACGGCCACCACCGTCCCGTTGTAGAACACTGGGCTGGACACCGCCAGGATGCTCTCGCCGGTCAGGGGGTCCCGGCCGGAGAAGGAGGCGGTCTTGCCGGTTTCCACGGCCCGGCCCACCTCCGGGGTGGCGGGGGTGCTGCCGGCCACGGCGCCCCGGGAGGACAGCTCCACCTGGCGCTTGCCGTTGATGAATTGCAGCTCCACGTTCTTGGCCAGGCTGTCGTTCATGCTGTAATCCGTGACGTATTGGGCGGCCCGGCGGTAATACTCGCTGTAGCTGCCCATGCTGTAGGCGCTGAAATAGTCGGAGCCGGACTTGGCCTTGGCCTCCAGAGAGGACCTGGCCCGGGCGTCCAGGCTGGAGCTGATGGTGGCGGCGAAGAGCACGCCCACCAGCACCAGAATGACGATAATGGGTCCCACGCTGCTGGCCAGCCAGCGGCGGCGCAGACCCCGCAGCTTCAGCCGCTTCCTCTGTCCCCGGGTGAACAGCCGCAGCTTGTTATCCGTGTTGGTATCCATGGCTTAAAAGCCCCACTTGTATCCGTAGCCCCACACGGTGTTGATATAGGTGGGGCTGGTGGGGCTGTCCTCGATTTTCAGCCGCAGACGCCGGACGTTGACGTCCACGATCTTCAGTTCGCCGAAATAGTCCCGGCCCCACACCAGGTCCAGGATCTCCTCCCGGGACAGGGCCTTGCCGGGATTTTCCATGAACATCCGCATGATGGAATACTCCACCTGGGTCAGCTTGATGCGCTGGCCGTTTTTCTCCAGGGTGCGGTTGCGGGTGTTCAGCAGGAAGGGTGGCTGGCTGATGGTGCCCGGCGGCAGTTCCTGGGTGCCGCCGCTGCTGCGGCGGATCAGGGCGTCCACCCGGGCAGTAAGCTCCACCGGGGAGAAGGGCTTGGTCACATAGTCGTCGGCCCCGTTCATCAGGCCCGTGACCTTATCCATCTCCTGGGACCGGGCCGTCAGCATGATGATGCCGATGCGGGGGTTGGTGGCCCGGATGCGGCGGCACACCTCGAACCCGTCGATGCCCGGCAGCATCACGTCCAGCAGGGCCACCAGCGTGTCCGGATTCTCGTGGAGCTTGTCCAGGGCCTCCTCGCCGGTCTCGGCCTCCACCACCTCGTATCCTGCCCGGCGCAGGTTGATCACAATAAAGCTGCGGATGCTGGATTCATCCTCCAGAACCATTACCTTTCTCATGGATTCGACGTTCCTTTCCTCGGATTTTCATGCGGCCCACTCGGCCACCACCAGGTTGAAGCCCAGGCGCAGGCTCTCCTCGTCCAGGCCGCAGTAGCCGGCCCCGGCCAGCAGCTCCCCGCCGTAGGTGACGCCGTTCTGGCGCTTGAGGGCCATGCGGCTGCCCATCATGGCCCGCTTTTCCCGGTTGTCGCCGGTAAGGGCGTACAGGGCCGCCACCGGCTGTCCGTTGGACAGCAGCACCACCTGGCTCTCGTACGCGCCGTTCTCGGCGGTGGTGAAGGTGGCCTCCCCCTGCCAGGTATCCGGCAGGCGGAAATACCACCCGGCGGACAGATCGTGATAGGTCACGCAGTGGACATCCGGGCTTTCGTCGCCGCAGTAGCTGATCCAGCGGACCAGCCCCCGCACCGCCGCGGCGGTGTTGGCGGCAGCGCCGCTTCCCGCGTCGGCGGCGGCAGTCTCCGGCGCGGGGATCTCCACGCTGCCGTCGCCGTCGATGTCCTGGGGCTTGAGCTGCATATAGGGGTACACGGCGGCGGTGAGGCCGGTGGTCCGGTCCTGGGCGATGTTGGTCAGTCCGCCGCTCTCCTGCCACACCAGGATATCCGTCATGGCCATGCCCTGGCTGTTGACGCCGGTGGCAAACACGGCGGGGGTGCCGTCGGAGAGCTTGCCCACCACCACGCTGCCCCGGCTCAGCTCCGCCATGGTGTAGGACAAGACGCTGCTGTAGCTGGCGGAGATCACATCGTCCTTGCGGATATACAGCCCCGCCACCGGCTGTCCGTCGTTATCCGAGCGGAACAGCAGCAGGCTCTTGACGCCGTCGCCGTCCAGGTCCGTGACGGTGAAGCGGGTATAGCCGCTTTGCAGCAGCACATAGGGGTCCGGCTGGGGCACATACACGGCCACGGTCTGCACGTCGGCGCTGATGCGCCAGCCCACGATGATCTCCAGCCGGCCGTTGCCGGTGAGGTCCTCATACTGGACGCTGTCGATGGCGGTGCCGCTGCTCTCGATGACGCACAGGCGGTGATAGGTGTCGTCCTCCGGCCGGAAAACGAAGATTTTCAGGGGCTTTTCGTCGTCCTGCAGCCGCATGAACACCAGGGCCTCCGACAGGCCGTCGTTGTCCAGGTCCACCATCTGCACCGGCTGGATGTTCTGCCCGGTGCTGGGGCCCACCAGCTCATAGCCCTGCTTCTGCAGGTCGTCCAGCTCCTGGGACAGCCCCTCGTATTCCGCCGCCACCCGGGGCAGGGTGAACAGATCCTCCACCGACGAGCGGAACATACACCCGGTCAGGGTCAGCGACATAACCGCCGCCAGAAGCAGCGCCGCCACGCGCTGCGGCAAATGTTTCATTGGAACGATCCCTCCCCCGGTCCGACTTTTTCACTCATCTATCATATCACAGGTTTCGCCGGTTGTGTAGCCCTGTTTTGCTCCCGTCACAGAAAATTTATCGTCAGGCCCCGGGAAATAAAAAATGTGGGGCGGGGGCCTGCGGCCCCGCCCCACCGGAAACTGTCAAAAAAGGGTAGAACCCTTTTTTGACAAAAGGCTTGCAGTCTGCCGCGCGCATAATTTGTTCGCCTATGGGCGAACAAATTCCACACTTGCAGACTGAGAAGAATTTTTTGCCAGGTACACGCCCCGGCAAAAAATGGATTGCATTTCATTTGCCGCCTGCGGGCGGCAAACTCTGCGAGGCTTTTTTGATAAGCTGTTGAACCCCGGCGCGGTGCGCCGGGGTTCATACGTTCTGTTCGTTGTGTTGGCTCTCCATCAGGCGGCGGGCCTTTCTCCTGGCCCGGGTCAGGGCCATGCGGACGCTGTCGGGCTTCACGCCCAGCTCCCGGGCCAGCTCCCCGTCCGAATAGTCCAGGATATACCGGGCCTCCAGCAGCCAGCGGGTGTTCTCGTCCAGCCGGGGCCACACCTGGGCCAGGGCGTCCAGCTCCAGGCGGCGCAGCACCCGGTCCTCCACCTCCTGCCGCTCATCCGGGACCTCCGGTCCGCCGTCCAGCGGCAGCCAGGGATGGCGGCCGCTGTCCCGGACGGCGTTATAGGCCGTGTGGCGGCAGGCGGCGGCAATATACCCCGCCAGACCCTCCGGCTCCAGCCGGCGCAGGGTGTCCAGATGGTCGATGAGCCGCAGCAGGGTGGTTTGCAGCACGTCCTCCGTGGCCCACTTGTCGCCCAGGATATCATAGATGGTACGATACATCAGCCGCTGATACTTCACAAACAGGCGGGTCATATAGGCCCGGTCGTCATCGTCCCGGATCGCAAGGATGCAGATCGGCAGCATATGGACCCTCCTCTCCCCGGCGGCAGCCGCCGGACCAAAAAATCGACATTTTATATTATAGAGGCCGTTCCCGGAAAAGCAAGAAAATTTTTCAAAAACCCGGTTGCAAATTCCCGGAACCGGTGTTACTTATATAGAGGGGTTACCAGGAAAGCGAAATCTGCGAAAGGAAGTGGATGCAATATGAACAACCGTCAACAGGCCCGGGAGGAGGCCCTGTTTGTTCTGCTGATGGACCAGGTGGCCCGGCAGCAGGACCGGCAGGCCCGGCAGCTGGGCCGGGCGCTGGAGGAGGACCCGGAGGCGGCCCTGTCCCC
>ERZ773173.2749-NODE-2749-length-12540-cov-3.056548_pt1 | contig 12540 bp, 10 predicted proteins | sample MGYA00580535_ERZ773173 | MGnify/ENA primary metagenome ERZ773173 (study PRJEB29015, sample SAMEA2737856) | human gut metagenome | biome: human gut; feature: human-associated habitat; material: faeces | place: China | collected 2012 ...
ACGTGTTCATCGCCACCCTGTTCACGGACGGAATCATCGAACATCTGCTAAAACCACAAGAAAGACGGGTCAAGAACTATTACGTCTACCGAGACTCGCTGCACGGGACGAACATCCCCCGTACCACCTCTCTCCGCGCCCCTCCCTATTCTGTTTTCGCGTAAGACCAACGTGAATGCAAACTTGTTGCATCTGCGTCACCCTATCTTTGTAACGTAAAAACAGTAAATTTTAGTAGGAAAATATCATTTATGAAAAAACTTATTTTTATGGGAATCCTGGGCTTATTCGCTTTAGGAGCCTGCAATAACAAGAATACACAAGGTCATGAAGGACATGGCCATAGTACCGTCACACACAACAACGATGAACACAACCATGAAGCGGAAGGTCACAACCATGAAGCGGAAGGACATACCCATGGAACAGAAGGAGAATGCAACGGCGATCATAAACATGATGCGGCCGACAATCACCAAGGCACTGCTGCCGGACACGATGAAACTGCCGAAGCCGCCCACAGCGACGAAATCATCCTCCCGAAAGCGAAAGCCGATGCTGCCGGAGTAAAAGTAAGCATTGTAGAACCCGCCCCTTTCCAACAAGTAATCAAGACCAGCGGACAGGTATTAGCTGCACAAGGCGACGAATCCGTCGCGGTAGCCACTGTGGCAGGTGTTGTCTCATTCCGCGGAAAGGTGACGGAAGGCATGAGTGTAGGCAGCGGCACTCCGCTAGTGACCATTTCCTCGCACAACATCGCAGACGGCGACCCGGTGCAACGTGCCCGCATCGCTTACGAAGTGTCGAAGAAAGAATACGAACGGATGAAAGCGCTTGTCAAAAACAAAATCGTATCCGACAAGGATTTTGCACAGGCAGAGCAGAATTACGAGAATGCCCGCATCAGCTATGAGGCGCTCGCAAAGAACCATTCGGCAATCGGACAGAACATTACCGCTCCTATCGCCGGCTACGTGAAAAGTATTCTGGTGAAAGAAGGGGATTATGTCACAATTGGCCAGCCATTGGTCAGCGTGACACAGAACCGCCGTCTGTTCCTCCGTGCCGAAGTGTCGGAAAAGTATTACCCGTATCTCCGTACAATTAATTCCGCCAATTTCCGGACACCATATAATAATAAGGTATATGAATTGGGAACATTGAACGGCCGGCTTCTCTCGTTCGGCAAAACAGCGGGAGACAACTCTTTCTATGTCCCCGTAACTTTTGAATTTGACAACAAAGGCGACATCATAGCCGGTTCGTTCGTAGAGGTCTACCTGCTTTCCTCCCAACTGGAGAATGTCCTTTCCCTTCCCCGCACGGCACTGACCGAGGAACAGGGAATCTACTTTGTATATCTGCAACTTGACGAAGAGGGATACAAAAAGCAAGAAGTGACTTTAGGCGCCGACAACGGCAAAAATGTGCAAATCCTCACCGGAATAAAACCGGGCGACCGCGTAGTGACGGAAGGAGCTTATCAGGTTCGTCTGGCAAGCGCCAGCAACGCAATTCCCGCACACAGCCACGAACACTAAGCGGCAAGGCGCCGCAGCCGGATTGCTTTGCGGTGCATCTATCTCATTTTTTATCACTCAATTGATGAATTATCATGCTTAACAAAATTATACATTACTCCCTGCATAACAGGTTGGTCGTACTCTGCGCGGCTTTCCTCCTGCTCATCGCGGGCACCTACACTGCCATGAATACCGAAGTTGACGTCTTCCCCGACCTCAACGCCCCGACGGTGGTTATCATGACCGAAGCCAACGGTATGGCAGCCGAGGAAGTGGAACAACTCGTTACCTTTCCTGTCGAAACAGCCGTAAACGGTGCTACCGGTGTACGCCGTGTCCGTTCTTCGTCCACCAACGGCTTCTCCGTTGTCTGGGTGGAATTTGACTGGGGAACAGACATCTACCTCGCCCGCCAGATTGTCAGCGAGAAACTGGCGGTAGTCAGTGAATCCCTCCCCGTCAACGTGGGCAAGCCGACGCTGGGCCCGCAATCTTCTATCCTGGGCGAAATGCTGATTGTCGGTCTGACCGCCGACTCGACCTCCATGCTCGACCTCCGCACGATTGCGGACTGGACGATTCGCCCGCGCCTGCTGTCCACCGGAGGGGTGGCACAGGTAGCCGTGTTGGGCGGAGATATCAAAGAATACCAGATTCAACTGGACCCGGAACGGATGCGCCACTACAGCGTTTCAATGGGTGAAATAATGGCTGTCACCCAAGACATGAACTTAAACGCCAACGGTGGCGTACTTTACGAGTTCGGAAATGAATATATCGTGCGTGGGGTACTTTCTACCCCGAAGGTCGAGGAGCTAGGCAAAGCAGTCGTAAAAACAGTAAACACTTTCCCCGTCACACTGGAGGACATCGCCGACGTGAAAATCGGCCCCAAAGCTCCGAAACTGGGAACCGCTTCCGAACGCGGCAAACCTGCCGTACTAATGACAGTCACCAAACAGCCTGCCACTAGTACCCTCGAACTGACCGACAAACTGGAAGCCTCTCTGAAAGACCTCCAAAAGAACCTGCCTGCCGACGTGAAAGTGTCTACTGACATTTTCCGCCAAAGCCGTTTCATCGAAAGTTCGATCGGCAACGTGAAGAAGTCGCTTTTTGAAGGCGGTATTTTCGTGGTGATCGTCCTGTTCCTGTTCCTGGCAAATGTACGTACAACGGTGATCTCGCTGGTGACACTGCCTATCTCACTGCTCGTCTCCATTCTTACGCTGCACTATATGGGATTGACTATCAACACAATGAGTCTCGGTGGTATGGCCATTGCTATCGGTTCACTGGTGGACGACGCGATCGTGGACGTCGAAAACGTGTACAAGCGCCTGCGGGAGAACCGGCAGAAACCGGAGGCCGAACGGCTCAGTACACTGGAGGTGGTATTCAACGCCTCGAAGGAAGTTCGTATGCCTATCCTTAATTCGACGTTGATTATTGTAGTCAGTTTTGTCCCCCTGTTCTTCCTGAGCGGAATGGAAGGAAGAATGTTGGTCCCGCTGGGCATTGCGTTTATCGTGGCGTTGTTCGCTTCGACGGTTGTTGCGCTGACGCTGACCCCGGTACTTTGCTCGTATCTGCTGGGCAGTAACAAGACGAACAAGGAACTGAAAGAGTCATTCGTAGCCCGTTGGATGAAAGGGATTTACGGGAAGGCACTGACTTGGGTACTGGCCCACAAACGGGTGACTTTGGGAAGTACAATCGGACTGTTTGTGGTCGCTCTCGGTGTGTTCTTCACTCTCGGACGCAGCTTCCTGCCTTCTTTCAATGAGGGCTCGTTCACAATCAACATCAGTTCGCTGCCGGGCATTTCGTTGGAAGAAAGCAACAAAATGGGACATCGTGCCGAGGAACTGCTGCTGACAATTCCAGAGATACAGACGGTAGCCCGCAAGACGGGACGTGCCGAACTGGACGAGCACGCGCTTGGCGTGAACGTCTCGGAAATCGAAGCTCCGTTCGAGCTGAAAGACCGTCCGCGCAACGAGCTCGTTGCCGAAGGGCGCGAGAAACTAGGAACGATCACCGGTGCAAATATAGAAATCGGTCAGCCTATCAGCCACCGAATCGATGCCATGTTGTCCGGTACAAAGGCAAACATCGCCATCAAACTTTTCGGCGATGACTTGAACAAGATGTTCTCACTCGGCAACCGGATAAAGGACGCTATCGGAGATATACCGGGCATTGCCGACCTCAACGTGGAGCAGCAGATCGAGCGTCCGCAGTTGAAGATTCAACCGAAACGGGAGATGCTTGCCAAGTTCGGGATTACCTTGCCGGAATTCTCGGAATATGTCAACGTTGCCCTTGCAGGAAAAGTGATCTCGCAGGTTTATGAACAGGGAAAGAGCTTCGACCTCATCGTAAAAGTGAAGGATGACGCACGGGACGAAATGGAGAAAATCCGCAACTTAATGGTAGACACCAACGACGGCCGCAAAGTGCCTCTGAACTACGTGGCGGAAGTGGTTTCGGCCATGGGACCGAACACGATCAACCGCGAAAACGTGAAGCGCAAAATCGTGATTTCCGCCAACGTGGCGGACCGTGACCTCCGAAGTGTGGTAAACGACATCCAAAAGCGTATCGATACGTCTATACAGCTCCCCGAAGGCTATCACATCGAATACGGTGGACAGTTTGAAAGCGAACAAGCCGCCAGCCGGACATTGGCGCTGACGTCATTCATCAGCATTGTTGTCATCTTCCTGCTGCTTTACAACGAGTTCCGCAGCGTGAAGGAATCCGGCGTTATCTTGTTGAACCTGCCGCTTGCACTGATCGGCGGTGTTTTCGCACTGGTCATCACGACGGGTGAGGTCAGCATTCCGGCAATTATCGGGTTTATCTCCCTGTTCGGCATTGCGACCAGAAACGGTATGTTGCTTATCAGCCACTATAACCACCTCCAAAAAGAGGAAGGACTGAACGTATACGACAGTGTCATGCAAGGCTCGCTCGACCGTCTGAACCCGATTCTTATGACAGCGCTTTCGTCGGCACTGGCACTGATCCCGCTGGCGCTCGGCGGCGACTTGCCCGGAAACGAAATTCAAAGTCCAATGGCCAAAGTTATCTTGGGCGGACTTTTAACCTCTACGTTCCTGAACGGTTTCATCGTTCCGATTGTTTACCTGATGATGCACCGCCGGCCTACCGACGCTGCACCGGAGCAAGAATCCCTCGCGACACCCTGCTAATCATCAGCCAGACGTAATAGAAGAAACAAATAAAAGAAAAAGTATGAAACGGATTATCATTATAAGTTCTTTTGCTGCCACTGCACTCTTCACCCTGACGGGGGGTGTGCAGGCACAGAACAGCATAGAACAGGTATTAAAAAATATAGAAACGAACAACAAGGAGTTGCAGGCGAACGCCCAACTGATTACCTCGCAGAAACTGGAATCCAAAACGGACAACAACCTGCCCGATCCTACCTTGTCCTACGCTCACCTCTGGGGAGCAAAGGACAAAAACGAAACAATCGGCGAACTCGTCGTTTCGCAGAGTTTCGACTTCCCCAGCCTGTATGCCACGCGCAATAAACTGAACCGGTTGAAGGCAGGGGCTTACGACAGCCAGGCGGACGTATTCCGTCAGGACAAACTGTTGCAGGCGAAAGAAGTCTGTCTGGACATTATCATGCTCCGCCAGCAGAAACAAATTCTCGAAGAAAGGCTCCGCAACGCGGAAGTACTCGCTGAAATGTATGCCAAACGTCTCCAAACCGGAGACGCCAACGCCCTCGAGACGAACAAAATCAATCTGGAATTACTGAACGTCCGCACAGAAGCCTCACTCAACGAAACGGCGCTCCGCAACAAAATGCAGGAACTGAATACGCTGAACGGCAATATCCCGGTGGTCTTTGAAGAAAGCCGGTATCCCCTCACTCCTTTTCCCTCCGATTACCAGATCTTGAAATCGGAAGTGCTCTCTGCCGACCGTACCCTCATGGCGCTCGGCAACGAAAGCCTCGTTGCCCGGAAACAAATAGCGGTCAACAAATCGCAGTGGTTGCCGAAACTGGAACTGGGATATCGCCGGAACACAGAAACGGGCACACCTTTCAACGGGGTAGTAGTCGGCTTCTCTTTCCCTCTTTTCGAAAACCGGAACAAGGTGAAGATTGCGAAAGCACAAGCTTTGAACATCGACCTGCAAAAAGAAAATGCCACGTTGCAAGTTGAATCCGAATTGTCACAGCTCTATCGTGAAGCCAAAGCACTGCATAACTCCATGGAAGAATATAAAAAGACGTTCCGGTCGCAACAGGACTTGGCATTGCTGAAACAGGCACTCACCGGAGGACAAATCAGCATGATAGAGTATTTCGTAGAAGTATCCGTCATCTACCAGAGCCACCAGAACTATCTGCAACTCGAAAACCAATATCAGAAAGCAATGGCACGGATTTACAAAAGTAAGTTGTAGACCTTATCCGGCCTTTACAACACGCGGATCTTTTCCGGCAAATACCCGCTACGGATACGCCATTCCTGCGGATAAAGATTATTAGCCCGGTTGCCGATATTCTTCACAAAACCCAGAGGAATATTTCGATAAGTGAGCAAAACATACCCGCGAGGGGCTGTCGCCGGCAAAGTGACAGCCTCTTTCCGCAAATAAGCGATTGCTTGTTCATAACTCACCGCCTCGGTTGCAAAAACATCCTGCCGCAGAAGAAGGGCACTCATGGCCAAGGCATGGGCGGGAATCAGATCTTTTCCTTTCACCTCGCCAACCGAAACGCCTGCCTGCACCACCCGCAAATGTTGTTTCATGGCAGCCAGTTCGGCTACGCATTGCTGAGGAAACGCGTGTATTTCAGCACCTTCTGCCGACAAGACGTACTTTCCGGCACACTCATCATTCAGCCATTTTCCGGCCGTTGCCATGTTTTCCTTGGAGACAGGCGAAGAAGAGGCTCCCCCACCTTTCTTACCTTTTTTTCCGGCGGATTTTCCTTTCGGAAACGAATAATAATCGGCATAACTGTCCTCCCCTGCCGTTTCCGGTTTGCGGAGTACAGACAAGAAAAAGCCTTCACCCTTCGTCTTATGCGGGAAAAAGTGATATACGGAAGCCGATTCGCCGCACAGCAGATTTCCTGTGATATTCCACTCTTCCCGAATATCTACCGCCAACGATTCCGCCCCAAATTCCTGCTGAATCCAACGGACATTTTCTTCGTCCTCTTTCGTGTTATATGTACAGGTACTGTATATAAGAATGCCTCCGGGCTTCAGACTCGGCCAAACGTCCGCAATAATCCTCCGTTGCCGTTGCCAGCAAATTTCCACATTCTCCGGACTCCATTCTTCAACGGCCACCGGATCTTTACGGAATATCCCTTCGCCGGAGCAAGGCACATCTGTCAGAATAACGTCAAAGAAAGAAGGCAAAGCCGAAAAATCAGCCGGGTCGTTATTCGTAACCACCACATCCGGATGTCCCCATTTCGTCAGGTTCTCCGCCAAAATCTGCGACCGGTTCCGGATTACCTCGTTGGCAACCAGCAAACTACCTTCGGGCAACACACTACGAGCATGGGTCGATTTCCCTCCCGGAGCGGCACAAAGGTCGAGCATCACCACCGGCTTCGTGACATGCTGCCGGAGCACCTGTTCCACGAACATCGAAGAAGCCTCCTGCACATAATAACACCCTGCATGAAACAACGGGTCGAATGTAAAAGTGAGCCGTTCGTCGAGGTAGATTCCCTCCGAAGACCAGGGAGGTTGAACCGATAGAGCATTTTCCACTTTCAGCCGATGAACTTTCAACCGATTCAGTCTAATGCTCACAGGAGGTTCCTGCTGCAAGGCGGAAACCAGTTTTTCGTATTCTTCGACGCCCAACAAAGCGCGGGTATATTCTGTAAAAGAAGCGGGTAAATTCATTTTTCATTTATTAATTCCTGCAAATATCAAAAATATTTCGTCTCTTTGCAACTTTCTGACATACGAACTACGTCTAACAGACAAAGAAACAAATAAAAGAATTAATATATGAAACGGATTTTAATTGCTTTACTGGTCATGATGACCATTTTCTCTTTGGCAAACGCCCAGAAACAAACGACTATTGTGAACGACTCTACCGGAAACGTAAAAGTGACCGTAACGAAAGGGAAAGGCAAGGATGCCAAGGTTAATGTCGGCAACACGGCCGTCACTGTGATCGGCATCGATGACGAAGACGCCGACACGACAAGTGTAGATACGGGCAAAGTGAGTAGCTCCTCGCGCGGCTCTCACGGAAAAGCGAGCTTCACCATCAGCTCTGACGACGATGACTTCCCGTTCAATAATTTCGGAGATGCAGTTGGAGGAGGTATTCTGGTAGCCATCATCAGCATCATTGCCATATTCGGAATGCCGGTATTCATCATATTTGTAGTCTTCTTCTTCCGCTACAAGAACCGGAAAGCACGCTACCGTCTTGCCGAACAGGCTCTCGCAGCCGGTCAGCCTCTTCCGGAAGAATTCATACGGGAGCACAAATCGACAGACCAACGTACACAAGGAATCAAAAATACCTTTACAGGCATCGGGCTCTTCATATTCCTCTGGGCGATTACCGGCGAATTCGGAATTGGCGCTATCGGACTGCTCGTCATGTTTATGGGACTGGGACAATGGCTGATCGGCTACAAGCAACATGCCAACGAGGAAACCAAGAACAGAGAAACCGCCATCAGAAGCAACGACATCATCATCTCGGAGAAGAACGACGAAGAGAAGAACGAAGAAAATAGATGAGCCAACTCAACGATATATCGCTAGTCGCACAGGTCGTGGTGTTCAAGAACACCAGGGCCTTCGACCAGTTGGTACAAAAATACCAGTCGCCTGTCAGACGCTTCTTCCTGCATCTGACTTGCGGTGACAGCGAATTGAGTGACGACTTGGCACAGGATACATTCATCAAGGCATATACCAATCTGGCCTCGTTCCGTAACTTGTCGAGTTTCTCCACATGGCTATACCGTATTGCTTATAATGTTTTTTATGATTATATTCGCAGCCGGAAGGAGATGGCAGACCTGGATACCAGGGAAGTAGACGCCGTCAACTGCACCGAACAAGCGAACATAGGGCAGACAATGGATGTTTATCAGTCACTCAAATCGCTGAAGGAAGTGGAACGAACCTGCATCACGCTGTTTTACATGGAAGATGTAAGCATCGACAAGATTGCAGGAATAACGGGAATACCGGCAGGGACGGTGAAAAGCCACCTGTCGCGTGGAAAAGAAAAATTAGCAACGTATTTAAAAAGAAACGGTTATGACGGAAATAGATAATGATAAACTTCTGAAAGATTTCTTCGCAGAAAACAAGCGGGAAATAGCCGACAACGGATTCAGCCGCCGCGTCATGCACCACTTGCCCGACCGCAGTAACCGGTTGGCACGCCTCTGGACTGTATTCGTAATGGCAGTAGGAGCCACGCTCTTCGTCACCCTGGGCGGACTGGAAGCTGTATGGGAAACACTGAAAGATGTACTCATCGGCATGATCAACCACGGCGCAACCAGCCTCGATCCGAAATCAATCATCATTGCAACGGTCGTCCTACTGTTCATGGCCGGACGGAAAGTAGTATCAATGGCATAACAATGCTTGTCACACTCTGTGCCAAGGGCTTGGCACAGTTGTGACACCGCACTGGCACAGCAATGACAAGCCGTTGGCACAAGTGTGACAACGGCAGGGAACACAGCAGATCAGATGTATCGAACGAATATAATTCCCCAGATCAAGAGATTCTTGTTCATTTCTTCTGTTAAAGTATAATAAATTAGCCCTCCTCTCCCGATAGCTCCAAACATAGATGTTGTATCTTTGTTACTTTGTAAACTAAAATAGCGAGAAGAGTTTTGAAACTACGTATATTTCTTTTATTTCTGTTTCTGTCTTTATTCCGTGCTCAGGCAGATGTCATCGACAGTTTGATGACGCATTCCAGAGACTCCATAGCTCTGACAAGTGACTCCCTTGTATTACGTTTCTTATCGGAGTCAGGGATTCCTATATCCGACAATAACAAGGTTAGGTTACTGAAAAGCGGACGAGAAAAATTCATTGATTTATTCAGCGCCATCCGCGACGCCAAACACCACATTCATCTGGAATACTTCAATTTCCGCAATGACTCTATAGCCAATGCGCTTTTCGATCTGCTGGCCGAAAAGGTGAAAGAAGGCGTGGAAGTACGGGCCATGTTTGATGCGTTCGGCAACTGGTCGAACAATAAACCGCTCAAGAAGAGACATCTCAAAAAAATACGGGAGCAGGGAATCGAGATTGTCAAGTTCGACCCGTTCACCTTTCCCTACATCAATCATGCGGCACACCGTGATCACCGCAAAATAGCCGTCATCGACGGCGAAGTCGCCTATACGGGAGGAATGAACATCGCCGACTACTACATCAACGGACTCCCCAAAATCGGCACATGGCGTGATATGCACATGAGAATAGAAGGCGATGCCGTCAATGACCTGCAAGAAATATTTCTTACCATATGGAACAAGGAGACTAAACAAAACATTGGCGGCGAAGCATACTTCCCCAAGCACAAGGAGCAGTCGGACACCACCAATATAGGCGTCGCCATCGTAGACCGCACTCCGAAGAAAAACAGCCGTATGCTCAGTCATGCTTATGCCATGTCGATCTATTCGGCACAGAAAAATGTGCACATTGTCAACCCGTATTTTGTGCCCACATCCTCCATCAACAAAGCGCTTCAACGCACCATCGAACGGGGTGTGGATGTCACGATTATGGTTTCTTCCGCCTCCGATATTCCGTTTACTCCGGACGCCGCCCTCTACAAACTTCACAAACTGATGAAAAGGGGAGCCACCGTCTATATGTACAATGGCGGTTTCCATCATTCCAAAATCATGATGGTCGACGATATTTTCTGCACGGTAGGCACCGCAAACCTGAACAGCCGCAGCCTCCGATACGACTACGAGACGAACGCTTTCATCTTCAACAAGGAAATTACAGGCGAACTGAACGAAATGTTTCAGAACGATATAGAGCACTGTACGCAGCTGACACCAGAATTCTGGAAAAAGCGCTCACCGTGGAAGAAGTTCGTCGGATGGTTTGCCAATTTATTCACGCCATTTTTGTAATTTTGCACAAAGAGGATGACTAAAAAGCCAATAGTATCCCAAACTCTCCTCCTTCCCGAAAGAGGGGATTGGAGAGGCTACCGACTTTTAAGCACAGCCTTGCAAATGCATTAACGCTTTGATAATTTACTCATTATGAAACAATATCTCGATTTACTGAACCGTGTGTTGACTGAAGGCACGGAGAAAAGCGACCGCACCGGTACCGGAACGATCAGCGTGTTCGGTCACCAAATGCGCTTCAACCTCGACGACGGCTTTCCCTGTCTCACCACCAAGAAATTACATCTGAAATCAATCATATATGAATTGCTGTGGTTCCTCCAAGGAGACACGAACGTGAAATACCTGCAAGAACACGGCGTCCGCATCTGGAACGAATGGGCGGACGAAAACGGTGATCTGGGACATATCTACGGTTACCAATGGCGTTCGTGGCCCGACTACAACGGCGGATTCATCGACCAGATCAGCGAAGCGATAGAGACGATCAAACAGAACCCGGACTCACGCCGGATTATTGTCAGTGCATGGAACGTAGCGGATTTGAATAATATGAACCTCCCTCCCTGTCATGCTTTTTTCCAGTTCTACGTAGCGGACGGACGACTGAGCCTCCAACTTTACCAACGCAGCGCCGACATTTTCCTCGGCGTGCCTTTCAACATTGCTTCATACGCACTGTTGCTGCAAATGGTAGCGCAGGTGACGGGATTGAAGGCCGGAGACTTCGTTCATACATTCGGTGACGCACATATCTATCTGAATCATCTGGAACAGGTAAAACTGCAACTGTCCCGCGAACCGCGTCCGTTGCCGCAGATGAAAATCAACCCGGATGTGAAAAGTATCTTCGATTTCAAATTCGAGGATTTCGAACTGGTGAATTATGCCCCGCATCCGCACATCGCAGGTGTGGTAGCAGTCTGACCCCGGCACGATGCAGACGGGAGAATATCAAACGAACTTAATCTGTATGAGTAAAATATCTATTATAGCGGCCGTAGACCGCCGCATGGCTATCGGATTCGAGAACAAACTCCTTTTCTGGTTGCCCAACGACTTGAAACGCTTCAAGGCATTGACTACCGGAAACACCATCATAATGGGAAGAAAAACCTTCGAATCGCTGCCGAAAGGTGCGCTGCCCAATCGCAGAAACGTTGTATTATCCACCCGTCCGGATACAGTATGCCCCGGTGCGGAAGTCTTCCCGTCGCTGGAAGTCGCCCTGCAAAGCTGCAAGGAAGATGAGCACGTCTATATAATAGGTGGCGCAAGCGTCTACCAGCAGGCACTTCCTCTTGCCGACGAACTTTGTCTGACGGAAATAAACGACGTTGCTCCTGAAGCCGACGCCTTCTTTCCGGAAGTATCTCCGGCTCAATGGCACGAAAAAAGCAGAGAAGCTCATCCTGTGGATGAGAAACATCTCTGCCCGTATGCTTTTGTAGATTACGTGAAACAGTAAGCTATTTTATTCTGTACGATTAATCTTCGTCTTCAATGTCGACCATAATCGGCATCTGCCGCTTAATGGCTTCATGGAAAGAGATCAATGTCTCCGTACGCGCCAACCCCAGAGGTTGCAATTTATCATGTATGATACTCAGCAAATGGTGATTGTTCTTAGCGTAAATCTTGATAAACATATCATATTTACCAGTAGTGAAATGACATTCTACTACTTCCGGAATAGCTTCCAAAGCTCTTGTTACCGAATCAAAGGATTCCGGATCTTTCAGATATATACCAATATAAGCACAAGTTTCATATCCTATCTTCTCAGGATCGATCACATATTCCGATCCTTTCAATATTCCCAGATTAGTCAAC
>ERZ773173.2755-NODE-2755-length-12516-cov-2.767354_pt1 | contig 12516 bp, 6 predicted proteins | sample MGYA00580535_ERZ773173 | MGnify/ENA primary metagenome ERZ773173 (study PRJEB29015, sample SAMEA2737856) | human gut metagenome | biome: human gut; feature: human-associated habitat; material: faeces | place: China | collected 2012 ...
TAACTAAACTTAATCTAACTCTAATTGCTTTTTGCAATACTTATTAAATTTAATTAAATAATCTCTATCACTGAAATATATTTAAGGTCTTTAAATATTATTCTTTGAAATTAAAGTGCTATGTCGTTAAGTTTGCCAAATCAAAATGTGTAATTCCATTATCAAAAGCTATGATACATAAATTACATACTCCTTATTTTAGGAAACCGTTAACTATTTGTTCTTCGGCTTCCGCTTCTGTCAGACCTAAAGTTTGTAACTTAATAAGCTGTTCCCCTGCGATTTTTCCTATAGCTGCCTCATGAATAAGTGAAGCATCTAAATCATTAGCTGTAATTTCCGGTATGGCACTAATCTTTGCATTATCCATAATAATGGCATCACACTCTGAATGACCATTACATCTTGCATTACCGTTAATTACAGAATAAAAAACCTGTTTTGAATTATCCCTTGCCACAGAACGGGAAATAACATTGGCACTTGAACCGTCACCATCCATGTCAACTTCAAAACGTGTTGTTGCTGTCTGGTTTCCGTGAGTCATAATTCTCTCAGTAATTACAATCTTGGCATCCTTGTCAAGTTTTCCCTTTGTAACTCGGTTGGTGGAATCTATTCCCTTAATCTGAACAGTTTCCATTTCCATATATCCACCCTCTTCTATATTTACAATAGTTGTAGGGTTCATAACATTTTCACCATTCCCATCGCCTTTGCCATAATGCTTTTCAACATATTTTACTCTGGCATTCTTACCAATGTAAAATGTATGAATTCCATCGTGTCTGGAAAGCTTGTCCCCACTATTGTGAATTCCGCATCCTGCTACTATAAGCACATCTGCACCTTCACCAATATGGAAATCATTATATACACATTCCTCCAAACCTGTCTTGCTGATTACAACAGGGATGTGCACACTTTCATTTTTTGTTCCCGGCTTAACATAAATATCAATGCCGTCTTTGTCTTCTTTAGTTACAATATCTATATTTGCAGTTGTATTTCTGCTATCCTTTTTACTATTTGCCCTGATATTATAAGCACCGGCAGGAATCTCATGTAATCCTGTAAGTTGCTCAAATAATTCCATCTGTATTTTATCCATAACAATTCTCCTTACACAATTCCATCTATGCTTTTAATTTCTTACATATGCCATCGCTATTAGTACCAAGTACCATTGGAAGAATCTCTTCCTTGTTACCGTGAGCCTTAATCAACCCGTCTGCCAACAAAACAATGTCATCTGCTATGTTTAATATTCTTTCCTGATGTGAAATAATAAGAATAGAATTATTATTTTCAAGTTGCATCTTTTCAAACACTTTAATCAAACTATTAAAACTCCAAAGGTCAATTCCCGCTTCCGGTTCATCAAATACAGAAAGCTCTGTTCCCCTTGCAATAATAGTTGCTATTTCAATTCGTTTTAGTTCTCCGCCTGAAAGACTTGCATCCACTTCTCTGTTAATGTAATCTCTTGCACAAAGTCCAACCTCTGACAAATATTCACAGGCTTCACTAATAGTAAGCTGCTTTCCTGCTGCAATTCTTAAAAGGTCTAACACTTTAATTCCCTTAAAACGTACAGGCTGCTGAAATGCAAAACTTATTCCAAGCTTTGCTCTGTCTGTAATTGACATTTCCGTAATATCCTGCCCATTATATAAAATCTGGCCTGATGTTGGTTTTATTATACCAACAATTAATTTTGCAAGTGTGGACTTACCTGAACCGTTTGGTCCTGTTATTGCAACAAATTTTCCTTCATCTATTTTAAGATTTATGCCATTAATTATATTCTTTAGCTGTCCCTTTTCATCAGTCACGCTAAATCTAACATCTTTTAACTCAAGCATATTCTAAAACTCCTTTTCCATTTTTGCTTGTAACTTTAGCCTTAGCTCCCATTATAACAGAAAACTGAGGTCCTTTGTGTCCTATATCACTATCAAAAATAATAGGCACGTTTAAATCCCCAAGTACAGACATAACTGCATCCTTATATGGTTGCTCTATCCATGTATTATACATTAATGGGCGACCAAAAACAAACCCTGTTGCATTTTTAAAGTAACCTTTTTCCTTCATTTGCCATAAATGAGTTATAAGAACCACGTCTTCCATATTAAAACTTTCAAGAACCCATACAATTCCGTCATCTTTATACTTTTCAATAAACTGTTCTGTTCCGTCATATTTTGTTCCAATTAAGAAAGCCAATACATCAAGACAGCCTCCAACAAGTCTTCCTGAAATTTCAATTTTTTCCTCACCTCTGCCATTAACCCAGTTGACTTTCTCATCATTACAATATCCTTCAAAACCTGTTACATATTCGTGTCTGTCTGATTCATAAAAATCAAAAGATTCCTGTTTCTTTACAGTTCCTTCCAGAACACCTAACGCATTTTCAACAGGTTTCTGCCATGGTTTCATTCCAAAATCACTTATATGACAACCATAAACTGCTGCCACGTCACATTTTGTAACAATTGGATAAATCAATGTTGTGTTATCTGAAAATCCCTGAAACCATTTAGGATTATTCTTAATACTTTCAAAATCCACATATTCAAGCATCTCCATTAAATAATCCCCACCTGCTACTGAAAATATACAGGAAACATCTTTATTTTTTACAAGTTCATTAAACTGCTCTCCTCTTTCTTTTCCTGTCGAGCTACATCCTCTCCAGTCAGACGTATATACATTGTCAGTAACCTTAACATTGTATCCTCTGTTTTCAAAATTCTTAATTGCATTCTTTATTCTTTTTTGTTTTAATTCATTTACAATACCGCTTGAAGTTGCAGTAACTCCAATGGTATCACCTTTTTTAATGTATTTAGGAAAAATCATATTGTACTCTCCATTATTTTATAGTTATCTGCTGACCAAGATGAACTGAATAAATAATCATTTCAGAAACCTTATTAACTCCCGGCTCACTGCCAAGTATCTGCTCAATTGCAAGTTTGTAGCATTCTAACTGAACATGATATCTTTCAACAAGTTCCTCCATTGTGTCAACTTTGTCTGTCTTATAGTCTACAATAACATATTTATCATTTTCTACAAAGCATAAATCAATTATCCCCTGAATAATCATTGTTTCTTTTGATGTGGTATTGCTGTTAATTTCACAGGCCGGAACTCCCATTAAGAAATTCTGTTCCCTATATAGCTGATTATTAGCATATGCCTTCTTCATTCTTCTAAACAAATCAGACTTTGTAAAATCAATTATATCCTTTCGCATAACAGATGCTGCACCCATTCTGTCTATTAAACCTGCATCAACAAAACCGTCAATCATCTTCTTCACTGTTTCCTGATTATATTCTTCAAGTTCCATATCGAGAAGTTCAAAAATTCTGTGGTACGCTGTACCTCTCATTGCACCTGTAAGATATTGTGGCTCATCAATATCTTCTTTTTCAAAATCAGGTATAATTTCCGGTAATTCCACTTCTTCTCCAAAAGCCTGAAATGCATCCTGTTCTTCTTCCTGCTCCATACCTTGGCTTTGCTTCTTAATTTCCGTAACGCTTGCCTTTGAATGAAGAGTAATATCTTCAATATATGGATACTGAAACTGAAATCTTTGGAAAAGTTTTTCAATTGATGCATTTTCTTTGTTTGCCAACTGCTTCATTTCCATAAGCATAGTTTCTTTTTTAATACTGTCTGTTATATCTTCTGCTGCAAGTCCTAATATAACATCCGGCTGTTCTTCCACTTTCACTTTAATAAAACTATCCTTATCATATAAAGGATTACCACATTCAGTTGCATCTTTATCTGTTCTTACACAGTCAAAAGCCTTATTTCTGCCAATTGTTTTTCCAATTAGCTCCATTATGGTTTTTGCGCCAATAACATCATTATAAAGCATTAATTCACTATTATCATATATCTGACTTTCAAATTCTCCAATCTGCTTTTCAGCATTCTTAACAAGCCCTGTAATATATAATTTCTCTTTTGCTCTTGTTAATGCAACATAAAGAATTCTCAATGTTTCTGCCACATCCTCTTCCTTATTAGACATTCTGATATATGTTTTTAGAAGAGGTGTCTGTTTAGTCTTTAATTTATTATTAATGCAGTCTATTCCTATGTTTCCATCTGCCCCTGACACAAGCTGATTTGCCTCATTCTTGCTTGTTCCATTAGTATTGCACAAGAATACTACAGGGAACTGTAATCCTTTACTTTTATGAATAGACATTATTCTTACTATATTGTCATTCTCATTAACTGTTGATGCCTCACCGTCATCTTTTGCAAGATACTGAATCTTCTCAATATATCTTAAGAAGTTAAACAGACCCTTGTAACTTGTTTCATCATATGCCACAGCCTTCTCTTTTAATGCCTGGATATTTAAAAGACGTTTCTTTCCACCGGGCATTGATCTTATATAAAAAGCATAACCTGTTTCATCTAACAATGTATTAATTAAATCATATACAGTTGTATACGGAACCATATTTCTAAATTTTGTAAGTGTATTCAGAAACTCTGTCAGTCTTGTTCTAAGTTCCACATCACTTCCTGATAAAGAATATTGTTCTACACAATCATAAAAACTTTCACAAACATTTTCTGTTTTTATAATTGCTAACTGATTTGAATCAAAACCAAACATTGGAGAAGTAAGTACTGCTGCCAAAGATATGTCCTGTCTTGGATTATCTATAATTGACAACATATTTGTAATAGTCATAACTTCCATTGTTTTATAATATCCTGTCTTTGATTCTGCAAAAACAGGTATTCCATTATTCTCCAACTGCTCTCTGTAAATATCACTATTATCCTTCATACTTCTTAAAAGAATAACTATATCTCCATATCTTACAGGTCGCATGTCTTTACCTTTTTCAGTTATCTTTAACCCGGTTTCAGGATTAGTAATCTCTTTTATTTTTCTTGCAACATAAGCTGCCTCATCACTTTTATCTCCACCTTCAACCATTACAAATTCTGTTGAATTATCCTGTCCTGCAGGTGGCTCATCATAATCTGCTCCAAGTACAAGGCCATTGCCGTTTTTGTAATCAATGCCTCCTACTTCTTCATGCATTACAAAGTCAAATAAAAAGTTTACACTTTCAATTACTTCCCTACGGCTTCTAAAATTCTTGTCAAGAACAATCTTCACACTGTCTGCACTAGGATCATCTGAAAAACTATTATATTTTTCAAGGAAAAGTTTAGGTTCTGCATTACGGAATCTGTAAATGCTCTGCTTCACATCACCTACCATAAACATATTGTTTATGCCAAAACCTTTAGTTATAGCTGACAAAATAGCTTCCTGAATAATATTACTGTCCTGATATTCGTCAATCATTATTTCCTTAAACTGAGTTGCCATATTTTTTGCTGTTTCAGATGGTACAAGATTTCCATCCTTATCATATTCATTTAAAATATGTAAAGCAAAAAACGCCTGGTCGTTAAAATCCATTATGCCCTTTTCTTCTTTCTGCTCCTTAAGTCGCTTCATAAATTCAAGGGTTAATTTTCCAATATATTCAACACTTGATTTTGTTTCACATATGCTTTCAAAAACCTGATTCAACGTTAGATTAAACTGTTTAGTTGTTAAATCTTTTATTGCCTTTGTGGCATCGTTTTTTATTGCCTTAACCTGCTCCTTCTTTCTCTCATTACAATCCTTCTTACCGGACACTCTTGTTGATGGAATATTCTGAAGTTCACTTTGCATTGCGCTATAAGTTCTGCTTTCAATTATCTCCTGTAACTTGTCAATAATAGGCGTAAGAGCCTTGGCGCACTTTGGTCCATCCTCGCTTTCAGATATTGTAAGAGCTATGTTAAGCTGGCTTAATATTCCCTCTAACCTGTTTTTCTGCAATTCCAAATATCCCTGCATCCACTTGGACTGCTCCATTTCTTCTTTAGATGAAACATCATATACACTTATGGCTTCTTTAATCCATTTCTCAGGCTCAATCTGACCTGAGGCAAACTTATACATTCTAAGAATCAGTTCACCTATACTGTCGCTGGTCTTTCCTGTTGAATATTTTTCGGCCAATTCCATAAACTCATCATCAGCCGCCAAATAATACTCTTCCAACATTTCTTCCACAATATCAGATTGAAGCATTTCTATTTCGTTCTCGTCGGCAATTCTAAAATTAGGATCTAAGTCTATCTTATCAAAATTATCCTTTACAACTCTTGCACAAAAACTGTCAATTGTAGAAATATTGGCATTATGAATTAAGGATAACTGCTTCTGAACATTTAAGTCATTAGGATTATCCTCTTCCATCTTCTCCAATGCTTCGCGAATCCTCTCCTTCATTTCAGAAGCGGCTGCCCTTGTAAATGTAACAACCAAAAGCTGATTAACATCAGTAGGATTTTCTTCATCTGTTATCATCTTTATTATTCGTTCTACTAAAACTGCTGTTTTGCCTGAACCTGCTGCTGCTGAAACAAGTATGTTTCTATCTCTTGTATCAATAACTTTTTGCTGTTTATCTGTCCACTTCATTACACTTCTCCTCAATATCACTTAGTGATACTTTTTCAACCTGACGGTATCTGCTTCCAAGTTTTCTGTCAAAATTACATATTCCACCAAAAGGACAATAATCACATGCACCTTCTACCGGATTAATGCTAATGTCTCCTTTTATAATCTTGTCCTGCATTTCTCCTGCCATATTTGAAACATGATTAATAAATTTAGAATAAGTTTTTGTTTCAATGGCTGTACTTCTTGCATCAACACCGCTTTTTGTAATATTAACCGGCAATATTGCTGAAGAACCTGTTTTTGTAATGGTGTTATGGTCCATTGCATTTACAATTTCAATCTCTTTTGCCACAAGACCTGACATTCTATATGCCTTAAAACGCTCCTTTTCTATAGCCATCTTTTTCAATTCTTCATCACTTAACTCACTGTCCGGATTCTTTTTTCTAAAATCACTCACAGCTTTCTCACAATCAATTTCCGAAACATATGGATCATAAACATGAAAATACAAACCTGCTGCCGGATAAACATTCTTATCCGGATTATTTTTCTTAATGTAATCCACAGTGTCCTTTAAATAAACCATTAACTGCATCTGCAATCCCAAGAAAGTTTCCGTAACATTAAAAACTTTGTTTCCTGATTTATAGTCAATTACCTTAACATATATATTGTTGCCATCTTCAAAAGTGTCCACTCTGTCTACTCTTCCGTGAGCAATTCGCAGCTCGTATTCTCTTGGCAGGAAATTTCCTGATCTGATATGTTTAACCAATGCATTTACAGTTTCTGTTGATGTATCTTTAACCTGTTTCTTTATAAATGCAGACCTTGCAATATCATTTAAAGCATCATTTTCATATTGCTCCATTACTTTTTCAATGCTGTCATTTATAATATTTTCACTTTTTTTATCATCCAAGTCTGCCCATTTAATATTATTCGTATTAATGGTATCAAAAAAGTCCTTAATTGCTGAATGATATAAATTACCTATGTCAAATGCGGCAAGTTCAAATTTCTTTCGCTCTCCTAATTTCAAGCCATTATTTAAAAACTGAGAATATGCACAGGCTGCAAAACGTTCCAATCTTGTAATTCCAATATTTTCTTTATTTCCGTACAACTGTCTTGCAACATTTTCATCAAGAATTGGATTCTTTGCTGAATAAAAAGCTCCGTCAAACATTAAGTTTATGACCTTGCTATATTCCTTATTCTTCATAACTGTTGCCATCAACTCTTTAAAGATTCCACTGTCACCTTCCTTCGAATATTCATATATATTCTGAGAAAGGTAATCCAAAGCTTTACTTCTTGTAGTAACCTGGTTTAAAGTTATTTCACTTTCATCCTCATCTATAATCTTAAGATTTTCAAAAAGATTCATTAAAGTACTTATTATATAAGACTTTCTTCTTGTTGCACCGTCTGAACCCGACTTGCTGAAAGTAATGCACATCTTCTCCGTAGGCTTGGCAAATATTGTGTACAAATAAAATTTCTGTTTAAAAACATTGTCCGTTGCCGTAGGAGCCAGAATATAATTATTCTTTTCTAAAAACTCTCTATCTGTATCCGTAATTATTCCACCTGCCTGACCTGCTTTTGGAATAATTCCGTCATTAACTCCCATAAAGAAAATAATTCTCTTAGTATCTTTCAATCTTGTTCTTTCAATATCACCTACCATAACTGTATCAAGTCCCGGAGGTATAATTCCCACTTTCACACTTTCAAAACCTGCCTGAAGAATCTGCTTATATTCCTTAATTGTTAAAACTTCATCTCCCATTAATTCAACTATTCTGTCTAAAAGAGTTATGATTGTCACATAAACCTGCTCATACTCTTTGGCTTTGCTAATCTCACCCTGATTCTGAAATTCAATTCTATAATCGTCAATCTGTCTTTGCATATTATTAGCCTGTACAAACTGATATACCGCCTTAGTATACTCTCTTACAGTAGCCTTTTTCTTTTTTAATTCTTCTCTTAAAGGTCTGATAATCTCAACTAGCTTCTCCCTTGCCTGATTAACCATATCAAGTTCTTCATCAGTCATTCCCTTGTAAGCCTTCTCCCAAAGTCTGCCATAACTTTTGAAACCACGTCTTCCTGACTGCAAAACATAATTCTCCATTACGTCTGCTGCCTCCCTGTCAATTGGAAGAAAACCTAATCTGATAAGATGGAATACTGTTTCATAAGAAAAATCCTTTTCAACAATCTCAATTGCCGCCTTTATTCCGTCAACAAAAGGATTTGAAGCAATATTATGCTTGTGGTCAATAAATGCAGGTATATTATTCTTGGAAAACTCTTCCTCAACATATCTGTAATAACCGTCCATATCACCTGTAATTACAGCAATATCATTATATCTATATCCTTTGTCCACAATAAGCTCCGAAATTCTGCCTGCAACATAAGCTGCCTCTTCTCTTGGATTGGACATACTGTGAACTTCCAACGCTTTACAGTTCTCTCTATATTTAGATGAATTATTTCTAAACAGATTCTTTTCCAAAAAAGTTAACTCTTTATTATCTCTTATTCTATACGGAGCCTGTCCTTCTCCAACAATTACAGTTTCCTGTTGCTCAATATTGTTTCTGTTGATTATATCTTTAAGCCTCCATAAAGTATCCTTGCTTAGATTAAATAATTCATATTTGCTAATTGCATTATTTCCTTTGCTATACGCATTTCTCAATGACTGAAATTCATCTTCCGGCAATGTAATTGCAATCTTTACCCCTGCGCAATGTTTAATCAAAAGTTCAAGAACCTGATACTGAATAGGTGTAAATCCTGTAAATCCATCTATGTAAAAATAAGTATTTTTTATAAAATCAGAACTAGAAATATATTTGCAAAAAATAGTTAAAACGTCCTCTGTTGTTATAACCTTCTCTTTAATATACTCATTAAAAGCATCACTTATAATTTCCACATCATTAAGCTTATGTCTGAGCAGTGGCTTAGAATCGCATTCTTCCTTCATATTGTTTAAAACGTCATCAGTAATCCCGTACTGCTTAAATTCCGATACAATAGTCTTCATCTTCTCAGCAAATCCGGGCATTGATGTCTTAGACTTATAGATTGTAAGTTTATCCTTACACTGTTCCATAACCTTTCTCATAATAAGAGTCTTGCCTAAGTCATCCATAACTTTGTATTCATTAAACCCCTGCTCCTCAAAAACCGTATAGGCAAGTCTTGTCATGCTTGTAACTTCAATGTTAAAACTTCCCTTATTAGGATGCATTGTAAGAATCTGCTTCTGTGTTTCCATAGAAAACTGCTCCGGTACAATTGCAATAAAATTCTTATTTCTATATTTCAAAGACTTCTCTATTAACTTTTCATATAAATAATGGGACTTTCCGGCTCCCGCTCTGCCAACAATAAATTGTACTGCCATTTATTCCTCTTTTCTTAAATCTTATTTACTATTATCCTGCTAACTCTTTTCTTAAATCTTATTTACTATTATCCTGCTAACTCTTTACCAATGCTACTAGTATATCAACTTTACTAATATAATATCAATATTCATAGGGCAAAAATGTCCCATATATTTTTCTTTCATATTTTTTAATCTTTAATAATAAATTAGAATATAAGAAATAAAATTTTTGAAGGAGTTTGTATGGCAAAAAGTCCAAAATTTATGGTATTTCATCTAAGGGAGCTTATTTATACCTTAGTCTTCATACTCCTTGGTATAATCCTGATTATATCACTTGTAATAATGTTTTATAATAGAGGAAACAAGCAGGAAAAAGAGGAAAATACCGGGGTATACGAACCTGGAGTTTACACATCATGTGTCACACTTAACGGCAATCCCATGGATGTAAAAGTAACACTTGATGATAATCACATTAACTCCATAACGGTTGATAATGTTAGCGACACAATCACAACAATGTATCCTTTAGTAGAACCTGCTTTCAACGATATAGCAAATCAAATAGTTACAAACCAATCACTTGAAAACATTAAGTTTGATGACAATAGCAAATATACATATACAATATTATATAATGCTATATTAGATACAATTGAGAAAGGGAAAGTTGGGGAATAGAAAGAATTTTTATAATCAATATTGGTTATTCTTATTTTTGCTTCGTATGAATTAATGTTTTTGCGTGATTATTCACCCTAAAACAGTATGATGAATTGTTCATTTGGATTTACGTGTCATATGAATTGTTTTTTGTATGACACGTAATTTATTTTGGGAATTACGGTCTATATGAAATTTTTGTCGTATGACACGTAATTTTTCTTTTTTATTTTACAATTTACGTGTCATATTGAACTTTTCTTCATTTCACACGTAATCTGGTTCTTCAATTACGGTCTGTATGAATTTTTTGCTATATGACACGTAATCACTTCAGGATATGATACTGAATTGTCTCAGGATATGCTAATTCCTTTTCTATGTGGCAACTCCTTCCAACTGATGTGTGATAAACTCATAACAATTCATCTTATCTTTCATTTTGGTTATATAAAAATTGAAGCAACAAGTTCTATGCAAGTCTAAAATCATAACTTACTCATTGACAAGACATAAAAGTTATGAAAAACTTCATCTCTCCGCCCACATTGCAAATATTTCAAATGAAAAATCCCCCGTTAGACCAGCTTATGTCCAACGGGGGATTTTTAGCTTCATTTATTTCAACAATTCTTATACTAAGCTTTGTATATGATTAATCTTCATTCTATAATTCTTCAACTACTCTATGTTTTCCAACTGGTTCATCCATTCTCTTACACAGCCATCGCTTGGCATTCGCAAGTCTCCTCTTGGTGAAACTGCTACTGTTCCTACTTTTGGTCCGTCAGGAAGGCAGCTTCGTTTAAACTGCTGTGAGAAGAATCTTCTGTAGAATATTTTTAACCACTTTAATATTGTTTCTTTGTGGTATATTCCTTTAAATGCCATTTTTGCAAGAAAATATATTTTTGTTGGTGTGTATCCAAATCTCAAAATATAGTAAAGGAAGAAATCGTGTAGCTCATAAGGGCCAACTAAATCTTCTGTTTTCTGAGCAATCTTGCCGTCTTTAGGTGGCAATAATTCAGGGCTTACAGGTGTATCCAACACATCATTTAAAACATCTGAAAGTTCTTCTATTATTGGTTCTTGAACCGATGGAACCATCATAGCCGGATAATTGAGAAGACTACGAGCGAAATCACTTCTGCTATAATTCTCTCCATTAAGCACTTCGCTGCTAATAGATCTTATATTTCTCTTTATTTTTTTTTCTGATATTGCCATTTATTAATTCTGTTATAGCGATCTTATCAAAATGAAACTATATATATCAAGTCTGACTCTTTGTATACAAAGAACAGACCTTGTTGACATAGGGTTTTGTATATTCCCATATGTTTCACAAAGTTAAGCGTTTTTTTTGAGTATCTTCCATGTTGGCAATAAATATTCTTCTGATTTGGTTGAGTGCATGAGGGAGTTCTTAAGAACGTAGGAACTAAAGGTCTATAACTTACGCTTTTTCTTCTTCTTGGGACGTTTTAGAATTTGTTCTTCAGAAAAAGAACTGTATGTTCCTACTAAGCCAAAGATATTAAATGTGTTATAGACTTGGCTATCTTTTTGATTACTTGCTCCCTTGTTTTCAAGATTGACTGAAAACAAGTTTTCTTGATTGCTATCTTGGCTTATTGCTATTTTTCTTTCACATGATTGAGAATCTAGTTCTTGTAGTTTTAATTGTTCTGAAATAGAGCCATTCGTCATAGTGTTGCGATAGGTAAATGACTCTTTTGGTTGGCGATTGTAATTGAATAGTTTATCAAAGCCTTGTTCTAATTGCAGGAACAAGTTTACTCGATCAAAACCTCCTTTGATTATTCCGCTCTTGGTGTTTTTATGGTTTGTTAGTGGCGACAGCTTCTTTTTATTTACTTGGTCTTTTCGGCTCACAATC
>ERZ773173.2763-NODE-2763-length-12499-cov-3.986017_pt1 | contig 12499 bp, 8 predicted proteins | sample MGYA00580535_ERZ773173 | MGnify/ENA primary metagenome ERZ773173 (study PRJEB29015, sample SAMEA2737856) | human gut metagenome | biome: human gut; feature: human-associated habitat; material: faeces | place: China | collected 2012 ...
CCACAGAAAACTGGATTAATCGTGAATCGTGTTCCGGATGGAAAACTGGATGCCGGAACTCTGGAAGAAATTCGAAATCAGGGACTGGAATTGTTAGGGGTTGTGCCACATGATGACCAGGTATATCAGTATGACTGTGATGGAAAGCCGATCATACAGCTTCCGAAAGATTCTCCTGTAAGAAGTGCACTGGGAGAAATTGTAAAGAAGTTAGGATTGTGAGTTGGAGGATTGAAAGTTTGAAGATTGAGTAAACAGAAATATTATCTGATTTGGCATAACTAATTGTAAAGAAAGGAAAATCTTCATGAGAAATCATTGGACAGAAATAGAAAAATATTTAGAAGACCAGAAGATAGCGCAGGAACTGATTGGAGAACTGAGAGATTTTCACATGCGTTATGAGGTAGAGGATCAGGTAAAGGAACGGGTAGAAAAACCGGATATCCTGTTTTATGGGAAAAAGATTCTGGAAATGTCAATAGCAGCGCTTCTTCAGGGAGATAACCTGTTACTTTCCGGTGCGAAAGCTACAGGAAAAAATGTACTATGTGAGACACTGGCATGGATATTCGGAAGACCGGAATACGACATTTCTTTTCATGTAAATACAGACAGTGCCGATCTGATTGGAACGGATACCTTTATAAATAATGAGGTTCGCCTTCGGAAAGGCCCCATCTACCAATGCGCGGAATTTGGAGGATTTGGAATCCTGGACGAAATCAATATGGCAAAAAATGATGCGGTTTCTGTACTGCATGCCACACTGGATCATCGGCGCAGAATCGATATTCCAGGATATAACAGGATTTTACTTCATCCGGCAACACGATTTATCGGCACGATGAATTATGGTTACGCAGGTACCAGAGAGCTAAATGAAGCATTGGTTTCAAGGTTTATGGTAATTGATATGCCTGAAATGGATGAGGATAGTGTCCTTTTTGTATTAAGACAACATTTTCCAGATGGGGAAAAAAGTGCACTGAAAGCTTTTGCAGGACTGTTTCTGGATTTGCAGATCAAAGCTTATCATGGAGAAATCTCAACAAAATCTCTTGACCTGAGAGGATTGGTTTCTGCTGTAAAAGCAACAAGAAGCGGACTTTCTCCAATTGATGCAATTCGGATGGGGATCATAAATAAAAGTTTTGATGTATTTGAAAAAGAGATCGTAGAAGATGTGGTTTCTACCAGAATCCCATCTTCCTGGACCGGAAAAGACATATGGGGGTAAACTTGTATGGAGGATGTCAGATGGCCGGCGGAACAACTGGAAGAACATCGTCTGGAGATCAGCAATCGTATCAGAAATCTTTTTTGGACAGTCAGTGGTGATTATGATATGGAATTTGAACCGGACACAGAAAAATATGTTTATTCAAAACAAACGGTTCTGTATGAGGCAGTGAAGCAGGGTGCCTTTGCACGATATTTTGATCAGAAGAAACTTGGCATGTATTTGATGAAAAAATTACATTTTTCTGCTGGAGAAGATATGCTTTTGCCTCTTGCTGGATTATGCATGGATGCTGCAGTGAATCGGTTTATCATTCGAGAACGTTTGGGAACAAAGGAAATCAGAGAACAGGCGTTCAGAGAATTGGAAAAGGCCGAGAAAGAGCAGGTATCAGACAAAGCTGGAACAGACCTGATTCACAGGATTAGGCTTCTGTATATAAGGCATGTTCTGGAGAACACAGACGATGAGGGAATGGATCCACAGGCAGAGATTGCATTGTACAAGATTCTTTCTCTGAAGGATGCGGAAAATACGGAAGATGTCATAAACGTGATAGATGAGATTTATAATCATGTTCTGGATCCCTCTTTTGAAAAAAGGAATGGAAATCTGGAGAAGATTCTGAATTTACCGGATATGGCATTAGCCAATGACGCGTGGCAGGAATGCATGACGGATGAACAGATGGAAGACATCATTCAAAAATATCTTTCTAATCTCAAAAAAAAGATGATGAGTCTGGATATCAGAAACAAAAAGAAAAAAAGATTTTATTTCTCTCCGGAAAATGAAGAAGTTCCGGAAAGCTCGGAGAATATAAATCCACAGGCAGTGCGACGGATACGGGAATATGTGGAACTGAATTACGGAAAATCGTATCTAAGTGAATCGGAGCAGGCCAGAGTCAACCGGAAATTTTGTACAGGAATCCACAAAAACTGTATCCTGTATCTTACAGATGGAATTTTACAGAACCCTGTCATAAAAAATAATCAATACCGTTTTGCTCAGCTGCAGTTTGAAAAAAATAAAGCCTATTATGGAAATAATCACTGGATCATCAAAAGAAATATTTCTGTGTTGGCAGAGTCACTGAAACGGGCATTTATAATCCGAAAGGATGATTTTGTCAGCAGATCTGATGCAGGGCAGCTTGTTCCAGAACGGTTATGGAAAATTGGAAGAACAGACGATGACAAGTTATTTAATAGAAAAAAGAGATCAGAAGATTCTGAGTTTGTAATAGACGTCCTGATTGATTCCAGTGGTTCCCAGGCTGGCAGACAGCCTCAGGTAGCGGCACAGGGATATATTATCAGTGAAGCATTAAGCCAGGCAGGAATTCCTCATCGGGTGACAGGATACTGTGCTTTCTGGGGATATACAGTACTTCAGAGATTTCGGGATTATGAAGATCCAAGGGAAACAAATGAAAGAATCTTTCAATTTCGGGCATATGCCAATAACAGAGATGGGCTTGCACTGAAAACAGTCTGTTCCTCTCTCATGGAGCGACCGGAAAAAAATAAGATTTTAATCGTATTAAGTGATGGAAAACCCTGTGATATGAGCATACAACGACCAGGAACCCGCCAGCCCAAGATCTATGACGGAGAAGGAGCTGTGAAAGATACTGCATATGAGGTGCGTCGGGCCAGAAATCAGGGAATTTTCGTAATTGGTATTTTTGTAGGGAATGAAGAAGAGCTCTCCGTGGAAAAGAGAATCTATGGAAAAGATTTTGCCTATATTCGTAATATCAGCAATTTTTCCCGTATGGTAGGAACTTTTTTGCGAAGACAAATTGATATGGAATGAAAATGGAGGAATCACTATGGGTAAAATTGAATTTGCCAATTGCCAGGATGTAAGAAATCAGAAAAAGATACAGGAATTAGATTGTCCACGCTGTCATGAACCGGGAGGCATTGAAGCCTTTGTGAAAGACGGGATACTTGCAGAGGACGGAGTATGTGATAACTGCGGATATATTCTTCCAGAAGGAACAGAACTGGAGGAAGTGGAGTAAGAAGCATTTAAGTAAGGAGATAACAGATGAAAATAGCAGTTTGCGGAAAAGGTGGATGTGGAAAAAGTACAGTAACCAGTCTTTTGGCTAAGGCTTTAGCCAGACGAGGAAAAGAAATTTTGGTAATTGATTCCGATGAATCTAATTATGGTCTACACCGACAGCTAGGTATGAAGCTTCCCAGAGATTTTACAGACTATTTCGGTGGTAAGCAAAATGTTTTAAATGATATGATGTTATCAAAATTTACTCATCAGTTTTTTGAGGAAACCTGGACTATAGATGATATACCGGAAGATTATTATAGTCTGAAGGACGGTGTAAAACTGATGAGCAGTGGAAAAATTCATCAGGCAAATGAAGGGTGTTCTTGTGCTATGGGAACTGTTATGACTCAATTTATCCAAAATCTCAGGCTTACAGAAGACCAATTTGCGCTAATGGATATGGAGGCTGGTATTGAACACTTTGGACGTGGAATTGATAACGGTGTAGATTTGATATTGATAATCATAGATCCATCCTATGAATCCCTACAGCTTTCCAAAAAAATCGGGGAATTATCGGAAAGTATTCGAAAACCATTTTATTACGTTCTCAATAAAGTAACAAAAGAGAATCAGGAAATGATGTATGAAGCTGTATGGAATTCAAGTCGAGTCGCTGTATCTCTTAGTGCGGATCCTAGTATTATGGGAGAGGGACTGATGGGGAAAGAACTATCAGAAAAACCAGATGCTATTGAAAACTTAACAGAATTTCTACTTTCTATTTAAAGAATGAGGAGATTTACTGTGGATATATTATAAAAGAAAACCAAATCATACAGTTGTAATTTGTAATATTACATCCGCTTGACGCAAGAAAAAAGCAGTGATATACTGAAACAAAAATTATTTATAAAATAATAATAAAAACTTGGGACTATATTGTGTGATTGAACAGTTACAAAAAATGCAATTCTTGTGGAGGGTATAGGATGATACAGATTGCAATTGTGGAAGATGAAGAAATTTACGTAAAACAATTAACAGAGTATATCCGGAAATATCAAACGGAAAGGGGAAGATCAATAAAGGTTACAGTATTTGGTGATGGAGAAGATATCACTGAGAATTACAGTGGCGGTTTTGACATTATTCTGATGGATATTCAGATGCGGTTCATGGACGGTATGACAGCAGCAGAAAAAATCCGTCAGATGGATCAGAAAGTAATTATTATGTTTATTACAAATATGATTCAATATGCAGTACGTGGATATGAAGTTGATGCAATGGATTATGTAGTAAAACCAGTTGAGTACTTTTCTTTTTCGCAGAAACTGGATAAAGCAGTTGGACGTATGCGCTCTGAGGTTAAAGAATTTCTTACGATTCCGATTGGGGAAGGAGTTGTAAAGATAGATATAGCAGATATCTATTTTATTGAGGGGCAGAGACATAATGTAATTTATTATACTTCGAGAGGAGATTACTGTTCAAGAATTACGATGAAAGAACTCGAAGAAAAACTTGCGGTACATAATTTTTTTCGATGTGCAAAGGGATATCTGGTAAATATGAATCATGTAGAGGGATTTGTTGGTTCTGATTGTGTGATCCATAATGTACATATACCTGTCAGCAGAACCAGAAAAAAAGAATTCATGAATCTGCTTCTGCAAAACCTCAATATGGAATGATTTCATGCGAAATGGAGGATACTATGTTATATCAGGATATTCCAAGAATTTATACGGCAATAGCAGAGTGGGGATCATGTCTGGTTTATCTTTATATCTTAAAAAAAGAAAACATGAAATCTGTACATTTTCTTACAGGCAGTCTTTTCATGTTGGCAATGCAGAGTATTTTTCTGACTTTGACAGGCAGCGTAACTGAAATTTTGTGGATTCCCTGTATGATGATCGCTGCAGGTATGATGTATGGATTTCTTATGGTCGGAGGAAATATGAAGCCTCTGGGAGCGGCTTATTGCTGTGCCCGTGCATTTGTTCTTGCTGAGTTTGCAGCTTCGCTGCAGTGGCAGATGGTATCTATTGTACAGACATGGGGGAATCAGAGCCTCTGGGTTGAAATTCTGATCACGATGGTTGTTTTTGGAGGCTGCTTTACTATTGATATTTATTTAGAAAAAGATCTTCTGAAGCAGAATTATCTTGAACAGATGACAGTAAAGGAAGTAGTAGCGGCGGCAATCATGGCTGTTGCAATCTTTGCTTTTAGTAATCTGAGCTTTTTAAATGAAAATGCACCATTTGCGAGCAGAGAACGTGCAGATATTTTTTCTATCAGAACACTGATCGATTTTGGAGGAATTGCAATCCTGCATGCTTATCAGAGCAGGATCAGTGAGTATGTTGCCGAGAAAGAACTTTCAGTAATGAACGTGATGCTGAAAAGCCAGTATGATCAATATCGAAATTATCAGGACAGTCTGGATCTCATACAAATGAAATACCATGATCTGAAACACCAGATAACGGGACTTCGTGCGGAATCAGATGAAGAGAAACGAAAAAAATGGATTGATTCCATGGAAAAGGAAATCGCTGCTTTTGAGAATATAAGCAGAACGGGGAATCAGGTACTTGATACGATTTTGGCAGCTAAGATTTTCCATTGTCGAAAAAATCATATACAGATTACCTGTGTGGCAGATGGAAAATTATTGGATCATATGCATGTAACAGATATATGTTCTATATTTGGAAATGCTTTGGATAATGCGATTGAACATGTAATTTTGATTCCAGATCCGGAAAAAAGACTGATCCATCTGACAGTATCCGCTCAAAAAGGATTTGTGTTCATCAAGATAGAGAATTATTGTGAAGCAGAAATTTCCAAAAATGAAGAGAATCTGATTACAACAACAAAAAAGGATAGTAAAAACCATGGTTTTGGATTGAAGAGTATTCGTAAAGCTGTAGAAAAATATGATGGTTCTGTAGTATTTGGAGTACAGCAGAACTGGTTTGAATTAAAGATTCTTTTACCCAGAGTATTGTAATGCTCTGGGTATTTTTGTTGCCAAGCATACGACAGGTCCGGTGGACCTTTTTTAGTATTTTGTGCCATATTTGCTGCATCTTGTGCCAAAAACGGCACGAAATAATAACCATGTTATAGTAATGCCAACAGGAAATGATACCTGAAAAAGACGAGAGAGTCAAAGGAGGAAAAAAGAGAATGATCAGTGTTGAAATGGAAGATGTTCTGGCGGTATTACAATTATGCAAACCGTATATTATCGGTATTATTGCTGCACTTGTAATTGGAATCGTAATTATGATCGCATGCCGCAGGATGTCCAGGGGCAAAAAATTTCTGATAAGAGGAGAAGCTGCGATCGCAATGGTTCTTGCAGTTGTTGTCTGCGTGAATATGATCTGTTTTGGACCAATGGCTACGTTGATTGGACTGGCAACGGGAAATGGAACTTTAAGCGATGAAACAAATGAAGAAGCTGCGGAAGTAGCAGAAGAAATTATGGAAGACGGAATTGTTCTTCTGAAGAATGAAAGCCTGCTTCCTTTAAATGAAACAAAAAAACTGAATATTTTTGGCTGGGAATCTATTAATCCGGCTTACGGAGGAGCTGGTTCCGGTGGAATTAATGATCTGTATGATATTGTCAGTCTGAATCAGGGACTTGAAAATGCCGGATTTTCTATTAACCAGGAACTGGTTGATTTTTATAACAATTATGGTGCAGATAATCCGGAAATGTCTATCCAGAAACAGAGCTGGACATTACCGGAGCCACCTGTAGATACTTACAGTGATGAGCTTATTAAAAGTGCGAAAGAGTATTCTGATGTGGCAGTTGTGGTTCTTTCCAGAAAAGCAGGTGAAGGTCATAATGATATTCCTATGGATGTAAGAAAAGCAGCATATGATAATAATTCAGATGAATATGATGATTTTCCTGAGGGAGAGCATTATTTACAGCTTTCACAAACTGAGAGAGATATGGTGGATATGGTTTGCTCAAACTTTGATAATGTGATTGTGGTTTATAATGGAGCAAATCAGTTTGAACTTGGTTTCGCAGATGAATATCCTCAGATTAAATCTGTTGTATGGTGCCCCGGAACGGGAAATGTGGGATTTAATGCACTTGGTAAAGTATTTTCAGGTGAAGTCAATCCTTCCGGAAAAACACCGGATACATTTATTTATGATATGACGACTGCTCCGTGGTGGAATAATGCAGAAAAAACGGAGTATACAAATCTGGCAGATATGGCCGTTGAAGGAATGAACGCAGGAACTGCGCAGGTGTATGCTCCGGCATTTACCAATTATGTGGAAGGCATTTATGTAGGATACAAGTACTATGAAACAGCTGCACAGGAAGGTGCGATTGATTACGATAAGACTGTACAGTATCCATTTGGATATGGTCTGAGTTACACAGAATTTGAACAGAAAATGGGTGAACTGGAGGAAAAAGACGGACAGATTTCTGTAGATGTAGAAGTAACCAACACAGGAGATGTTGCCGGAAAAGATGTAGTAGAAGTGTATTATAAACCGCCATATACAAATGGGGGAATTGAGAAATCTTCTGCAAATCTGATCGAGTTTGCAAAAACAGATCTGCTTCAGCCGGGAGAATCTCAGACCGTTACAGTTACATTTAGTATAGAAGATATGGCCTCTTATGATGAGAATAATGCAAAAGCATATGTTCTTGAAAAAGGCGATTATGTGATTTCTATCAACAGCGATTCACATACTGTGCTGGATCAGAAAACTTATACTGCAGATAAAGATGTAGTATATAAGGGAGAAAATAAAAGAGCATCAGATGATACTGCAGCAACAAATGTATTTGAAGATGCAAAAGGAGATATAACATATCTGTCACGTGCGGATCATTTTGCAAATTATGAAGAGGCTACAGCAGCACCGGCATCTGCAGAGCTGGGTGAGCCATATGTTTCTGAATATCATCTGAACAGCAACTTTGATAAGACTACATATCTCAATGATGAGGATGTAATGCCGACAACGGGAGCAGATAATGGACTTACATTAGCTGATATGCGTGATGCTGATTATGACGATCCTCGTTGGGAAAAACTTCTGGATCAGCTTACTGTTGATGAAATGGCAAATATGATTGCAATGGCTGGTTATCAGACAGCAGCCATGGATTCTGTGGGAAAAGTGGCTACACTTGATTTCGATGGACCAGCAGCAATTAATAACAACTTTACAGGAGTTGGTTCTATTGGATTTCCAATTGAAGTTGTGGTTGCTTCCACATGGAATAAGGAACTTGCACAGGCCTGGGGTGAATGCATGGGCAAGATCAGTCAGGAAATGGGTGCAGAGGGCTGGTATGCACCAGGTATGAATACTCATAGAACCGCATTTGGAGCAAGAAACTATGAATACTTTTCAGAAGATGGAGTTCTTGCAGGAAATATGGGAGCAAAAGCAGTAGAAGGAGCAAGAAAATATGGAGTTTATTCTTATATCAAACATTTTGCTCTGTATGAGGGAAATGCAAAGATGGTAAGTGTCTGGTCAAATGAGCAGGCAATTCGGGAAATCTATCTGAAACCATTTGAAATTTCTGTAAAACAGGGTGGCGCAAATGCGGTTATGGTTTCCTGGAGTTTCCTTGGAGATAAATGGACTGGAGAATGCAGTAACCTTATGAATACAGTTCTCAGAGAGGAATGGGGATTCAGGGGAATGGCACTTACAGACTTCTTCCGAAACAATGGTCATGGATTTATGAATGCAGATGCAGCTTTGGCGAATGGAGTAGATGCAATGTTGTCCACATTCAACGGAGAAGAGAACAATGTAGCCAATCCGGAGCATCCAACAGCTGTACTTCAGATGAGGAATGCCTGCAAAAATGTCATGTATACAGTTGTAAGCAGCTGGGCTTATGATGGAGAACACGAAGAAACAGGTATGGAAAACTGGAAAAAAGCAGGAATTGGTATCGACATTGTAATAGCACTTTTCATGGCAGGAATGGAAGTACTGGTAATCAGAGGATATAAGAAAAGAAAGAATGCTGAATAAGGATGAAAGTGGGATGGAAAACAGTTATGAAACAGCAAAAATTGGTTGAAAAGATGACAATAGAAGAAAAGGCAGCAATCCTCAGTGGAAAAACTGTCTGGCAGACCAGAGAAATTGACAGGCTTTCCATCCCGTCCATCTTTCTTTCAGATGGACCGCATGGAATCAGAAAACAGGCAGGAGCAGGAGACCATCTGGGACTGAATGCATCCTTGAATGCAACTTGTTTTCCCACAGCAGCGACGATTGCAAACAGCTGGAATCAGGATCTGGGGGAAGAGATTGGACAGGCTCTTGGAGAGGAAGCAGCAAGTATGGATGTAAATATCCTGCTTGGTCCGGGATTAAATATTAAAAGAAGCCCATTATGTGGAAGAAATTTTGAATATTTTTCAGAAGATCCATATCTTTCCGGGAAGATGGCAGCGTCATATATTCGTGGAATACAGAGTAAAGGCGTTTATGCCTGCCCGAAGCATCTGGCGGTTAACAGTCAGGAACTTCGGAGAATGGCAATGGACGCAGTTGTTGACGAACGGACATTAAGAGAAATTTATCTGACCGGTTTTGAGATAGCTGTTAAAGAAGGACACGCAAAAGCAATCATGAGCAGTTACAACCAGATTAATGGGATTTATGCTAATGAGGACAAACATCTTTTGACAGATATCCTGCGCAAAGAATGGGGATTTGATGGAATTGTAGTAACAGACTGGGGCGGAAGCAATGACCATGTGAAAGGTGTTGCTGCCGGCTCAAATCTGGAGATGCCGTCCTGTGGGTACGATTCTGCAAGAGAAGTGATTGATGCTGTCCGAAATGGAAAGCTGAAGGAAGCGGATTTGGATGAAAGAGTTGGAGAACTGGTGGATGCAGTGATGGAACTGACATCAGGGAAGAAGCTTTCAGATAAAAACTTTGACAGAAACGCACATCATCAACTGGCAAGGAAAGCAGCAGCAGAAAGCATGATTCTTCTGAAAAATGAAAAACAGATTCTTCCGCTGGATACAAAAAAATCCATCGCTGTTATTGGAGATTTTGCTTTTTCACCCAGATATCAGGGGGCAGGATCTTCTATGGTCAATCCAACAAAAGTAGAAGATATGTCATCGATTTTGCAACAATATGATCTGAATATTCTGGGGATGACAAGAGGCTATCAGAGAAATGGAGATGTAGATGAGAATGATAGAAAGTTTGCATTAAATTTGTCTATGAACGCGGATATTGTGATTTTCTGCTTTGGTCTTGATGAGATCAGCGAATCAGAAGGACTGGACAGAACCCATATGCGTATTCCGCAGGACCAGATCGATCTTCTGCAGGATATCAGTAAAGTGAATGAAAATATTATTGGAATACTGAGTGCAGGATCTGCGATAGAAATGCCATGGCACACCTGCTGCAAAGCGATTTTGCATGGCTATCTGAATGGACAGGCAGGCGCTTCTGCAACATTGGATATTCTGACCGGAAAAGTGAATCCATCAGGAAGACTGGCAGAAACATATCCCATATCTTATGAACAGACACCGGCATTCCGATATTATCCAAGTAATGAGAAAACATCGGAATACCGCGAGAGTGTTTATGTGGGATATCGCTATTATGATACTTCAAAAGTCCGGGTGCAATATCCATTTGGCTTTGGGCTTTCCTATACGGAATTTACATATTCTGATCTTATCATAGAAGAGGATGGAATCAAAGTTTCGGTTACCAATACAGGTGACAGAGACGGAGCTGAGGTTGTTCAGATGTATGTAGGACTTCCTAATGCAATCGTGTTCCGACCGGAAAAAGAACTGAAAGGTTTTGCAAAAGTTTATCTGAAGGCGGGAGAACGCAGACAGATCAGAATTCCCTTTGATGATAAGACATTCCGTTATTGGAATATAAAAACGGGACAGTGGGAAATAGAAACAGGAACTTATCAGATTATGGTAGGAGCCAGTGTTGCAGATATTCGTTTAACAGGTATGACTGAGAGAACAGGAAATAGTAAAGGGTATCCGTATAATCCAGCAAAAATGCCTTACTATTATACAGGAATCGTGCAGAAAATATCAGATGAGGAATTTCGTGAACTTCTTGGCCATGAGATACCGAACGGGAGATGGAGTGGAAACCTGGAAATCAATGATGCAATCTGTCAGATGTATTATGCAAAAAGCCGACTTGCAAGACTGATATATAGATGTCTCACAAAAATGAAAAAGAAGAGTGAGGCACAGGGAAAGCCGGATCTGAATATTCTTTTTATTTACAATATGCCGTTTCGAGGGATTGCCAAGATGACCGGCGGGGCAGTCAGTATGGAAATGGTATATGGAATTGTCGATGCTGTGAATGGCCACTTTATGCTTGGGGTAAAAAAAATAATTGGCGGATATTTCAGAAACAGAAGAAATAATAAGAAATATGAAAAATTATTAAAAGGAGCCGGAGGAAAGTGCAGATGAATCATATAAAAAATATATGGAAATGTTTTGAAGAGAAACATTCTGCTATTGCAAAATGGCTTTATCAGATATTCTATTTTGTTATATTCAGTATGGGCGTGACAGTATTCCAGTATCTTGTATTTACATTTTTACCAGGGATTTTGGGAATTGGTCTGGCTGGTACAGAATTTATGTGGCCAAAGGTTTCCATGAATCTGTTTGGAGTAAAATTTACATGGAGTTTGCTGGGGTATAATGTATTGCGTGATGCAACGGGGAATATACTGATCGGTGGTGGACTTGGCTATTTTATCAGTTATGAATTGGGGTCATTTCTTGCACAGTGTATCAATTTTCCACTTCAGAGAAATATTACTTTTAAAAGCCATGGAAATCCTGTATATCAGGCAATCTGGTATTTTGTTGCATGGGTGGTAATTTCACTGATTTGTAATGGATTTAATAATCTGTGGATGCCAGTTGCATCTGCATATGTGGCACCGGCAGTCTATAACATGCTTGTGACAATTATCACAGGTGGAGTTTCCATGGTGATTTTTTTCTTTGTGTTTAAAATTATTTTCCCAGAGGGGAAGGCTGAATAGAAGAAATTAGCAAGTATGCCTGAAATCTAATAATAAAAGAGATGAGGAGTGGTAAGAAAATCAGACAAATATATATAGCCAACAATGCACTTTTGTTTGAAAGGATTAGTAACGTT
>ERZ773173.2765-NODE-2765-length-12490-cov-3.491918_pt1 | contig 12490 bp, 7 predicted proteins | sample MGYA00580535_ERZ773173 | MGnify/ENA primary metagenome ERZ773173 (study PRJEB29015, sample SAMEA2737856) | human gut metagenome | biome: human gut; feature: human-associated habitat; material: faeces | place: China | collected 2012 ...
AAGACGTCAGATTTTTAAGAATCGATGCCGATGTACATGAGTCTTTGAAAGATGAAGTTGCAGAAGACGAGAAAGAATCTTTCGGAAAAATGGCAGACAGTCTCGTGGAAATCTTCCGAAAAGAACTAAATGACGATAAGCTCGATGTGAAAGTGGAAAAGCTTAAAGACGATAAAGTGGCGTCTATGGCTGTTTTGTCAGAAGAAAACCGCCGTATGGAAGAGATGATGAAGATGTACGGTATGAGCGGAATGGATTCGGCTATGTTCGGCAGCAAGGCGACACTTGTACTCAACGCAAACCATCCGCTTGTGAAGTTCCTGACAGAGAACAAAGAAAGCGAGAATGTAACTGTCATCTGTAAACAGCTTTATGATCTTGCCATGTTGGCACATAAGCCATTATCTGCACAGGAAATGACAGATTTTGTAGCAAGAAGTAATGAGATCATGATGTTACTTGCAAAATAAATAGAAAGCAGAGTTGCTTTTTATAAGCAGCCGGTTGGGGCAAAGCGTTGGCTTTGCCCTTTTTTGAATGGGAAACTGCTTGTGCAATAGTGGTATATTCACCGAAATTGCTTTGCATTTTTAAGATTTTTCTTGCAAATCTTAAAGAAATCTTAATTGAAAGAATAATTATTGACTAATGGTCATTTTTTTACTATACTAGGCTATAGTAAAAATGACCATTAGTCATTTTGATAAAATTTATTATTAACGAAGGGAAGAGAGAAAATGATTCGTATAGGTAAGTGGATTACAAAACATAAGAACATCATTTTAATTTTGACGGTATTGCTTCTGATACCGGCAGCATTCGGTTATGTATCAACCCGTGTCAACTATGATGTACTCAGTTATTTGCCGGAGTCATTAGAAACGGTAAAAGGACAGGACATTATGGTAGATGAGTTTGGAATGGGTGCTTTCTCCATGATCATTGTCGAAGACATGGATATGAAAGATGCCGTCAAACTTGAGAATAAGCTTGAAAAGATTGATCATGTCAAGGATGTATTATTCTATGATGATGCATTAGACATCTCGGTACCAACGGAAATGATTCCTGAGGACTTAAGAAAAGCTTTCTTTAACGGTGATGCCAAGATGATGATCGCTTTTTTCGATTCAACGACATCAACAGATGAAACAATGGGAGCGATCGAAAAGATCCGTTCTACCGTATCATCGAATGTGTACGCCAGCGGAATGTCCGGTGTCGTAACAGATATTAAGAACCTGGCATTAGAGGAAATGCCGGTTTATGTGGTAGTTGCTTCCGTGTTATCATTGATCGTACTTTTGATCACAATGGAATCTGTAGTATCTCCGTTGATCTTTTTGGCAACAATCGGTATTTCGATAGTATTTAACTTAGGAAGTAATCTGTTCTTAGGTGAGATTTCCTATATTACGCAGGCGTTAGCCGCGGTATTGCAATTAGCGGTTACGATGGATTATTCAATCTTCCTGTTAGAGAGTTATGAAGCGAATAAGCTCCGCTATCCGGGAGACAATAAACGAGCCATGGCACATGCGATCGCCAATACATTTAAGTCCGTATCAAGTAGTTCGGTTACAACAATTGCCGGATTCATCGCACTTTGCTTTATGACATTTAAGTTAGGTACGAACATCGGTGTTGTAATGTCAAAGGGTGTTGTGATCGGTGTAGTAGCCTGTGTAACGATTTTACCTGCTATGATCCTTACATTCGATAAAGCGATCGAAAAGCCCAGCCATAAGGCGTTGATTCCATCTTTGGATAATGTATCGCATTTCATCGTGAAACATCATTGGGCAGCCTTGATCGTATTTGCGATCCTGCTTGCACCGGCAGCTTATGGCAACAGCAATTATGAGATCTATTATAACCTGGACACATCCCTTCCGAAGGATATTCCCAGTGCAAAAGCAAACGAACAGTTGAAAGAAAACTTTGATATGAGTTCCATCCATATGATCTTATTACAGGATGGATTGACAGCCAAAGAAAAGAATGAAATGCTTTCAAAAGTAAAGAAAGTAGATGGCGTAAAATGGGTATTAGGTCTTGATTCCATCGTAGGACCAAACCTTCCGGATTCCCTGATCCCGGATAAGATCAAAACAATGTTAAAGACAGATAATTATGAATTGCAATTTGTCTGCTCGGATTATGCATCGGCGACTGATGAATCCAATGCGCAGATCCATTCCATCGATAAGATTGTAAAATCATATCAGAAGAAGGGGATGGTCATTGGTGAAGCACCTTTGATGAAAGATCTTTCCGATGTTACAAATGTTGATCTGGAAAATGTAAATATCATTTCAATCGCCGCAATCTTCATTATTATCCTGATCACATTTAAGTCAATTTCAATACCGATCATTCTGGTATCCGTTATTGAATTCGCGATTGCTTGTAACATGGCAGTTCCGTATTATACGCATACATCGCTTCCGTTCGTGGCAAGTATTGTAATCGGAACAATCCAGCTTGGTGCTACTGTCGATTATGCGATCCTTATGACGAACCGTTATCATAAAGAACGTACAATTCGAAAGAGAAGCAAGAAAGATGCAATCATCATTGCACACCAGACCTCAATTAAGTCAATCTTAACAAGTGGACTTTGCTTCTTTGCAGCAACGTTTGGTGTATCTATTTATTCACGTATCGATATGATCGGTGCGATCTGTACATTGCTTGCAAGAGGTGCGGTGATCAGTATGGTTGTTGTAATCTGTATCCTTCCTGCCATGCTTTGGATATTTGATGGTGTGATCATTAGAAGTTCATGGGATATGATCAAAGAAAAAGTTCACCAGCGTGACAAAGAACATGGTAATGTAGCAATAGAAGAACAAAATGCATAAACAAACATATGGTGTCAAAAGTCAATAGAGTTTAGAAGAGACTTTTGATATCATGATAGAAAAAGAAGTTGTCAATGACCGGTAACATCAAAAGATGTTGCAAATGCTCTGTGCCTGGTGCATCTGGCACAGAAGCAATCTGGCACAAGATGCACAGAAATGAGGATTACTATGAGAGTGAATAAAAAGAAAATGGCAGCAGCCGGAATCAGTGTATTATTAGCTTCAGGATTGTTAGTAGGCAGTGTGGAATATGCTTCTCATACATTCGCATTGAGTAAAGCAGCCGCAGCAGGGAATACAAAGACAGTAACAGAAAGTGTCAATACAAAAGCAGCAAAGAAAGTAGATGCTTCAAAGGTATCAAAAGAAGAAACGGTATATGTTACAATGGATGCTAATGGAAAAAAAGATGAAGTGATCGTTTCAGACTGGTTAAAGAATGCAGGTATTAATGGAAAAATCTCTGATGTTTCTGATCTGAAAGACATTCAGAATACAAAAGGAAATGAAAAGTTTACACAGGATGACAGCACTCTGACCTGGGATGCTAAGAAAAATGATATTTATTATCAGGGTACATCAGACAAAGAGCTTCCTGTCGGAATGGAGATCTCATATAAATTAGATGGTAAAGAAATTTATGGTTTACCTGCAACTGTTAAAGATATTGAAAGATGTGAACCTGTTTATGAAGAATTACCAGGATGGAAAGAAGATATTACACATGTAAAATCTTTTGAAGAATTACCAGTAAATTGTCAAAATTATATTCGTAAAATCGAAGAACTTGTTCATTGTCCAGTAAGAATGTTCAGTGTTGGACCAGATAGAGAACAAACAGTTGTTTTAAAAGATATTAAATTTTAATAAAGGAGGTCTTTCATGAAAAGAGAATTAGTCATTGTCATGGATTTCGGTGGGCAATATAATCAATTAGTTGCTCGTCGTGTTCGTGAATGTAATGTTTATTGTGAAATCTATTCTTATAAAACACCTTTAGAAAAAATTAAAGAAAAAAATCCAAAAGGTATTATTTTTACAGGAGGACCTGCAAGTGTATTTGGAGAAGACAGCCCAAAATGTGACAGCAAAATATTTGAACTTGGTATCCCTGTTTTAGGAATTTGCTATGGTATGCAACTTATGGCATATACATTAGGAGGAAATGTTGCTCATGCTGATAAAAGAGAATATGGAACAACAGATGTTACAATAGATAACACTTCAAAATTATTACAAGGATTTGGCGAAACTAATGGCTTTTTAATGAGTCATACAGATTTTGTAGAGACTGTACCAGAAGGATTTAAAAATATTGGACATACTCCTTCTTGCCCAAATGCTGCTATGGAAAATGAAGAAAAGAAATTATATGGTATTCAATTCCACCCAGAAGTTAATAATTCTGTAAATGGAACTATGGTTATTAAAAATTTCTTATATAATGTTTGTGAGTGCCAAGGAGACTGGCAAATGTCTTCATTTGTTGAGGATTCTATTAAAACATTAAAAGAAAAAATAGGTGATGGAAAAGCTTTATGCGCTTTATCTGGTGGTGTTGATTCATCAGTTGCAGCGGTTCTTTTAAGTAAAGCTATTGGTAAAAATTTAACTTGTATATTTGTTGACCACGGCCTTCTTCGTAAAAACGAAGGTGATGAGGTTGAGAAAATCTTTAGAGAACAATATGATATAAACCTTATTAGAGTAAATGCTGAAGATAGATTTTTAGCTAAACTAAGCGGCGTTACTGACCCAGAGCAAAAAAGAAAAATTATCGGTGAAGAGTTTATTAGAGTTTTTGAGGAAGAGTCTAAAAAAATCGGAACAGTTGATTTTCTTGTTCAAGGTACTATTTACCCAGACGTTATTGAAAGTGGTTTAGGAAAAAGTTCTGTAATTAAGAGCCATCATAATGTTGGTGGGCTTCCTGATTATGTTGATTTTAAGGAAATTGTTGAACCTTTAAGAAATCTATTTAAAGATGAGGTTAGAAAAGTTGGATTAGAACTTGGTATTCCAGAAAACCTAGTATTTAGACAACCTTTCCCAGGCCCTGGTCTTGCAATTAGAGTTATAGGAGATATTACTAAAGATAAATTAGATATTTTAAGAGATGCTGATTTTATTTTTAGAGATGAAATCGCAAAAGCTGGACTTCACAAGTCAATTAATCAATATTTTGCAGTTCTTACCAATCTTCGTTCTGTAGGTGTTATGGGTGATGAACGTACTTATGACTATACTCTTGCTTTAAGAGCTGTTGAAACTACTGATTTTATGACAGGTATTTGGAGTAAAATTCCTTATGAGATTTTAGAAAAAGTTTCTTCTAGAATTGTTAATGAGGTTAAACATATTAATAGGGTTGTTTATGATATTACTTCTAAACCACCAGCAACTATTGAGTGGGAATAAGATAAAAATAATTTTCTAGTTTAGGCTAGGAAATTATTTTTTTACTTTTTTTCTTTTTTGTGATATAATATAGACAAATATGTTTATAGAAAGGAGATATTAGTTATGGCAAAAATAACTGATAAAACTCTCGAAATTATTCATCGGGAGTATAATGTAGCTGTTAATACTGCAACAAGCATGCAGGAGATTCCGGAAATTATGCACCGGCATTTAAAAGCTTTAAAAGCTGACATTCCAGAAAATGACTCATCTGTATTTTTTAGTTTCATGGATGGATTGGTAAACTGTTATCGAGAGAGACGTATGACATTTGAAATCACGGATTTCGTCACAGAGCTCAACTCTGTCGTTATGTACATTATAAGATGGCTTAACGAAGAAAAACATGCCAATATCGACATTAACTGGTACGCCAGAAGAAAGGCTCTTGAAAGTGATCTCACAAAAATACTCAACAAGTCTCTTCTTGATGATGATGTATCTGTTTATATTCGTGACAGGTTTGGAATCCGTGGCATTCTTCTGAATAAGGATGTTCAGAAAAATAATATCGAAAAAATCGATATTATTTTCAAGGCTATAAAGGATATTCTTGTAAGAGAATCCCCTTCTAAAGATGCCTTTATGGAATGGTATCAGACCAATCCTACCATCAACAAAATTAATCGATTTAAACTTGATTCGTTTTTGGTTGATATTCCATTTGCCATCACTGATGTAAGAGATTATATCCACAAACCTAAAGCCAATGGATATCAATCATTACAATTTACATTACAGACATCAGTTTACTCACCAATCCTGCCAGGTGCAAAAATTGAGTTCCAGCTTCGTGACCTCGATATGCATAACAAAGCAGAAGGCTATGTTGTAGCAGAATCACCCGAAATGGACCAATCTCATAAATCATACAAAAATGAGATTGATGAAAGAATATCAAATGTATTCCGGATTGATGATTTTTCTAAGGTTAACCTTTCAGGATTTGTAAATTACGATGACAAAAATGCGGATAGAGATGGCTTACATCATCCGAAACATTTCGCTGATAGAAGATCGAAATAGTTTCATTCTTGTAACAAAACACAGCAATATCTTATTTCTTCCCCTCAGAGAATTTTTCTCCGAGGGGATTTTTCTGATTGGGGACGGTTCTTTTTCGGAAAAGTAACCGTCCCCAATTAGAAATGTCCCAAAAAGAACCGGTCCCAATGGGACATTTTCCAATCGAAAAAAAGCAATGCCGTTTCCAGCATTGCTTTTAAAATATAAAAATTAAATCTCTCTTACAGTCAAATCGTGTGCAGAACCTTCTTGAATACTCAAGTTTGAAACTGGTGTTAAAATAGCCTTTTCGTGGAATTCTTCTAAGTTTCTAGAACCACAGTTAGACATTGTTGACTTAATCTTCTTAATTGTAACATTTAAGTTGTCTTTTAATGGTCCTGCATAAGGGATATAAGAATCTACACCTTCCACGAAACTCATTTTCTCGTTTTTAGAACCTAGGTCATATCTTGTCCAGCTTCTAGCTCTCTTTGAGCCTTCTCCCCAATATTCTTTAACAAATTTTCCATCTAATTTTATTTTTGTTGTTGGACTTTCGTCAAATCTTGCAAAATATCTTCCCATCATAACAAAGTCACATCCCATAGCTAATGCAAGTGTTATATGATGGTCATGAACTATTCCTCCATCAGCACAAAGTGGAATATATATTCCTGTTCTTTTTGCATATTCCTCACGAGCTGCTGCAACATCTATTATACTTGTTGCTTGTCCTCTTCCTATTCCTTTTGTTTCACGAGTGATACAAATTGAACCTCCACCGATTCCTATTTTTATGAAATCAGCTCCTGCATCTGCTAAATAGTAGAAGGCTTCTTGGCTTACAACATTTCCTGCACCAATTTTTATTTTTCCATTATATTTTTCGTGTACCCATTCTATAACTTCTTTTTGCCATACAGAGAATCCATCTGATGAGTCTAGACATAAGATATCTACACCTGCTTCTACTAAAGCTGGTATTCTTTCTTCATAGTCTCTAGTGTTTACTCCTGCACCTACTAAATAACTTTGATTTTTGTCTTGAAGTGCTAGTGGATTTTCTTTATGTTGTTCATAGTCTTTTCTAAATACTAATGAATTTAAGTTTCCATTTTCTTCTATAACAGGTAAACAGTTAATTTTCTTTTCCCAGATGATATCGTTTGCTTCTGATAAAGTTAATCCAACTTTTGCATATACTAATTTTTCTACTGGTGTCATTATATCTTCTACTTTTTTGTCTAAACTATCTCTTGATAATCTATAATCTTTACTTGTGATTATTCCAAGTAATTTTCCTCTTGCTGTTCCATCTTCTGTTACTGGTATTGTTGAGTGGTCACTTTCTTCTTTTATTTCTAAGATGTCTCTTAATGTGTCATGTGGTTTTAAGTTCCATTTGCTTCTTACAAATCCTGATTTTGATTCTTTTACATGTCTTACCATTGCTGCTTGTGATTCTACTGATTGTGACATATATATAAATGCTAGTCCACCTTCTCTTGCTAATGCTACACCCATTTCTTCTCCAGATACTGCTTGCATTATTGCTGATGTAAATGGTACGTTTAAGTACATTTCAGCTTCTTCTCCTACTTTATGTTTTACAAGTGGTGTTCTTAATGATATTTTGTCTGGTGTGCAGTCCTTTGTTGTTAGTCTTGGTATTAATAAGTATTCGTTAAATGTTCTTGATGGTTCTGTTAAGTATGTTGCCATTTTTATTCCTCCTATATTTTTTATTTTTTGTTTCGATTTTCAGTTATACTCTATTATACTACATTTACTGGCATTTTGTAAACCTTTATTTGAATTTTTCTCTACTGTTCTATATAAATATTATAATCTAAGAATGTAAACTTAGTTGTACTTTTTAGGAGCAAGACAAAAATTTGTCTTGCTCCGTTTTTTAGAGTTTCTTTCTTAACACCTGTCCTAAATATAATCCGGAAGCTGATGCTTGGATTAATCCATTGGAGGTGTTGGCTCCATCTCCTGCTACATACAATCCATTAATATATGTCATAAAATTACTATCAATTTCGATAGACAGATTTGAAAATTTAATTTCAAGACCATAAATAAGATTGTCTGATGCAGCAAAGCCTGGAATAACTTTATCAATTTTATTAATAAAGTTTTTTATATTGTTTACCAACCTTGCAGGCATAATTTCCTGCAAGTTAACCGGAACTGCCGATTTCAAAGTAGGTTCAACAGAATTATTCATTAAACCATCCTGAGTTGTGGCTACATTTGAAAAGAAATCGCCTGTTCGCTGAACTGCCACCTGACCATTAGACAGAACATTTAACGTTCTTGCCATATTTTTAACAACTTCTATAGCATTTTCTCCAAAATCCATTTTGAAGAGTAATGCCATATTGGTTCTTCCAGTAGGAGTATTGTCAGCATGTCCATTGACTAAAGTTATCTTACCATCATAAGACTCTGCTACCACACTTCCACAATATGGATTATGACAAAATGTTATTGCGGCATCTGTTTCTTTGGTTTCAGGTGCTTTAAATTTAGGCTCATACAACTCATTTGCAGAGCCCATGATTTCATCTGGGAGTTCATAACGTACACCAATTTTGATTTTACCCTCTTTTGTTGGTATACTATGTTTAGAACAAATTTCTTTGTTCCAAGAAGCTCCAGCTCTTCCAGTCGCCAGCACTACTTTTGGTGCAAAAATTTTGTGTGTTTGTTTATTTTTTGTATACACAATGCCTTTAACAGCACCATCTTCTACAATGACATCATCAACATGCGTATTAAACAACATATCAATTCTATCATCTTCCTGTAATTCGGTTTGCAGGAGATAATATGCTCTTCTGCCATTTGTTGTGCCTGCATGCATAAATGGTACAATTGTCATATTTAAGCCATTTTTTTGTGCTTTTTTTAAAAGTTCTTTTGCAACAGGATGCTCCATTCCTCCTATTGTTTGTTCCGGAATGCCATATTTTTTGTATGTATCAACCACCTCATCTAAAAGTTCTTTTAATTCTTTGGTTGACATATAGCTTTCCAGTTCACCTCCAACAAATGTTTCATCTGTTGGATTATATAACGACAGTTTGCAATCTGAAAATGCACCTGCACCTGCAAAGCCATGTGTAATGCTACATACTTTACATCTGGTACATTTTCCCACAAATTCGGTTTTACATCGTCTTTGCTCAATCGCTGCTCCCTCATCAATAATTAGAACTTTGAAATTCCGCTTCTCCTTTGCAAGTTCTAGCGCACAAAATACCCCTGCAGGACCTGCACCTACAATAATCACATCGTATTTCTTCATAGTTGTTCTCCTTTTTTATATGACTGGGTTAACAAGTTACTCTATATAAACTAAACAAAATATTTTTGTTTAGAAAATGAAATTAATTACTTTTATTTTATAATAAATATTTAATTATCGCAACCTTTTTATGTAAATTTGTATTTTTCTATTATTTTTCCATTATATCAGGATTATCCTCTAAAATTTCTTTAGCCAAATTCTCACTGGTATTAAACAATCTAACATATCCATCTAGTGATTTTGCCTTTTCCTTAAGCACATCAACATCAGAATTAACATAAATTTTAGCTTTTCCTTTACCATTTTTAGCTTCTTGAATCAAGTTAGAAACTGGTGAGTTTCCATCAAAAGCAACGACAACTGAATTTCTTCTTTCAAATATTTCATAATTAAAGCTCTTATAAATTCCAAGTTCTGATGGATCAGGTGAAACATAGATTCCGCTTAAATCTTGCGAGCTATCTAAGTTTTCCTTAATTTCTTCTGAAACATATTTTGGAACAACAGCTGTAATATCAAACTTTTTGTTTAATTCCTTTGATATATCTAAAACAGCTCTTTCGTATCCTTGCATTTTATGACCAATTAAAATATATGTATTTTTGTTATCAACTTTTTCAAGTAATTCTTTTAAAGATTTTTTTATATTTTCATTTGGCATTGTAACTCTACCTTTTGAGTTAAAACTTCCACCTGCTATTATGATTGGAGTTTTATTTTGTGGTAAATTTACAATTTTCGTTTTAAATACATTATATGAGTTTAGCTTATTAGCAGATTTAATGTCTATTGCATCTAAATCTATCTCTTTTAGTAATTTTTCTTCTTCCTCTTTTAACGCTTCCTCAATTGTTCTACCATCTAAAAATTGTTCAAATTTATTTGATTTTTCATCAAAATATACTTTTCTTCTCTCTAATATTTCGTCTTCAACATTTCTCATTTTAGCAAAATCTGAATCTTTTATATCTAATAAATTTCTTAATGCAATTTGTTCATCAATTGTATCAATTCCGTAGAATCCGCATCCATCAGTACCTTGAACACATTTTACACCTGAGGCTAAGTATTTTTTCATAGGGTGATTGCCTAAATTTGTTAAATTATTTAGTCTTACATTTGATGATAATTGGAATTCTAGAATAACATCTAAATCTTTCATTTTATCAATTATTCTTTTTCCTTCTCTTGTATCTAAGTCTGGAACATATAAACCGTGTCCTAACCTTATTTGTGGAGCTTTTTCTCCATTTGGTAAGCAGATTTTTATACAGTCTAATGCTTTTTCAATATTATCTTTAAAAGCATCTGTTTCTCCAGCATGTAATCTTATTGTATATCCATCATCTTCGTATATTGCATATTTTATAATTTCTTCTATTAAATCTGAGAAATCTGTTACATTGTTTATTTCTTCCCCAATTAAATCCATTCCAACAACATAAGGACTTTTACTTAATGCTTTTATTACTGCTGGACATTCTTTCACTTGCTCTGGAGTAAATAATGTTCTACTTGCAGCTGCCAAATATCTTATACTTACACCTGTTTCTTTTTCTATTTGTGGCATTATTTTATGCATTTCTACCAAGTTTTGTATACCTGCTGGACCTTTTTTTGCAAGTGTTGAATTTGCTATTTCAACATATTTTATACCTTGTTTTTGATATTCTCTTGCAATCCATAATAATTTATCTTGATATAAAGTATTTTCTTTGTACGGACTATTCTCATTTTCCATATCTTCTTTCATTTTCTTTAAGGTTTTTCTTATATCATTATCTTCAATTTTTTCTATTTTGTCTAAACTTAATTCTACTTTTTCATCATCTGGTACTTGTTTTCCTCTTATAATTGCATATCTATAAAGAATTGTTTTTTCAAGGTTTGTAAATACTGATTGTCCATCTTTTGGAAGTACTAAACTATTTCTTATTTTTACAATATTTTCATCTGCATTTTCTAGGTTGTTTAAAATTAAATCTGCCATATTTATTAATGTTTCATCATTTATTTTTCTTTCTAATTTTTTACCCTCTAATTCTGAATGTTTGTATTCCTTTTCGATTTCTTTTCTCTTTTTTAATAATTCTTTTTCTTGTTTTGCTGTAACTTTTATTCCCAATTTTTTTATATAATATAATGAATATCCAATTTGATGTTTTATTCCAAGTGCAATTAATAAATCTGGTTGTAATATTTGGTTTAAATGTGTATGTAAATCTGTTCTAAATTTTGATTTCTTTAAAATATATGATTTTATTATTGTTTTTTCTACTGGCAATTTATAGTCTTTTGTTTGTGCCATTAATAATTTTATTATTGCTGGAATTTTTGCTTTTCTTTCTATTCTTCCATCTGGATAAATATTTGCTATTTTTATTCCACCAAGCCTAAATATGTAAACTTCTTCTCCGTCATCATTAATACAAGCTTGCAAAATTCCTGTAATTACTTTCATATCGTTTTCGTCTTTTATTGTTTCTACATTTGCAATCTTTGCTAAATTTGTTATTAAGTTTCCTGTATGGTGATTTGGTGTTTCTAGAACATAAATTAATTCATCTGGTTCTTCTGATTTAAATAATTTTACTACTATATCTTTTTCTTTATCTAAATAAAATTTGGTGAATAAATTTGGTAAGTTCATGTTATCCTCCCTTTTTTCTTATTTTTTTCCGTTTTGCTATATTAGTTCATTATTTTATCATATTTCGGAGGATTTTTCAAGAGATTATGTAAAGTTTTCTGTTTATTAACTGTTTTTTTGTGTTGGGGACAGATTTTTTCTGATTGGGGACGGTTCTTTTTCGGAAAAAGAACCGTCCCCAATCAG
>ERZ773173.2767-NODE-2767-length-12485-cov-3.873934_pt1 | contig 12485 bp, 10 predicted proteins | sample MGYA00580535_ERZ773173 | MGnify/ENA primary metagenome ERZ773173 (study PRJEB29015, sample SAMEA2737856) | human gut metagenome | biome: human gut; feature: human-associated habitat; material: faeces | place: China | collected 2012 ...
TGGAAGGCTGGTGTTCTACCATTGAACTACACCCGCACAGCTTGTTGTCTGTGTATCTCTGTCGCATCAACGAATATTAGTATATATGATGAAACTTCATTTGTCAACACTATTTTTGAATTTTTTCTATCAAATTTAAAACAAATATCTTTATTCATACCAAAAAGAACGCACTATTTTTACAAAAATTAAATATTTTTAAGTAATTTAATACATTTATACGATATTTATTATATAATTTTGACAGGAGAGGGGATTAAAGGAAATGGAAACAATGATGGATGTAAGTTCTATTAACAATTTAGCAAAAAGCGTTCTTGATATTGAAGCAAAATCAATTTTGCGACTTAAAGACAATATCGGCGAAGAATTTGATAAAGCAATAGATATTTTATACAACTGCAAAGGTCGAGTAATTATTACCGGAATGGGAAAATCAGGACTTATTGGTAGAAAAATTGCCGCTACATTGACATCTACTGGCACTCCATCATACTTTCTACACCCTGCAGAAAGTACTCACGGAGATTCTGGTATCATAACCAGAAATGACGTTGTAATCGCAATTTCTAACAGTGGCGAAACTCAAGAATTACTAAACCTTCTTCCTTTAATAAAAAGATTTGGAGTAACAATGATTGGTATGACAGGTAATTTAAACTCAACTTTGGCTCATTCATCAGATGTTACATTAGATATTTCTGTGGAAAAAGAAGCTTGTCCATTGAACAAAGCTCCAACTGCCAGCACAACCGCAACTCTTGCGATGGGCGACGCTTTGGCAGTATGTTTACTTGAAAAACGAGGGTTTACAAAAGAAGATTTTCTGATTTTCCACCCATCAGGAGCTTTAGGGAAAGGCTTTACATATAAAGTTGCAGATTTGATGTTGACTGAACCAGAAAAACTTCCTATCGCCAAAGAAACTGATAGCTTTGCCGATGTAATAGAACTAATTTCCGAAAAAAAATTAGGCATGGCTATGATTGTTAATGAAGAAGGCATATTAACCGGTGTATTAACAGACGGTGATATCAGAAGAACTTTGATAAAATACCAAAATATCAGACCTCTTCTTGCAAAAGACGTTATGTCCAGCAATCCTAAACATATTTCTAAAAAAGATTATGGCGCAAGCGCACTAAACTTGATGGAAAAATTCTCCATCACTGCACTTGCCGTAGTTGATGAAAACAACAAACCTATCGGAGTTATTCATATCCACGATTTGTTGAGAGCAGGAGTTGCGTAAGATGAAGATTAAATTAGCAGCTTTTGACGTTGATGGCGTAATGACAGATGGCGGAATAACTTATGATGAAAACGGTGTTGAATACAAAACATTTAATGCTAAAGACGGTCACGGTATAGTTAGTCTAAACAAAGCCGGAATTATTACCGCTATTATTACTGGTAGAAAAAACGGAACAGTTGAACACCGTGCAGAAAATTTAAAAATCAAAGAACTTTTTCAAGGTTCTAAAAATAAAATTGCCGATCTTGAAACTATTATGCAAAAATACGGAATTTCTTTTGACGAAGTAGCTTATATGGGTGACGATATTCCGGATATTTGCATTTTAGAAAAAGTCAGCTTAAAAGGTTGTCCGGCTGATGCAGTGAACGAAGTAAAAAAAGTAGCAAACTTTGTTTCAACAAAATGCGGAGGCAAAGGGGCAGTAAGAGAATTTTGTGATTACATATTAAAAAAGGGGATATAAAATGTTTGAAATCAAGACACAAGCGTTTTTTGCGGCAGCACATCATCTATTAAATTACGACGGAGAATGCGAAAATCAACACGGTCACAATTGGATGGTTGAAGTTTTTGTGAAAGGCGACACTTTAGATAAAAGCAATATTTTAATGGATTATAAGGTTTTAAAAAAAGAATTGAAAACGGTTCTTGATATGCTTGATCATAAAGATTTGAACGCTTTACCGGAATTTAAGGGAGAAAGTCCGTCAAGCGAAATGATTTCAATGTTCATTTACAACAAATTGAAAGAAAGAGTTGTTCAATTAAGTAAAGTAACCGTATGGGAAACTCAAACTTCTTGTTGCAGTTATTTTGAAGAAGACTAAAATTGGATACTTAAATGTCTAGAGGCATAGAGGCAAAGCCTATATCCGAAAGGCTATAGGGCGATAAGATTTACACTTACAGGTTTTGAAAGGGCATAAAAAAGATGAATTTTATACAAGCAATATTAATGGGAATAGTACAAGGATTGAGCGAATTTTTACCAATATCTAGTTCTGCTCATCTTGTTTTTACATCAAACTTTTACAAAGTCATGAAAAATATTCCGATTGTTCAGAGTTCAAACGAAGAAGTTTTCTTTGACATTATGGTTCATCTTGGAACACTTATCGCTGTTTTAATTTTTTTCCGCAAAGATGTCGCAAAAATTTTGAAAGCTATGTGGCATGCCTTGAGAACTAAAGATTGGTCAGACAAAGAAGCTAAATTAGGTTTATTCATTGTTGCAGGTACTGTTATTACAGTGGCTCTTGCTTTACCTATCAATGAAATCGCAGAAAAATTGGTTTACAAACCAGCAATTGTTGGAATTTTATTGTTTATAACCGGTTTTACTCTTTTATATAGCGAATACAAATCTAAAAAAATTGAAACAAAAACTGATAGCGTTGATTTGAAAACATCTATCTTAATTGGTTTGGCACAAGGTTTGGCGGCACTTCCCGGATTTTCACGTTCCGGTTGGACAATCGCAACAGGTTTGTTCTGCGGACTTGATAGAGTTACAGCCGCAAGATATTCTTTCCTATTGAGCATTCCAATTATTTTGGGGGCATCAATGGTTTATCCTTTAGTAAAAATTGATGTTGCAGAAGCCATTAATTATAACTGGACAGCTATTTTAGTTGGTACAATCGTTTCAGGTATTACAGGATATTTATGTATCAAATATTTCATGAAGTTTATATCAAAATTCTCACTTGCTATTTTTGGCTATTACTGCATTATTGCAGGGATTGCAACCGCTATATTCTTTAGCTTTTTTAGCTAGTTTTAGCTTGTTCGGGCATTGTTAAAATTTGTAAAATTGGGTTTAATGAAGTAACAAAAAATATTATTTACAGTCGTTGTAATAACGGCATTGATGTGTGGTGGAGTAAAGATGATTTTACCAGTTAATAACGTAGAAACAAAAATAAACTTTTCTGCAAATAGCAAAGAAGAAAAGTCTAAAACTCTTGCGTATAATCACGATACTCTTTTAAAAGACAATCTTGCTACACGCTTGCATATTGGAGTTGACAAGCTTACAAATGCCTTTACTGTTTATCCTGCAAAGGGTTTTAAAGGGAGCAAAAATGCTAATTTTTATGAATTTTTGACAATGGGAAATGTCCCTTACATCGTAGGTAGTGCAATGCTTATGGGGGTATTTAATTTTGCCAATAAACATTTTTCAAACTTCGCCAGCACAAAAGCCTCTGCATTAGGTCAAAAAATGGCACTTGGTGTTTTATTCTACGGTTTGGCCAAAAACATCTCCAAATCATTCATCAGTAAACCTGTTCAAATGGCTACAGGCATTGATACAGAAAGACCTTATGCTAAAGTAATTTATGAATTGCCTGAAGATGTGAATGACACAGACATCATCAGTATTGAACATCACAAAGTTTTTGAAAGTGTTGAATTTCCTCGTTGGGATTTGCTATATGGTAATGAATCTAAGGGAGAAAAAAGAAATTACAGATATGACAGAATTGCAAAAAAACTCGGAATGGGCGAAAATTTAAACGATTCTGATCAAGAAGTTAAACCTAGAATTAAAGAAATTATAGTAAAAGAAAATCTTGCCAAAACAATGTCATCATACCTTTGGGCAGCAACAGGCGTAGCTTTTGCTTTCCAAAAACCATGGGAAGATTTCTTTAAGGTAATGACATTCAAATTCTGGAAAGGTAAAGAATTTGGGCAAAGCTTAAAATCTTTCGGAAGGAATTTTGTAAAAAGTGCAAAAGCCCTATATAAGGGAGAAGGTCATGGCGTAACAAAACATGCCGGCAAAGCGTTAATTGGCGTATCAGTTCTTTCTTCTGTTTTGGGAGTAATAAACACTTTATCAAGCTCACACAAACCTTCAAAGGTCGGAACAGCTGATGTAATTAATAAAAACGAAAAGTACGTGGTAAACTAAAATGACATCAAATCTAATTCAAAATTACATAGCAACTAGCAGCGTAAGACCTCAGCCACAACCGATTAAAGCTAAGGAAAATATTCCTACCCAAAAACCAAAACCCAATTTTGATATTGAACAAGAATTAAATAATCGAACATTCATCAAACCTCTAAAAGGTAAAGGTAGATTGCTAAACGACAATATTTTCAATGCTCCTGCAATTATGGTAAAAGATGCGATGTACGATGTAAAAGCATTCAAGCACGCAATGAGCGGAAAAGCTAATGATCATGAGCTTGGTAGACTAAATGATGTCGGTTTAAAACTCGGGGGACTTGCAATTGCAGGATATTTGTTTACTAAAAAACAAACACCTGTAACAAAAGGGATGGAATTTGTCGGACTTGGTTCATTTTTGGCATCAATGGCTATTTGGCCTAAAATCGCAATACAATTACCTGCTTATTTAATTCATGGTGTTAACGTTCAAAAACAATATGAAGACAGTTTCGGCAGAAAAAAACCATTCTATCAAGATCCACAGTTTATCCCTTGGGACTTGTATTCTGACAAAGAAATCGACAAAATGGGTAACAGATTGGGTGTTCCGAAAGATATTGAAAACAGACGTGATGCAATTCAAGAAAAAATGAAAAAAATTGCCATCCAAAATAATACCTTGTGGATGTTGACCGCAGGTTTTGCAACTCCGGTAATGAGTGCATTGATTTGTAACCAAACAGAACCACATCTTGCAAAATGGTTAAATAACAGAAAAAACAAAAAAGCTGATGAAATTTTGTCAAACATCGACACTTATTCTCAAAAATATCAAAACAACGCAACAAAAAACAATATTGAAGAATTGATTAACCAATTTGGTGGAAAGCCTGTAAATGAGGAATTAATCAATAAAACTGCAGAAGCTTTTGATGGAATGGATCCGATTACATTTGAAAATCTTAAAACAGATTTGAAAGAATTAATGACAACTAAAACTTTTGCAATAAACAATGACACAGCAAAAGCTATCAGCGAAAACCTTAAATCTCAGTTTAAGGGCAAAGCATTTAGCGAAGATGCAATAAATGCTATTATTCCGAACGCTGAAAATATGCAAAAAATCTTTGAAACCAACAATTTTATTAATTCAAATACAGAAATCAAAGATTTGAAACAAATTAGCGATGAGATTTTGAGAACGGTTAAAAAGAATGTTGAAACATTCAATCAAAACAAACCGGCAGAAGAACAACTTGATTTTGAATACATAAAACGTTTAATCAGAAGTAACAAAACAGAAAACAACCCTATCAAGAGTGTTTTAAGCAAATCGACATCTGCGACATTCACCCCTCAACTTCAAACAAAATTACGTGATATTGCAACTGCTTATGATAGTTTCAACGCAAAAACAAATGCTCTTAACGAATATGCCGTAATAAAAGTTGGCTCAGCCCCTGAAACTGTTATTGCAAATTACTGGAATAATGTTTCAAAAGACTTGTTAAAAACCATTGGAATTGATTATAAAGAAATCGAAAAAGTTCGCTTTGACCGCAACCTTACAGGCGAATTATTGAGAAATAAAATAGAACATATCGTTTCAAACGACGCACTTTACAACAAAGTTATGCAAGATTTAGTTTCTAAAGTTGCGGCTATTGATGCGGAAGTCAAACCTAGTGATATAACAATTTATGATGAAAAAGTTGATACTTTGTTCAACGAGTTTGGAAAATTCTTAAATGATAACAATTTACCAAGGACAGCAAAAGCAGTAAATGGCGTGAATGAACATGACACAGTCGGAACTTTAAAAAATATCCAAAAATCTTTCGCATCAGAGAGATTAACCGGTGTAAAAAGTTCTTTCTATAGACTTATCAACACTTTTGATTTTTACAGAAGAATATCTAATAACGTAAACGAAATTGATACTTTGAAAAAATATCCTCGTGAAGTTAGAGAAGAACTTATAGAATTGTGCAAAATCATTACACTTCAAGGTCATTCTTCTGACAACGCAACAAAATTCTATATGTTAAGAAACCCTAACCCGTCTGATGATATGTCTGATCTGGTAATCAAAGACGGCAAAGTTCAAAACAAATTCTTTGGCAAAGGTGCAGCGCATACAACCACAGATATTCCAAACGACAAATTCTTCTACCAACGTGCAATGCAGCTTATGTTTGAAGACAAAGTAGATAAGGCAACAGAATCAATTCTTGATAATAGTATAATTAAAAACAAATTTACAGAATATAGAGAACAAGTTGCAAATATAATCGGTGGCGAAACTTATTTTGCAAAACCTCGTCACAGAATTAGACCTGAAAATGGAACAGGCTCTGAACTCAAATTCTTGCTAACAGGTATTGCGCCGGATGAATTATTCTTTAAAGCCGGACAACAGGCTTTTAACACTAAAAAATGGTTCAAAATTTTTGGAACATTTGGTGCAGGCTTGTTAGGTGTAACAGGTTTAGCACAATTTTTCTTTGGGAAAATGCCAAACAAAAAGGTGAATAAAAAATGATAAATTCAACTAATTTATTAACAATTAAGTCAAATAAAATCAACCACACAACTTTTTTGAGTGCGGCAACTCCTGTTACAAATCCTCAAGCTCAACCAAAAACAACAAATTCAAGTTTGCTAAACGCATATTTGAACAATATGGCAATGATTAATGCACCTGTTGTAAAAGTTCAAAAACCTGAAACTACAACACCTGCAAATTATCACAACAATTTGAGAAGTTTGTTTAGAAATAACGAAGCAAAAATCCTCATGATTGTTCCAAGAACTTTCAATGCTCAAGACAAAAACGGCAACGAATATATTGACGGAAACGAAATTCACGGAACTTTTTTGAATGCTATTGATAGATTAGATGAAGTTAAAGCGGATGGATTTAACACCCTTCACATACTTCCGATTAACCCGACAGGAAAAATGAAAGCTATGGGAACGGCAGGATCTTTATATTCTCCGAAAGATTTGTTGGCGATTGATCCAAACCTTATCGACCCAAAAGACCCAAGAAGTGACAAAGATCAATTTAAAGCTTTTATTGATGAATGCCATAAACGTGACATCAAGGTAATGATTGATTTGCCAAGTTGCGCTTCTTACGATATGTTCTTGGAACACCCTGAATGGATGGCTATGGAAAGCGATGGACTTGCAAAAACTCCACAAGGTTGGAACGATATCAGAATGTTCCAACCGTGGAAAGATGAAGGCAAAAGAACTTTGAACCCTAAATTGTTAGAATTGCATAAACAATTTGTTGATATGTGTATTGATTTAGGTGTTGACGGCATACGTTCTGACGTTGCGAGAGCTAAACCCGTTGAATTTTGGGATGTGTTAATTCCTTATTCGCACATGAGAGATCCTGAATTTGGCTGGCTAGCAGAAACTTACACATACGAAGATGCTTCTCCTCAAGCCAATATGCCTTATGACAGACCTCAAGACTCTTTGCGTGCCGGATTTGATATGATTTACGGACAATACCATATTTTCCACGAATTTCCTGATGCAACAAGTTTTATGAACTACATAAAAGAACAACTTGATATGTCATACAGTTTGCCGAAAGGAAAATCATTGATTGGCTCTTTTGCGACACACGATGATATTTCACCGATGTTTCACGGCGGAGCTGACTATTGCAACTTAACAATGGGCTTGCAAGCAACTTTACCTATGCTTAATCCGTATATCGTTGACGGTTATCAATCTGGCGACAATTATTCTTACAAATACGAAGATAGCCACAACCCTGTAACCCAAACCGATAATAACGAAATGACCGTTCACAGAGGAAGACTTGACATTTTCAACCTATCAAGGAAACCGGGTGGAAACCAACCTGAAATCGGCAAATTTATGAAAAGCGCATTTGCTATGCGTGACAAATACAAAGACGTAATCACTAAAGGAACGTTTATCCAATTAGACAAATCTAAGGATAAAAACGACCAAGTTATCGCATACGCAAGACATTTGAATGGTAAAGCTCTGCTTGTTGTAGCAAACAAAAACGTAAACCGTTCGACGGCTTGCAAAATCAAAGTTCCAACCCTCAAAGCTGACCAAAAGTTAGAAAACCTTCTTCCTTCATACGGACAACCAAGTATTCTACAAGCACATGACAACGAGTTAAGTGTAAATCTTGGTCCGGCAAGAGTTCACGTATTTGAAATTGATACCCCGAACATTGAAAACTATTGCAACAAAATTTATAGACAAAACGTATAAAACACTAAATAAGAAGGCACATTAAATAAACATCAGTTACAGCCGTTAGACAAGACGGCTGTATTTTTTGATTTTTTTTAATGTTTGAGTTAGAATATTCAGGCGAGGTATAAATATGCTACAAGAATTTATTAGTTCAAAAATACACAGAGCCACAGTTACAGATGCAAATCTTAACTATGTTGGTTCAATTACGATTGATGAAACTTTGATGAACGCATCAAAAATTAAAGAATGGCAAAAAGTCGATATCCTAAACATCAATAACGGAGAAAGATTTCATACTTATGTAATTAAAGGGAAAGCTAATTCCGGAATGATTTGTTTAAACGGCGCAGCAGCAAGAAAAGCTCAACCGGGAGATAAAGTTATCATCATTGCTTATGGATTATATAATCCGGAAGAAATAAAGGATTACAAACCAACAATCGTAATTGTTGACGACGAAAACAAGGTTACAGAACACAAGTAACGGTATTTCATTACAAAAATTAAAGAATAAAAATAGCCTTAAACTCTTGTTTTTGGCTATTTTTTTGTAGACTGTTTGGTGTATTTGGATTGACGGGGGTTCAAAAATATGTTATCATGGGTATATAAATTTTATAGGAAATTATGGGAGTATAGGTTACATGTTAAAAAATAAACACAAATTTAACGCATTCACCCTAGCAGAAATGATGGTTGTAATGCTTATAATGAGTATTGTATTAGCGGCAATGGCGCCGGTAATGACAACCAAAAACAAGGTAGATAACTCGTCACCTTGGAAATATTCACCAAACAATTCATCAGATGCTTATTTTGGTCAAGGTGCATCAATGCGTGCAATGATTGGTCAACTTAATGGTGAAGATACAGATAATGGTAAATTAATAATCAATAATTTAGGATCGTCTTTCAGCCATATTTTATTCAAAAATGGTAATACAATTCTTGGCGATTTGTATATGAGTGGAAATAACCTAATTTTAGGTCAAAGAAATGGTTCATCAACCTCTTTAGGTCAAAATAATATTAATATCGGTCCAAACAACTGGCCATCAACTGATATAACAGGGCAAAGCAACATTATTATTGGTGATAATGCAATGACCAATTTGTCAACAGGAAGCAATAACATTGGTTTAGGTACAACATTGACGGCTTTAACAACCGGTACAGGTAACGTTACAATCGGTGACAATTCACTAATCAGTGTAACAACCGGTGATGGTAATATCGGTTTAGGGAATGAAGCAAACCCAGCAATAACAACCGCATCAAAAACTATTGCAATCGGAACAAATTCAGTTGCCAGTTCTATTGGTGCAATTGCGATCGGGAGTAATTTAACAAGCAGTGAAGCACATGGTGCAGCTTTAGATGCTGCACAAGCAAGAGTAATGCACTCAATTGCAATTGGAAACAATGCAACAAGTGGAGCAAGTAACGGAGCTGGTCAAAATTCGATAGCCATAGGTAATCAGGCGAAAGCAAATTCTACTAGTGATAGCGGAACCAGTGGTATTGCAATAGGTGCTTATTCAAATGCTGGAGATCACTCCGTAGCGCTAGGAACTTCTGCACTAAAAAGTAATACAACAGGTTCTGATAATATCGCAGTAGGAACTTCTGCACTAAAAAGTAATACAACAGGTCCTGGTAATATTGCAATAGGTGAAAATACACTTTATAGTAATACACGAGGTGATGATAATATTGCGATTGGAAGAAATGCTCTTTACCAAAGTGATACTGGTGGTGGTAATATAGCAATAGGTTATCAAGCAATGTATCATCAAAATGATATTAATACCGGGAATACTGCAGTCGGTTACCAAGCGATGGTAGGAACTAACAGTGCTTCTAATTATCATAATACTGCAATTGGTTATAGAGCATTGAATAGAGCAGGAAATTCTGCAGAAAATGCTGGACAAAACACAGCAGTAGGTTCAGGTGCCTTAGAAAATAACGTTACAGGGTTCGGAAATACTGCAATCGGATCAGATGCTTTAAATACAGTAAGACAAGGAGACTTTAATACCGGTCTTGGCTATTCTGCTTGTGCTAACGTCACTGGTTCACATAAAACCTGTATAGGTGCATATTCAGGTCCTGCAGGTAGTGATTGGGCAAGCGACGACAAAGAACGTATTTTTATAGGCAGTAGGTCAAAATTTAACAATGGTCCTGCCGTATTAGAAGTGCATAATGAGGGTGGATCATCATTTGGAAGAAACAAAGATTCTTCTGTTGTAATAAATGGAAACCTTATTGTTAAAGGTGGTATTATTACTACATTATGGAGGTATGGTGGAGGCGACAATGATAACGTAAACTTGCTTGCTCGTAGTAGTGGACAATTGGAACCAGAATGGAATGATACTGTTAGTGAATTGTTTAAAAGATATGCTGATAATGGACATGGTAAATTCAAATCATTTTCTGGAAATGTTATTAGTGACCGTCGTCTAAAATATGTTGGAAAAGAAAGTACAACAGGTTTAGATAAAGTTAGACAACTAAAAGTATTTAACTTTACATACAAAAAAGACACAACCAAAACTCCACATGTTGGTGTAATCGCACAAGATTTACAAAAAGTATTCCCTAATGCCGTACAAAAGGGTAAAGATGGATTTTTAACAATCCGTATGGAAGATATGTTCTATGCAGTAATCAATGCGATTAAAGAATTAGATGCAAAATATCAAGCACAGGAAAAACGCATCAACGAGCTTGAAAAACGCATCGAAAAACTTGAAGCAAAAAGTAAATAAAATAAAATAAAATAAATTCCCTTCCCTTAATAAGAGAAGGGGATTTTTTTATGTCATTACGAGGAGCAAAGCGACCTAGTAATCCCATTAATAATGAAAATAATAATGAGATTGGTGCTACGCACGTAGCCCTCTGTGACAACATTGGTTTCTACTTCATAAATTGGTGTAGAGTTTTCCGTTACACTCCACTCGCAATGACATGTTTTCGTTGGATATTTTGTTCCCTTCCCTTATGAGGGAAGGGGTAGGGATGGGTGATGTCCCGTAAGGGAAACATGAGAATTAAAATCAGCACCCACCTTTAATCCTCCCTCGCAGGGAGGAAAAATTCTCCTTCCCTAAAAGAGGGAAGGTTGGGGATGGGTGACTTCCCGTAGGGAAAATTGAAAATTAAAATCAGCACCCACCTTTAATCCTCCCTCGCAAGGGAGGATAAATTGCTCCTTCCAGATATGGACTTCTCACTTTTTCCCAATAACCATCTTTGAAACTATCTATAGTTCGTAAACTGCAACGGATAATCATATTTTTCTTCGTTACTTCTCAACAACCTGATAACTTCTTGTAAATCATCCTTATCCTTGCCAGAAACTCTGACTTGATCACCTTGAATTGATGCTTGAACTTTCTTTTTTGTTTCCTTAATATCCGCAACAATCCTTTTAGCCAATTCTTGATTTAAGCCTTTTTTAAGGTTAATAACTTGACGAACTTTTCCACCCAAAGCATTTTCAGCCGGTTGTGGGTCTAGTATTCTTGTACTCAAATTTCTTTTTACCAATTTAGTTTGCAAAATATCATAAATATTTCTCAATTTCATATCATCACTTGTCGTAATAGTAATCGCTTTATCACCTTCCAATTCAACAGATGAACCAGAATCTTTTAAATCAAAACGAGATGCAACATCCCTTTTTACCTGATCAACCGCATTAACCAATTCTTGTTTATCAAATTCTGATACAATATCAAAACTGCAATCTTTTGCCATAATATAACTCCCTTCTCTTTTACTTTTTTGAAAATCATAACACAGAAAAGCGCAAGATAAAATACCTTACGCTTATATATTTTTGGGGTTGTATATTATAAAATTTTTAGCACCCACCTTTAATCCTCCCTCGAAGGGAGGAAAAATTACTCCTTCCCTTCAGGGAACAATTATTTTACGGGGTTTTCTTTTTACCTTTAAACGCATTTTTAATAGAATCCCAAGTCGATGCAAAATATTTTTTCACACCGCCGGCTTTTTTTCTTTCGCAGGATTTTCTCCTACTAT
>ERZ773173.2770-NODE-2770-length-12480-cov-5.931107_pt1 | contig 12480 bp, 7 predicted proteins | sample MGYA00580535_ERZ773173 | MGnify/ENA primary metagenome ERZ773173 (study PRJEB29015, sample SAMEA2737856) | human gut metagenome | biome: human gut; feature: human-associated habitat; material: faeces | place: China | collected 2012 ...
AGAAGGAGCACCCGGATGTGGCCTACATCATGGAGGAGTTCGTCCGCGCCGAGGTGAACAGCTACGATGCCATCATCGACGCCCATGGCAACCCCATCTTTGAGGCGGGCAACGTGAGCCCCGTGTCCATCATGGACATCGTGAACAACGATGACAACTCCATCTACTACATCATCAAGGATCTGCCGGAGGACACCCGCGCCGCAGGCCGTGCCGCCGTCAAGAGCTTTGGGGTGAAGAGCCGCTTTGTCCACTTCGAGTTCTTCCGCATGACTGAGGATCAGGCCAGCATGGGCAAAAAGGGTCAGATCGTGGCGCTGGAAGTCAACATGCGCCCCTGCGGCGGCTTTACCCCGGACATGATCGACTTTGCCCGTTCCACCAACGTGTACAAGATCTGGGCGGACATGATCGCCTTCGGCGGCACCGATATGCCGGTGGGTGAGCACTATTACTGCGCCTTTGTCGGCCGCCGGGATGGCAAGAGCTTCGTTTACAGCCACGAGCAGCTGATGCAGAAGTATCAGGACAATATGCGCATGGTGGACCGCATCCCCGAGGCACTGTCCGGTGCCATGGGCAACCAGATGTATGTAGCCACCTTCTCCACCCGTGACGAGATGGAAAAGTTCTACTCCGATGTGCTGGCCGTCACCGATGCCACCAACGCCAAGGTGCAGGCTGAGCTGACGAAGGTGCTGGCTCTTGGCGAGCCGGAGACTATTTAACCGTAAAAACACAAGCCCGGAAAGTCCGCAGACTTTCCGGGCTTGTTCTATTTCATTATACCTTTGCAGCGCCCCGTTCCAGAATACCGTTGAAGCGGGAGAAGAAGGTGATGGTGGTAATGGTAGCCGCCAGAATATCGCTGACCGGCTCTGCCAGAAAAACGCCGAACACCGGGTTCGGCAGCAGGTGCGGCAGAATGAAGATGAGCGGGATCAGCAAAATGATCTTGCGCAGACAGGCCAGCAGCAGGCTGACCTTGGCCTGTCCCAGCGCCATAAAGCTCTGCTGGCAGGCGATCTGGAAGCCCATGGCAAAGATACCGGCCATGTAGATGCGCATGGACCATGTGGTGTAGTCGATCAGCGCCGTATCCGAGGTGAAGATGCCCGCCACAGCCCCCGGCGCCAGCATCATGAGCAGCCAGAACAGACAGGTGTAGCAGCTGCACAGGGTCAGCTGGAAGCGGAATGCCTCCTTGACGCGGAGCTTTTTGCCCGCGCCGAAATTGAAGCTCATCACCGGCTGACCGCCCTGACAGATGCCCTGAATGGGCAGGGTGCACAGCTGGGAGGCGCTGGTGATAACGGTCATGGCACCCACAGCCACGTCGCCGCCGTACCGCGCCAGACTGGAGCTGAAGCTGATGGACAGCAGGCTCTCAGTGGACATCATCACAAAGGTGGAGATGCCCAGCACCATCACCGGCAGGATGACCTTCTTTTCCGGGCGCATACAGTCCTTGCGCAGGCGCAGGATGGTCTTTTTGCCGGTGAGGAAGTGCAGGATCCACACCGCACCCACGGCCTGACTGAGCACGGTGGCAATGGCAGCGCCCTGCACGCCCAGCCCCAGACCAAAGATCAGGATGGGGTCGAGAATAATGTTGATGACCGCACCGATGACGGTGGTAAGCATACTGGTCTTGGCAAAGCCCTGCGTGGTGATGAAGGGGTTCATGCCCAGCACCAGCAGCACGAACACCGAGCCCAGAATGTAGATGCGGCTGTAACTCAGCGCATAGGGCAGGGTGGCGTCACTGGCACCGAAGAGCCGCAGCAGGGTGGGTGCTCCGGCGTAGAACACCACGGTCAGCACCACCGAGAAGAGCAGCAGCATGGTAAAGCTGTTGGAGATGATCTTCTCCGCCTGCTCCTTGTCGCCCTGCCCCAGCGCAATGGCGGTGCGGGGCGCGCCGCCCGCGCCCACCAGCATGGCGAACGCGTTCAGCAGCATAAGGATGGGGGTGAACAGTCCCACGCCGGTCAGCGCTGCCGCGCCGATGCCGGCAATATGTCCGATGTAAATGCGGTCCACGATGTTATACAGCAGGTTGACCACCTGTGCAACGACCGCCGGGATCATGAGCTGCAGCATCAGCTTTTTTACGCTGCCAGAGCCCATATCCTGTTTTGCCTGTGCCATGGATGTGATTCTCCTCTTACTTCAAATTTGAACTATCTCTTATATTATACTCAAAACCCGCAAAAATACCAGTCCTTTTTGCAAAATTTTCCGTGCTGCGCAAAAAAGTGTGTTCCTCCCCCGCCGCCGTACCGGTCTTGCCGCTGTGCACTCTTTGCGGTGCAGCATTCCGGGCGGCAGCGGCCTTTGCATCCAAGTTTTCGGCGATATGTCTGTAAAAAAGCAAGGTTTTTCGTCAGGTTTGTGTCTTGTGCACAGCGACATTTTTCAGTACAATAAAGAGGCAGAGAAGAAAAATAAGCGCTACGACCAAAATAGGTCGCCGCGCTGTTTTGTATTTTGCGGCGCAGCTGCGCCCGGTGAAAAAAGGAGTGCTGTACAATGATCAACATGGTCAAGCTTCCCACCAGCAAAAGCGAACTGTTCCTGCGGGTGGCCAAGGGACATTTTGCCACCAGCCACAGCCACATCAACTATTACATCGACGTGACCACCCAAAAGACCCGCCTTTCCGAGGCAAAAGCCGTGGCAAAGGAGCTGGTCAACGCTTACCAGCACAGCACCATCGTGGATACCGTGCTCTGCTTGGACGGCACACAGGTCATCGGCACCTGCCTTGCCAACGAGCTGACCAAGGACGGCTTTACCAATATGAACGCCCACAAGACCATCTACATCGTCACCCCGGAATACACCTCCGGCAGCCAGATCATTCTGCGGGACAATCTTGCCCCCATGGTCAAGGGCAAGCACGTCCTCATTCTGGCCGCATCCATCACCACCGGCTACACCATTCAGGCAGCCGTGGAAGCCGTAAACTACTACGGCGGCATCGTGGCAGGGCTTTCGGCTATTTTTGCCACCACCCACGAGTGCTTGGGCTACCCGGTCACCTCCATCTTTGACCCTACCAGTCTGCCGGATTACGCCAGCTTTGACTCCCGCGACTGCCCCCTGTGCAAAGCCGGGCAGCACATTGACGCGCTGGTGAACAGCTTTGGCTACTCGGCGCTGTAACGCAAATGCCGAATGATTGAAAATGCGCTCCGCGTTGCTCTGCGCATATTCAGAGGAAGATATCTTTTTAATTTCGGGGTTCAGGAAAGTCTGCGGAGCTTGTCGGGGCAAAGCCCCTCCATCTGCTAACGCAGACCGCTCTGCCGCTTAAAAGCCCCACTGGGGCTTTCATTGCTGCGCAAACGCGGACTTTCCTGAACCCCTTTTTCACAGAGAAAGAATATTAAATGCAGTTTTCCGCTGCGTCCCCTCTCGTGAAAATGGGATAGCGGAGCGTCCGCAGACGCTCCGCTATCCCGAAATAAAAATAATTCTTCCGCTATTGATGCGCAGAGCGCAGCGGAGCGCATTCCAAATTATCCCGCGCAAAAGGAACGGCGGTGCTGCCGTTCCTTTTTGTTGTCCCACGGGCGGGATTGTGCTATACTGATACCAGACAAAACTAAGGTGTATCTGAAAGTAAAGAAGAGGTATCAAATCCATGAAAATTCCCGCAAACGGTTTTACCCACGCCGGCAAGTTCCATGCCGATGACGTGTTTGCTACGGCGCTGCTGCAGATCCTGCGCCCGGATATCAAGATCACCCGGGGCTTTACCGTGCCTGATGATTTTGACGGCATCGTGTATGATATCGGCTTTGGGATGTTCGACCACCATCAGGAGCCCCGGGAGTACCGCGCCAACGGCGTGCCCTACGCGGCCTTTGGCCTGCTGTGGCGGGTGCTGGGCCCGGGTCTTGTAGGCGAGCGGCAGGCGCGGCTCATTGACGAAAACTTCATCCAGCCGCTGGACCTGAACGACAACACCGGCGAGCAGAACAGCCTGTGCGATGCCATTGGCTTTTTCAACCCGGTGTGGGACTCCAAGGAGGATCAGGACAGCTGCTTTTTCAAGGCGGTTGCTGTGGCAAAGCAGATCTTGGAAAACCAGATCGACAGCGCCAACGCCGTGAACCGCGCGGACGAAAAAGTGCAGCAGGCCTACCGCAACTCCCGCGACGGCATCGTGGTGCTGCCCTGCTATCTGCCGTGGAAAAACGGCCTGTACAAGACTGATGCTCTGTTTGTGGTGTACCCCAGCCAGCGCGGCGGGTGGAGCGCCCAGTGCGTCACCGACCACAAGACCAAAAAGTCCAAGCTGCCCTTTCCCCAGTCTTGGGCGGGGCAGCCGCAGGAGGTCATCGAGCAGAAGAGCGGCATCCCGGGCATCAGCTTCTGCCACGCCAGCCGCTTCCTCATCACCGCCAAGGACAAGGAGACCGCCCTTGCCGCCTGCCGTCAGGTGTTGAAAAACAATGGACGCCTTGCCTGACGTCGCCTACGTTTACATGGTGCGCTGCACCGGCGGGCAGCTGTACACCGGTTGGACGAACCACCCCGCCGCCCGGCTGAAAGCGCACCAGAGCGGCAAAGGTGCCCGCTACACCCGCACCCACGGCGCGGTAGGCTTTGCCTATCTGGAGCGCTGCGCGGACAAGCGCACCGCTTTGCGCCGGGAAGCCGCCCTGAAAAAGCTTTCCAAGCCGGAAAAGGAGGTGCTGTGCGCCGCATGGCGCGCCGCCGGGTGCCCCGGGGTGGAGAACGATTGAAAACGCCCTCTGCGGGGAAAGTTTCTGCCTGCCGGGGGATGTTCTCTTTTGACCCCGATGAAGTGGGCACCACCGGTTTGAAACCCTCTCAGGCGCTCCCGCGCAGCGACGACTGAGAGGGTTCGTTCCCCCAAAAGCAACAAGGCCGTCCGGCATTCGTCGGACGGCCTTGCTGCACTTATTGGAAAGGATCGATCAGGAGATGGCAATTGTTATTTCGCCAGACCCAGCTTTTTCAGCCGGTTCCATGCGCGGATGACCTGTACCTTGGTCACACGCTTGCCGGGCGTAAAGGCGCCCTCGCCCATGTCGGGCAGCAGCCCGGCTTCCACAGCCCAGCGGGCTGCCTTGGCGGTATCCGGCTCCGCCACATCGCTGTAAACAGCGGGTGCAGCGGGTTCGGGCTTGCCTGCGGTGCTCCACAGCAGCACGGCCAGCTGTTCCCGGGTGCGCGGGATGGGCGTGCCCTTGGGCAGCAGGTCTGCAAGGATGCTGTAAGTAACAGCCTCATAGCCCATTACTGCGCTGCCTGCAAACCACGCCGTTGTACCGGCCACGATGGCCACCGTTTGCAGCGGGCTGAACTCGGTGCTGTCCCCCTGCGGCGGCTGCTCTGGCGGCTCCTCCGGGGTGGTCTCGGCGATGATACGGAACGAGCCTGTTTTAACAGTTCCACCCGCATACTGTGCACTGCCTGCGACGGTTACAGTATAGCTGTAATCGCCCGGCTCAATGGGAGCGCCGTCCAGCACTTTGCCATTCTGCATGTAGGTCACGGTAACATCACCGTAGTCCTTATTGCTGGTGTTCTTAACAGTTACTTCCTTGGGACTGCCGTCATAGGTCAGGTTGTTGGGCAGGACAAAGGCAAAGTCTGCGGGGTCTGCCGGCGGCAGAGTTGCCGCGCCCTCGCCGGTGGCGCTCAGGTTAAGGATATGGGTCTGCGGGATGTTATACTTGCGCAGGTCGATGGTGCTGTTGTAACGCTCTCCATCGGCTACAGAGCCGCTATAAGCTACGCCGTTCACACTCTTGATGGGGGCATGGGTGATGACCGAGATGGTGTTCAGATCGGTGTCAACGTAGAGGGTGGAGGTTTCTGCGTCCCAAACACCCTCCATCATGCCATTGATGCCGTTGATGTATTTTTTAGCGTACTCGGCACCTTTCGGTGCAGTGTAGTTCAGGGTGTAGTAATCCGTAGCACCGTTCAGGTCTTCGGTATCCTTTGCCACCAGTGCGTGGATGATGGGGTTATTCTGAATGATGCCGCCCTCGTTATAAACAACGGTGCACTCGCCGCCGTCAATGATGGGCTGGTAGGGCTCTGCATTGCCGTCATAGCCGGCCGTATTTTCCACCGGCAGCTTCAGGGTGTTCTGGCTGTTTTCGACCGTGCCGCCGTTTTGGATCACGGCAGTGCCGGTGTAACCGGCGCTGTTATAGCAGCCGTCCAGCACAGCCTTATTGGAAGCCATGTTGACTACCGAATATCCGGTAACATCCAGCGCAGAGTTGCGAATGGTAGCGGGCTGTGCCGGGTCGCGCCAGCCGTTGCCGATATACCTAACGCACAGCACCGAATTCTCCACAAGGCCGTCATTGTAAAGGCTCTGCGCGCTGTTCAGCGTGGCATCCTTGATGACGCCGCCCTCCCTATTGTACACATACCGGGTGGAGTTCAGCGTACCGCTGAAGGTGCCGTAGTTTTCAACTGCAAATTTTACTGTATCGGCGTTGTTTATCACCTCATCGAAGTCCAGCACAGCGTCCTTCTCGATGGTCAGGGTGGGGACATCGTTTGTAAACAGTTCTGCGTGCTTGTGCGCCGGGTCAAAGGACCAGCCGTTGCCCTTTGCGCCGTAGACACCGCCGTCCGTGCCCTTGGGGAAGCCGTCCGCTTCAATGACCAGCTCTTTCCAAATAACGCTGTTGAGCTGGACAGCTTCAGCGCCCACAGTAAAGCTGACTGCGCCGTTCCCGTCGTTATAGTTCAGCTCCTCGCCGCCGCTGACGACACTCTTCAGCTTGTAGGTAGGTCTCAGGGTCACCGGTTTGCCGGAGACAACATAGAGGGTGTCATAGGCATCTGCCGACCACTCGTTCACCGTGCCGTCCGCTGCCACCGCGACAGGGGCATACACCGGAACATCGGTTGCATCAATGGCTACAAGGCCTGTGCTTTTTGCCGTGAAATAGCCGCCGTTGACGGCTGCACCCTCGGGCAGCGGGTCATCTTCAGTGGTGAACAGACCGCCGTTGACGGTACATTTATCTCCTGCAACATACAGCTTGTCGTTGAACAGACCGCCATTGATGATGGTTTCCGTTGTCCTTTCAAGATCCGTGAGCGAGCTTTCAAAGCTGCCGCCGTTGATGACGATCCTTTCACAATTGTTGATATCCACGGAGCAGATGCGCTTGCCCTTAAAGGTGCCGCCGTTGATGGTAAGGGTACCCGCTGCTTTAACGGTCATGCCGCTGGTATAACTAACCTCTTCAAAGGTGCCATCTTCAATGGTGACCTCGCCGCCTGCAGCATCAACTCTGGCAGCTCCCTTAAAGGTGCCGCCGCTGATGACAGCCCCGGCTTCACAGATCACCTTGCCGTAGAAGGTGCCGCCGGAGATAGTGCCTGCGTTGGTCACGGTGTAGCCGTTATGGTATTCCGAGCCGATCCGCGCCTCCTGCAGGGTGGCACCGGGCTCGATCTTCACGTTCCATTTGATGCAATTATTGTAGCTGTCATAGCCGTAATTACGGAGGCAGAAGGTACCTTTTTTCAGGGTGAGCGTATTGCTGGCCTCATCGTAGGACCAGCTGTCTCCACTGTCGCCCAGATCGCCGATGGGCTTACCGGAGGAATTGCTTGTATAGATATTGGTGACATCACCGTTTTCCTCTGCCAGTGCAGCGGCGCTGGCGGTGTCGGGCGGGGCGCTCTGGGCAAGGGCGGGCAGCGGCATTGCGGTCAGTGCCATGCTCAGCGCCAGAACCATGCTGATGAGCCGTTTTTGCATAAGATCCTCTCCTTTTCAAGCGCCCTTCCAAGCCGGGCGCTTTTTGTTGTACCCAGTGTACCACGTTTTGCCCTCTTTGGACGGTTTTGGACATGAATCGCCCCGCAAATGCGCTGAAACGACCCGGCGCGCCGGGCGCACCCGCAAAAAACAGAAAACCGCCCGGCTTGCGGTTGCCGGACGGTTTTCTGCTCTATAGGAATTATGGGAATGGCATATTGAACAGAGTATTGCTCTGTGCCTGTAGTATACCACGAACGGCGGCAAAAGTGGAGCAATTCTGCGTGAATGGCCCCTGAAATGCATCGAATCGCCCTGAAAAGCCCTAAAAAAGCCCTTGCGCACCCTTTTGGGACGCAAAAAAGGGACTGCCGCACAGCGCTGTGCAGCAGTCCCTGCGGGGTTATAAGGGGTTAAGGGGCAGCGGTTTTAGCCGCGCTGCTGGTAGTTCTTCCAAGTGCGGATGACCTCCAAGCGGCCCACGCGGCTGCCGGGCTTGAAGTTGCCGTCCTGTGCGGTCATCAGGCCGGTCTCCACGACCCAGCGAATGGCCTGCAGCTCTGCGGCATCTGCTGCCACATCGTTGAACAGTGCAGTGCTCTGGGTAGCGGGCTTGCCTGCGGCGGTCCACAGTGCAACTGCCAGCTGCTGGCGGTTAGCGGGGATGGCCATGCCCTCGGGCAGGACGCTCTTCAGGTAGGCGGTAGTGCCAACAATGTAGGCACCTGCGCCAATGGCTGCGCTGCCCACAGCGGCCACCATTACGATAGCACCGCCGCCGTCACTGTCACCGCCGGGTGCGGGGGTGGGGTCGGGGTTCGGGTTCGGCTTAGGATCGGGAGTAGGCTCCGGATCGGGAGTCGGGTCCGGCTTAGGATCAGGAGTGGGATCCGGATCGGGAGTAGCAGGAACTTCAAACACAGCAGTCAGTTTCACATCCTGAGCGGGCATCTTGAACTCCAGCACATGGGCAGTGCTCTGCTCCTCGGTCAGCTCCAGACCGGTGCAGCTCCAGTTCTTGAACACGCTGGTCTCGGTGTCCTCGTCTGCGATGACCTTGAGCTCTGTATCCACAGGCACAGCTGTCAGGTCGGCAACAGCGCCGCCGTCCTTCAGGGTGACCGTTGCATCGGAGACATCGAGTTTATAGGTCTTGGGAGCGTTCTCGGTGTACTGTGCTTTCAGCGTAACCTTGTTTGCGGGCATCGTGAAGGAGATGGTCGCCTTAGTGGTGTCCACGTCAGTGGGCAGACCGGTCACTTTCCAACCGGTGAAGGTGTAACCGTCCTTCTCGTCTGCGGTGAAGCTGAGCTTCTCACCTGCAACGTGCTCGGTAGACTTGTCGTCCACGGTCAGGGTGTACTTCGACTCAGACACAGTATAGGTGCCCACTTCGTACTGGTTGCCAACGTAGTGGTCACTATCATTCACCACGATGTAGACAGAGTAGGTGCCTGCCTTGGTGGGCTTCGTCACAGACGGGAACGAGCCATCCTCCGCGCCATACTGGATAGAATACAGCGGGGCATCGTCAAAATACATCTTGCCGTTATAGGTTGCAGTTTGGGTCTTGGAGTCATACGCAAAGTCGGCGCTGCTCGGGGTATATTTGCGTACCACCTCGCCGATATCAAGCGAGCCTTCTGTGTACTTGTCGCCCTCTTGCGCTACGATGCGCTGCTTGTAGACGCCGTACTCGTCATACGGCGGGTAGGTTGCAAACACCTTGTTGTCGGAGGTGCGCACATAGACGAGGCTCAATTTGCCCACGCCATCCTTTTTGCAGGTAATGCCCGGGACGAGCGTGCTCCAGTCGATGTCAAAGTCGCTCTTGCTCAGGGAAGAGAAGGGCAGCTTTCCGGTGGCGGCCATGTTCACCACAATAGGCTCGCCGTCATTCTTGGCGGTGATAGTCAGCGAGCGGTCAATGGCAGAGGTGCCCTCGTTGTAATTGCTGGCTTCCGCACCGTTGATGTTCGTGACTGTATTGCTGAAGCGGATCTCTGCCTTGACATTACCGATAAGGTAAACCGCGTCTGTTGCTGCGGCATAGTCGTTGAGGCGTTCCACAGTGCCGTCCGTCATCATCAGCTTGCTCTGCTGCTGACCGGCGGCGAGGTATTTGCTTTCAATATAGCCGCAGCTCACCGTATTGGAAACAGCAGCCTTGCTATAAGTATTCGCCATCAGGCTGCCGGTGATCACGGCATTCTGGATGACCGTTCCTTCCGATGTATTATAATAGTCGGGCAGCTTGATATTGTTGAACACGCCGCCAAGGATCTGGGCATTACTACTATTCAACTGGACAGTTGCGTTGAACTGACCGCCGGTGATCTCGCCGTAAGCTTGGACGCTCTTCTGGAAGGTGCCGCCGGTGATGGTGCCGTTATAGCCCAAACGGACCTCCGCTTCGAACTGACCATCGGTGATCTCGCCGTAAGCTTGGACGCTCTTCTGGAAGATGCCGTTGGCGATGGTTCCATTAGCTTCGACGCTCTCCTGGAAGGTGCCGCCTGCGATGCTGCTGTTTCCATCCGCGTTAACAGCCTTCTGGAAAGTGCCGCCCTCAATAATGGCGTTCTGGGCGATAACAGGCGCGCCAGCCTGAATACCAGCAACCGTCACATCCGTCAGCACGATCTGATCGGAAGCAATAGTTGCATGATGGGGGTTGATGGTATCCGAGGTCAGATTCACCGGGCTGCCATCGGGGCTGGTGAGGATAAGCACCGACATCGTTCTATAACCATCCTCGTCCTCACCGGAGACCTCAGCGTACTGCCAGCCAAGACCCTCGTAGACATCGCCGGTCACACCACCCTCGCTCACGGAATGCGGGGTCACACCGGTCCGGTCGGGCAGACCTTCTTCGGTAATGCGCAGGGGCTTGAGGTTGCTGGGATCGCCAGCCTGATTTACCAAAATCTCCTTGCCATCGTTGTTGCCGGTGATATGCAGTACAGTGCCCTCGGCATAGGTCTGTTCATTGTAACTGTTGGCCGCTGCACCGTTGATGCTGAACACATCGGTGTTCAGGGTAAGCTCTGCGCTGGCATTGCCCACCAGATAGATGGTATTGACAGAAAGGGGCAGGTCTCTGCCGTTGATCGCAGTCACACCACCGCCGTTGCGCACGGTCAGCGTGCTGAGCTGCTGGCCATCGGCAAGCGCATTCTCTATGCCGTTGCCAGACAGCTTGCACAGAACGGTGTCGGAAATGGCAAGGTCGCCAAACCTGTCAAAGCTGAAGTTCTGGGCCACTGCCTTGGAAATGGTGCACTTGCCCATGCAGGAGAGGTAATCAAAGGTGCCGCCCTCGATCGTGACATCTTTGAAGTCAGCCTGACGGATGATGCCGCCGGTCACGGTAGCATTCGAAAGCTCGACATAGCAGTTGATGGGCACTGCGCTCAGCTGGCTGAAATTGATCACCTTACCGCCCTGATCCCCGAGCTTCAGTTGTCCGGTCGCACTGGCGACATTGGGGTAGCAGGTATAAGTTCAGCCCTTGCCAAAGTATACGCAGACCTGATATATGCCCTCGTCCAGACTGTACACATGGGGCACATCGTTCACATCGGGCGTACCCTTATCGGTAAAACTCAGTTCCTTGTCCATAGACGGGATCGGAGTCAGTGCTATGGGTGCGTTGCTCTCTGAAAGCGGCGGGAACATACTGACCTCGGCAGAGATCGTTGTACCGTTTGCACTGATGGAAACCGTGGCACAGCCGTTCAAGGAAGCGTTGCTGACGCCCGCAGGCAGGGGGACGACGCTGCCGCCGGTCAACGATGCAGCCCATGCAACGCAACCGGGGGTGTACTGCACCTCCAGCTCCAGGCTGTGATCGCTGTACAGCTTGAGCATATACACATCCCCGGTCACCGGCTGGCCGTTCAGGGTGCAGTTTTCCGGCAGCAGCAGCTGGTGTGCCTGCTGCTACGTGTCGGCGCTCAGGCCGGAGATATCGCGGAAAAAGCCGCCCCGGACATTGCCGCCGTTCTCAGTCACCTTATCGTAGGTGCCGCCGTCAATGGTGCCCAGATTCAGCTGCACATCGGCGTAGCTGCCGCCCAGAACGCAGACGCCGTACATATTGTCGGCCTCTATTAAAAGTGTGCTGGTGACAGTGCCATCCAGCAGATAAACCGTGTAACTATTAGCATTCTTGACGGTCACATTGCAGCTGACCGTGCCGTCCAGAATGTACTCGGTATCTTCACTGCCGGTACCGGTGATGGTCAGCCCGGTAGTTTCGTCAAAGCTCCAGCCGGTACCGGACGCTGCCTTGGGCAGACCGTTCGTACCGATCTTGATCTTGACCACCTGATTTTTTGTTTCAGAGTTCGTACCAACAGCCTCATGCTCGTCTTCCGAGCTGTAAGTGATGCTGTTGGCCTCTTCCGCCACCGCGGAAGAAAGCCCTGCCCCTGCATCTGCAAATGCGGATACAGGGAGAATGGAGAGCATCATACTGAGTGCCAGTATCATGCTCACGATGCGTTTTTTCATGATATCCTCTCCTTTGTCGGTTGATTTGTCCGGCTATACCCCCAAACGGAACAGCCGGAACGGACAAAAATGCCAAGTTGAGTATAGCACCAAAATTCAAGGAAATAAAGCGCTTTTGCGGGCAGCACCTGCCAAAAAATGGTGCAAAATTATGGGCAAAATCACGATACGGGGGGGGGTATGCTTCT
>ERZ773173.2796-NODE-2796-length-12386-cov-5.777553_pt1 | contig 12386 bp, 10 predicted proteins | sample MGYA00580535_ERZ773173 | MGnify/ENA primary metagenome ERZ773173 (study PRJEB29015, sample SAMEA2737856) | human gut metagenome | biome: human gut; feature: human-associated habitat; material: faeces | place: China | collected 2012 ...
ACAAGTCCATGGGCATCCAGCTGGGTCTGAGCGATTCCGCCCGCTGCCAGCTGCCAGAGGGCACTGACGGCACCGGCTACTGGACCATCACCATCCGCGCACTGGGCTACGCCGATACGGTGGTCAAGTTCCAGACCACTGCCGAGAACCTTGCCAAGCACGAGCTGGCAAGCGATGCCGACCGCGCCGCCCTGCAGGCTGTGGTCGCCGAAGCACAGAGCAAGGCAAAGGCCGCTTACACCGCCGACAGCTATGCCAATCTGGAGACCGAGCTGGCCGAGAGCGTGGAGCTTTTGAGCCGCGAGACCCTGTATAAGGCCGCTGCACTGGAGCAGGTGACCCACCTGACCGATGCCGTGCAGAACCTGAAAGCTGCCTGATCCGGCAAAAACAGAACACTAAAAAAGCAAGGTCGCTTTATGCAGGCGGCCTTGCTTTTCCGTGTCAGGAGGAGTTGGAATGAACAAAAAACGATGCAACACACTGCTGCCACTGGTGCAGCTGCTCCCAGCGGTGGCGGCAGCGGCAGCCGTGCTGTTTGCCCTGCCCCGCACCGTGCCAGTGCTGGCTGCCGTGCCGGAAAAACTGACAGCCGTGGTGGAGCAGCAGGTGGAAGCCGCTTCCGTTGAAGCGGAGGAAGAAGCCCTGCCCAAGCTGCCCTATGCCGATGGCGTTTACGTCGGCTCTTCCCGGGGCTACGGCGGTGCCGTCCGGGTGCAGGTGACCATGGAAAACGGCAGCATCACGGAGGTGGAGGTCCTGGACGCTTCCCACGAGACAAAGCAGTTTCTGCGGCGCGCCAAGCGGCTTCTGACCACCGTGGTGGAAACCCAGAGCTGGGAAGTGGATGCCGTTTCCGAGGCTACCTACACCAGCCGGGGCATTCTGGGCGCGGTGCAGAACGCCCTGACCGGCGAGGTGGTGAATAATCCCCTGCCGCCGCAGCCGAAGCCTGCCGCACCGCTGGTGGTGGAGGAATTTACAGCACCCTCCACCTACCTTGACGGCATCTACACTGCCGAAGCCATAGGCTTTGAGGGCAAAATTACAGTGCAGGTCACAGTGGCAGAGGATAAGATCACGGATATCACGGTTCTGAGCGCCGAGGACGAGGAGGAATATCTTTCCCGGGCAAAGCGGGTCATCCCCGCCATTCTGGAGGGGCAAAGCCCCAATGTGGATGCCGTTTCCGGTGCCACCTACTCCTCCAGCGGCATCCTGAACGCGGTCAAGCTGGCATTGGCAAAGGCAGCGATTGCCCCGGCGGAGGAAGCCGCCCCGGAGCAGGCAGCCTCGGAAGAAGTGGTAGAAGAAGCCGCGCCGTCCGAAGCGGCAGAACCCGAGGAAACGCCGGTCACTGCACCCACCGTGGAGGTGGTGCAGCCGGAGGAAAAGAGCGCTGTTTCCGCGTGGTTCAAGGAAGTGTGGCAGCAGCTTTTCCTGGCAGAAACACCGGACGATTCTGAACCGGAACCGGCATCTTCTGCGGAGGTGTTGCCGACATCCGAGGCGGCGCTGCCGCCGGAAGAAACCGAACCTGAAACGGAAGGAGCAGCGGAATGAAATACAAGAATTTTCTCCTCCGGGCGGTGAACCTGCTGCTGATTTTGGGGGTACTGTGGCAATACCAGCAGGTGGCGCTGGTCCGGGCGGCGGCAGTAAGCCAGCGCAAGCAGGAGATTGCCGAAGTGGAAGCCTACAACGCTTCCGTTTTGCAGGCGCAGAGCGCAGCGCAGGCAGAGCAGAGCCAGAGCGGCTACCGGGACGGCACCTATGAGGGCAGCGCCTTTGGTTTTGGCGATGTCATCCGGGTGTCGGTAACCATCCAAAGCGGAAAAATGACCGATATTGCGGTGCTGGACGCTTCCGGTGAGGATAAGCCCTACTATAAACAGGCGCTGCCTTTGCTGGACGAGATGCTGGCAGTGCAGTCTGCCGAGGTGGATACCGTTTCCGGCGCTACCCTTACGGCAGAAGGTCTTATCGGTGCAGTAGAGGACGCACTGGGAAAGGCGGCAGGATGATGGAAAAAACACAAGCAAAGCCTTTGACGGCGGCGCAGCAGCGTCAGCGGGACAAAAAGCGCCGTACATGGCTGCGCGCCGGGGTGCAGCTGTTCTTCTTTGTGTCCATGCCGGGCGCATTCGTGGCCGGGTTTTCCGGGGTAAAGCAGCTCTTCCTGCACATCGGTGCAGGCGAGGTGCTCTCGGCGGACAGCTTCACGCTTTCCCTGCTGGGGCTGTGCGGCTTCACGTTGCTGTTCGACCGGTTTTTCTGCGGGTACGCCTGCGCCTTTGGCAGCTTGGGCGATGCCGTCTGGGCGCTGTCCGGGCTTGTCCAGAAAAAGCTGTTCCACCGCAAAAAGCCGCTCCGTCTGCCGGAGCGGGCGGTGCTTTGGGGACAGAAGTTCAAGTATCTGCTGCTGGCAGGGCTGGTGGCGCTGTATGTGACCCGGCAGGAAAAGCTGCTGACCGGCGCAAGCCCGTGGGAGGTGTTTTCCCGCCTGACGGCACTGCGTCTGCCGCCGGAGGGCTTCGGCGTGGGCATCGCGCTGCTTGTGCTTATTTTGCTGGGCATGGCAGTGCAGCCCCGGTTCTTTTGTCAGTTTCTCTGCCCCATGGGTGCGGTGTTCGCCCTGCTGCCGGTGCTGCCCTTTGCACGGCTGCACCGGCAGAGCGAGGGCTGCATCCCGGGCTGCAACGCCTGCAAGCAGCAGTGCCCGGTGTGCCTGAAGCTGGAGGAAAGCAGCCTGCGCAGCGGGGAGTGCATCGCCTGTGAAGCCTGCGTGGGCACCTGCCCTAAACAGAACATCCACCGGTGGGATAGGACATTGTGCAAGAGCCTGTGGCTGCCGGTGCTGGGCAAGGCACTGCTCTTCTTCCTGCTGGGCTGCTGGCTGGGTTTCTGCCGGTTTATCTGAACTCAAAAGGAGGCTGCCGCACGGTATTTGTGCAGCGGCCTCCTTTTGGCTGGGATGGATTCATAATTTCAGTACGCCGGAGCATCTACGGACGCTCCGGCGTACCATTTTTACAGGGAAGGCTTCTGCTCCAACAGGTCTGTCATGCTGCGCAGACTGATGCCAAGAGTGGAAAGGTTATGCAGCATGGCGCTGGTAGCCGGGGGCAGGATGCCCAGAGCACCCAGAAGGATGAGCGCGGAGTTGAAGCTGAGGACGAACCGGTAATTGCTGCCCACCCGCTTTTGCAGGGCGTTGGCAATGGCTTTTAAGGTCACCAGCTCTTCCAGACTGTCGGCGCGGATGGTCACATCTGCGATTTCCCGGGCGATGGCGGCACCGGAATGGATGGCGATGCCGATATCTGCCGCCGACAAAGCAGGAGAATCGTTGATGCCGTCGCCGATCATCACCACCGTATGTCCTTCGGCTTTGGCGTCACGGACAAAGGCAGCTTTATCCTCCGGCAGCACCTCCGCAAAGCAGCGGTCCACCCCCACCTGCGCCGCAATGGCGCGGGCGGTGCGGTCACTGTCGCCGGTCATCATGACGGTCTGGGTGATGCCCAGTCTCCGAAGCTTATGCAGCACCTGTGCCGCCTCCGGGCGCAGGGGGTCTGCGATGCAGATGACCCCCGCCAGCACCCCGGAAGCTGCCAGATACAGGTGGGAATACTGGGGGTCCAGTGCATCGAATTTTGCCTGTTCCCCTGCCGGGATGGTGCAGCCCTCGTCCTCAAAAATGAAGTGGGCGCTGCCAATGACCACCCGCGTGCCGCCCACCCGGCTGGCAATGCCGTGCGCCACGATATACTCCACCTCGGAGTGCATCTCTTCGTGGGAGATGCCCCGCTCCTTGGCGGCGCGGACGACAGCGTTTGCCATGGAATGGGGGAAATGCTCTTCCAGACAGGCCGCAAGCTGCAATACCTCCTGCTCCCCGCAGCCGGAGAAGGGCACCACCTGCACCACCTGCGGGGTGGCGTGGGTGAGGGTGCCGGTCTTATCAAACACGATGGTGTCCGCCTTTGCCAGCGCTTCCAGATACTTGCCGCCCTTTACGGTGATGTGGTATTCCCCACACTCCCTCATGGCAGAGAGCACCGCCAGCGGCATGGAAAGCTTCAGCGCACAGGAGAAGTCCACCATCAAAATGGAGATGGCGCGGGTGACGTTGCGGGTAAAGGCGTAGGTAGCCACCGTACCGGCAAGGCACCACGGAACCAGACGGTCAGCCAGCTGCAAAGCCCGGTTCTCGGTACCGGACTTGAGCTTTTCCGATTCCTCGATCATCGCCACGATCTTATCGTAGCGGTTGGCACCGCCCTCTGCCTTGGCCACAAGAACGCACTCGCCCTCTTCCACCACTGTTCCTGCGTAGACAGTGGCACCGGTGGTCTTGCGTACCGGCATAGACTCGCCGGTCAGGGCGGCCTGGTTCACCATGGCCTCGCCCTCCAGCACCGTGCCGTCCAACGGGATCATATTGCCGGAGCGCACCACTACCTCATCCCCGGCGTGGACGCGGGTCAACGGCACCAGCACCTCGCCCTGCGGGGTGCGCACCCAGACCTTATCCACGTTCAGCGCCATGCTGCGGGCAAGGTCATCCAAGCTCTTTTTCCGCGTCCACTCCTCCAGCAGGCTGCCCACCGTCAGCAGGAACATCACCGAGCCTGCGGTGCTGTAATCGCCCCGCAGGAGGGAGGCTGTGATGCTGAGCGCATCCAGCACCTCTACTTCCAGCTTGCGGTGCAGCAGGCAGCGGATGCCCTTCCAGACAAAGGCGATGGAGCGCCACACCGTATACGCCGCCGCGATGGGCGCAGGCAGGAACACCTTGCGGAACACCCGGCCCGTCACAAGGCTGACCATCTTCTCCTGATATTCCTGATTGATCTTCCGGCTGTCGTGGGAGGTGACCAGCGCCTCCAATTCTTCGTTGTCAAAGCGGTAGGCCGCCAGCAGGGCGGCGGCGTCCTTCCGGCTGCCCCGGTAGGTCAGCACCACATCTCCGGTGCGCTCGTAGACGGTGGCTTTCTGGATGTTGTCCTGCCCGTTCAGGTAGGCCTCCAGCACATCTGCCCGGTGCAGGGTCATGCGCACAGCGCAGACGTGCACCCGCATCCGTCCCTTACCTTCATGTAAGATCGTACATTTCATTGTTCTTCTTACCCCTCTGTGTAAAAAAGAGCCGCCCAAGGGCGGCTCCGCTGCGTTGTATCACTGTGCAGTCTGATCTGCGGGCTGCTCTTCTTCAGCCGTATCCTCGATGACCTCCTGTGCAGCCTCGGCGGCGCGGCTCTCGTTGATGGCCTTTGCATCGGCAAGGATGTCACCGGCCTCCTCCTGCACCTTATTCACGGTCTGCATGGTGCAGTCCTTCATCCGCAGCACCGCAGCAGTGGTCTGGGTGTAGACCTTTTTGGCGTCCTTGCTGGACAGCACCTTGAAACCGGCAGAGCCGAACACCACACCGCCCAAAAACAGTGCAAGCTTTTTTGTATCAAACATATTTACCCCTCGTTTCTGTATTTCCCATCTGTGTACCCGCGCCCGGAGCGGGGCGGGCTCTTTATCTTTATATTTTAGCATGCTTTCGGGCGTTTTCAATATTTTCTGACGATGTTAGGACATATTAACATTGTTAGCAAAAGTTTGCACAACAAAAAAGGGCGTTCCCCGGAGGGATCGCCCTTTTTGATGCACCCGTTATGCAAGGTGGAACAGATCGATCAGCACGACCATGGCAAGGCCATAGTAGACCACAACGGCCACCAGATCGTTGATCGTGGTGATCAGCGGGCCGGAAGCAACCGCCGGGTCGATATGGATCTTGTGGAACAGCATCGGGATCAGCGTGCCCACCAGACTGGAAATGACCATGGACACGATCAGCGACAGCCCGACGCAGCCGGACAGCAAAAAGGCCGAGGTCCAGACATAGCCCTTGAAAAAGTGGATGTAGCAGCCCAGAAAGCCCAAGGCCATCACGGCCAGAATGGCGCCGTTCAAAAGCCCCACGCGGGTCTCTTTCCAGAGCAGCTGCAATTTTTTGGAAAGGGTCAGATTTTCGTCCACCAGCACACGGATGGTCACCGCCAGCGACTGGGTACCGACGTTACCGGCCATATCCAGCACCATGGACTGGAAGCAGATGACCACCGGCAGCACCGCTACCACCGATTCAAACGCGCCGACGACCGAGGAGACCAGCATCCCGAGGAACAGCAGCGCGATCAGCCACGGGAGACGCTTTTTCACGCTTTCAAATACGTTTTCGTTCAGATCCTCCTCGCCGGTCAGACCGCCCAGCTTTGCGTAATCATCGCCCATCTCATCATCGACCAGCTCGACCACATCGGACGAGGTGATGATGCCCACCAGCTTACCGGCATCGTTCAGCACCGGCAGGCTGCGCTCCGCGTAGTCCACGATACGGTCGATACAATCGCTGACCTGCTCCCGGTCTGTGACATAGGGATAGGAGCGGACGATCAGGCTTTCCAAGCTTTCCTCTGCCCGGGCAATGATGAGGTCTTTCAGGTCGATGGCGCCGTAGAAGTGCTCGTTTTTATCCACCACATACAGGGTGGAGATGTTGTCGTTTTCTCCGGCCTGTTTTACCAGCTCGCTCATCGCCTGCCGGATGGTCATATCGTTTTTGATGGAGATGTAGTTGGTGGTCATCCTGCTGCCGATCTCATCCTCGTCATAGGAGAGCAGCATCTTCACATCTTCCACCGAGTCCTTGTCCAGCTTGTTGACGATCTCGTTTTTATCGGTATCGTCAAGATCCTCCAGTGCGTCCACCGCATCGTCCGAGTCCATGTTGGAAATGACCTTGGCGGCCTCGTGGCTGGGCAGCTCCTTCAGGTACGGCTCGGCATCGTCCAGATAGGTAAAGATCTCGGCAACGGTATCCACACCCAGAATGGAATAGAGCGACTGGCGTTCAGCGGGAGTCAGCGCCTCCAACGCATCCGCCAGATCTTTTTCATGGTAATCAGACAGTTTTTCAGCCAGTTCCGCCTTGGGCAGACCGCTGTGAATGATGCTCAGAATTTCCTGTACATAATTCTTCTGCATGGGTAGTTCCTCCTGATTCCGCGAGCTTGACAAATCAAAATCCATCGCTCCGCTTCAAATTTTGCACTTCATCATAGCACATCCGGTATGCGGCGGCAACCCTGCCAGCGTGAATTTTTTGTAAAAATCCGGGCATAAAAATTCCCGCCAAAGCAAAAGGCTCCTTATCCGCAGAGCATAACTTTGGCTGAGAAAATGCCGTTCTGATAGGTAAACGTGCTTGCACCGCCGGTCTTTTCTGCAATATGGCGGACAGACTGGATGCCGATCCCGTTTTCCCTTCGCTTGGAAGAGCGGAACACCCCGCTTTTTTCGTGAACTGCGCCGTCAAATGCGTTTTCCACTTCGACCAGAAGAAGCCGCTCGGCATGGACATACGCGGTGATCTCGATCTTCCGCCGGGCGGGTGCAGTGCGAAGGCTGGCTTCAAATGCATTTTCCAGAAGATTAGACAGCACCAGACACAGATCGATCTCGTCCACAGGAAGCACCTGTGGTAAGTCGAGTTTGGCACAAAAGGGAACACCCTCACGCTTTGCAAGGGCACAATAATAGCCGACAACACTGTCCGCTGCACGGTTTTCGCAGAAATTCATATCCAGATCCGGGATCCGGGAGACCGTTTTTGCAAGGTAAGCCTTCAGGTTATCCAGATCTCCTGCCTCGGCCAGTGCGGAGATCTGATTCAGCTGGTGGCGCATATCGTGCCGCGCCTGCCGGGCTTCTTCAATGGCGGCTTTCAGGCTTTCATAGCGCTGCTGCTGCATGGAAAGAAACTGATTTTCCTGCTGCAACCTTGCATTCCGGTTAAGGCTGTTTGCCATCAGCAGAAAGATCACATTGAACATGAACATCAGAAACAAAAGCGCGATGCTCATAACGATGTAGACCTGCAAGACCCGCCCTGTCCGGAGCGTTATCTGGTAGCGCGGGGTTATAAAAAGGTTCAGCAGGATGAACACCAGCGGCAGTACCCAGAACACATACCACGTCTGCGCAAAATTGTCATCCTCCACCATCGCGCGTACTGCGTGGGTGGCGGGATAATAGGCTGTGGCAGTGATCAGCCAGCAGACCGCATTATAAAAGATGCAGGCGCCAAAGCAGAACCACGGCTTGTCCGGCGGCAGCTGCATCCGGATCACGATTGCCGTGCCGACGGCCCGGGACAGGCTGTTCAGGCACGCAAATACCGCGCAGACCGCAAGCGCGATGGTTCCGGATTTCCAGAGAGAGATCCGCAGCGTTCTGCGATACAAAAAAATTGCTGTAAGCGTAATAAGCAGCACGGAGAACGCCGTTGAAATGCCAAAATGATAGCAAAGCAGCCCGCCGCCAAGGCAAAGCCCGAGCAGCAGCGGCACCGCCCCTGCTGCAAGCTTTGCGGGCGGCAGCTTCAGATAGGAACCTACCGGAAAATACGCAAGCAGCAAACCGGGAAACACGACCGTAAGTTCCAGAACCGGGCGCAGAACGTCCTTCAATCCGCACGCCCCCTTTGCAGCAGAAATTCCATAAAGGCCTGCCGGGCAGCTTTCAAAAGCTCCTGACTGACATAGACGCGGCTGCCGTCCGTCATACAGAAGGCGGCAGCCTGAAAATCGGCAGCATTCTCCATATTGATGATCGCGCCACGTCCGCAGACAAAAAAGCGCGGGTCCTTTTTGAGCGGCTCGGTGAACGCTTTGAAGCTCTGGCGCGTAGCAAGCGTTTTGCCGGCAGTGGTGCGGATATTGATGATGTGGGCGAAATGCTCGGCGGATATGATATCACGATAGCGCAAATGGATGTCGCTGCCATCCACCTTCACCGTCAAAACCGGCTCCGGGCGGGGGAGTTTTGCGAGCATTTCATCCAACAGACCGGACAGCTCGGCCTCAGAAAAGGGCTTGACCAGATAATGAAATGCCCGCACCTGAAAGCCCTCGAGTGCGTGGTCTGTCGAGGTGGTGGTAAAAACCAGAAGGCAGTCTGCATCGGTTTTCCGAAGTTCCCTTGCCGCATCCATGCCGCTTAAACCATTCATGTAAATATCCAGAAATGCGGCGGTAAAGCGCTGCGCTTCTTCTGCCGCCAGAAAGGCTTCCCCGCTGTCAAACTCTAAAATTTCTGCATCTGCGCCGCGCTGACTCAGCTGCCGCACCAAGCGCTCCTTCAGCAGCGTGCGCTCCGTACCAAGGTCATCGACGATTGCGATCCTCATGCTGTATCAGGAAGCCGTTTTACAGCTTCCAACCTCCTTTATAAACTCTTTCATCCTGATTATAGCACAGTTGCCCGGTTATGTCGCAGCCGAAAATGGGATTTCGTGACGGAAAAGGGGCTTTCGTGCTAAATGGCTTGAAAAGACCATGCCTGTCCGTATACTGAAAGCAGAGAACGCCAACGATGGCGCAAGAGAAAGGAGGCACGCTGTGTACCGAATTGCCGTGCTGACAAGCAGCAGGGCGCAGGAAGCTTTTCTGGCAGAGCAGATCTCGCGGTTCTGCGCCGAACATTGCTTGTTCCCGAAAATGGACTGTTACCACGATCAGGAAAGCTTTTTTGAGGCTGCACGCAACGAGCCGCTGACAAATGCCGTGATCGCCCTGCCGGGGGTCGACGGATTGAATGCAGTAGAGCATCTGCGCGCGCTTTGTCCACAGACACGCATTATCTGGTGCAGCGATCTGGATTTTTCGCTCCATGCCTTCCGGTTGCGTGCAGACTATTTTCTGCTGGAGCCGGTGACCGAAGCCGCCTTGCGGCAGGGATTCCGCATCTGGCTGGATGGAAAAAAATCAGGCGGAGCAGCACTGGTCTGACCGCAACGAACACAACAAGGAGAACGGTTTATGAAAAAGAGAAACATCGTCCATTCTGCGTTAAGCCTGTCGCTGACCGCAGCATTGTGCCTTTCCATGGCTGCCTGCGGCGGAACACAGACGCCGGCAGACAGTGCTGCCGCTTCGCAGCCCGCTGCCCCGTCCGCTGCGGTACAGCCCTCTTCAGCGGAACAAGCCTCTGCGGCGCTGCCGGTAAAGGCTCTGAACCCCAAGCAGGTAGAGGAAAACCCTTACATGGCCAAGAGCGATGCAAACATTCATCACGACGGCTACAACACCGACTCGACGGATGAGATCCTGCCGCTTGCCATCTATCCGGAGATCAACGTTTCCTATGAGACGACGAACGCGAACGCTTCGCCCGCCATCTACTTTGACAGCTACGGTCATGCCGTTGTGCCGCTGCTGGGCGGCATCGCCATCCGAGACCTGAACGCCGAAGAGACAAAGACGCTCGGCTATTTCTCGCCAAAGAAGCATGACGGCGGCGGTTACGTTATCCAGAGCTCCTATACCTTCCTTGACGAATCCAACCGCATCGTCTGCCCCACGAGCAACAACCATGTGCTGATGCTCCGCGCAACGGATGAAAACGGCAATGTTCTGCCGGAATTTGAAAAGGTGCTGGACATTGATATCAAAGCTGCAGCCGAGGCCGCGCTTGGAAAAGAACTGACGCAGAATCTTCTGTCCGTGGTCTTTGACTATGACGGAAACCTCTGGTTTGCAACGGGCGGCTTCCGCATTTATCCGCAGCGCCAGCAGCAGGGCGTCATCGGCTATATTGCCCGCTCGGCCATTGATGCGATCCTGAACGGCGAGCAGACAGACCTTTCAAAGGCTGTTTTTGTCCACGAACTGACCCCCGGCGAGGGCGCTGAAAACGGCATCGCCGCCTCCAAGGACGGTGCGGTGGTCCTGACCAACCAGAACTGCTATCTTCTGCGCGCAGAAGAAGGCGTAGACGTTGTATGGTGCACGCCCTACGAGAGTGCGGGTGCAAAGGTGAGCGGCGAAGGCGATAAGACCACCGGCGGCGGTCTTGCGTGGGGCGGCGGTTGCTCGCCCACGCTGACACCGAACCTTGTGCTGTTCACGGATAATCAGGACACTGTAAACCTTCTTGCACTCGATATGAAGACCGGCGAGGTCGTGGCAAGCACCCCGGTGCTGGATGACCTGCCCGAGGGCTATCAGGTAGCCGTTGAGAACTCTGCCATCGTCTATGACGACGGCGAGGGCACCGTCAGCACCATCGTCTGCAACTGGTTCGGTGCGGGCAATGCAGGTCTGGCTGATCCCAACAACGACTCCTCCATCCAGAGCTACGCCAATATTTACGACCAGAACTGGCTCATGAAGGGCAACATCATGATCGCCCCCGGCATCGAGCGCGTGGACACCGTAAAGACCGCAAACGGCTACGAGATGAAGAGCATCTGGAGCCGGAACGACCTGAGCGACACTTCCATCCTGAAGCTTTCCACCGCAACGGGCTATATCTACGGCTATGTGCAGGATGTGACGACCGGGATGTGGCAGTACATCATTCTGGATTTTGAAACTGGCGAGACTGTTTTCACGATGGATGTTTCCAACAAGTACGGCTATAACAACATGGCCATTGGAATGTATGCCGGCAACAGCGGCAATGCGCTCTACTGCCCGACAGGCTATCTGGAACTGCTTCGTTTGCAGGACCGTTTCGTTTATCTGCCCGAAATGCCCTACCGCAAGGTCGATCTTGATCAGGCAGCAAGAAATGTCCTCTCGCAGGAACAGTTTGCGCAGGACGGCGGCGAAGGCACCGTTGCAAGCTGGCGCAACACTGTGACCGTCCGCAACGTACATCCCAACACCACGGTAGCTTTCCGCATGAATAACCTGTCCGGCAGCACCTCCGGTCTGACCCTCTACGCCTATGGCGTGGACGGCAAGCTAGCAAAGGTCGATCCTGCACTGTGGTCGATCACAGACGAGGACGGCAAGGCTGTAACGGAACTTACCGCCGGTACGCTCTACGAGCTGCGCGTGACCGTCGCCGATGGCGGCGCTCTTGACCTGAGCGAGACGGAAAAGGAGATCGGACTTTCCGTTGTACTTGGAAAGTAAATCCGTTCCGGACTGTTGCAAAATAGCTCTCTGAAAAATATACAAGCCCCGGAATCTTTTTCGGAGCCTTTATGGCTCGAAAAATTGAAAGCCTTGCCTGAGCCGTAAATTCCGGCACGATCCAAGAACCAATAAACCAAAAAATCCGAACCCTTCTCCTATCGAGAAAAGGTTCGGATTTTCTATTTCAGTGGCAGTCCTCCTGGTAGACATTCCTACACGTTGCCCCGCCTGCGGCGTTGCAGTGCTGTTCAAGTCCTGTTATCCGCCGTTGCAGCCAAAGGGAAATAGTCATGTAAAACAAAAAAGACAGCTTTTGATAGCTGTCTTTTTTGTGGTGCAGGAATGCAATCCAAATCCGAACCATTTCCCTCGGATGCAACTTCTGTCGCTTCTCCAAAG
>ERZ773173.2809-NODE-2809-length-12307-cov-4.613614_pt1 | contig 12307 bp, 7 predicted proteins | sample MGYA00580535_ERZ773173 | MGnify/ENA primary metagenome ERZ773173 (study PRJEB29015, sample SAMEA2737856) | human gut metagenome | biome: human gut; feature: human-associated habitat; material: faeces | place: China | collected 2012 ...
CACCCAACGCACCTGTACCATAATCCCACCATCCGCGCCAGTTCCAAGGATGATATGTCTTATTAAACGGTCTCAATTTAGCAGGACCCGTAAACAAATCCCAATTCAATGTAGAAGGAATCTTATCAACTTTCTCAGGAGCGTTCAAACCTTGCGGCCAGATAGGACGGTTGGTAGCGCATTCTACTTTAGTAACCTCACCGATCTCACCATTCCAAATCCATTCACAGATCAAATCTACACCTTCAGCCAATGAAGAACCTTGGTTACCCATCTGAGTAGCTACGTCATACTTCTTAGCCAAGTTCGTAAGCAAACGGGACTCATAAACAGAGTGAGTCAACGGTTTCTGAGTGTATACGTGTTTGCCAAGCGTCATAGCGTCAGCTGTGATCATCGCATGAGTATGGTCAGCGGTAGCTACCAACACAGCGTCAATAGATTTACCCATCTCATCATACATCTTACGATAGTCCCAGTATTTTTTAGCTTGAGGATGACGGTCGAATACAGGTTTTGAGTACTTCCAGTCGATGTCACAAAGAGCTACGATATTCTCGGTAGTCTCCATGTTCTTTAAGTTAGCGTTACCCATACCTCCGATACCAACACCGGCAATATTCAATTTATCAGTTGGAGCGATATGACCATGGGTTTTACCTAGGACCGCACTCGGAACAATAGTCAAAGCTGCTGCGGCAGCCGTACCTTTTTGAAGAAAAGATCTTCTAGAAATGTTAGACATAGTAATAATTTTTTATAGATTAGCACTTAACAATGATATTTCATGTGTCTTTACACCTTTACAGGCAACAAATTGTCGCAAATATAGCCAATGCTGTATTATTGACAAGATCAAAAGACCGCTTTCTTATTTAAAATAGTTTTTTTTAACAGACAATAGATCTTATTTATAATTTCATAAATATTATCTATAGGATTGGGGGTATTTTATTAACGCAGTTTGGATATATTTGTAAAAACATGAAAACATATTCATATTAACAACTGTTATCTTAAATGAGAACAACTATATGAAAAAAGAATCTGCATTCATACGAATATATCGCTTTTATCTGGAAGGATTCCGGGAGATGAAGCTGGGCAAGACTCTTTGGCTAATCATTCTAGTCAAATTGTTTATCATGTTTTTTATCCTGAGATTATTCTTCTTTCCTAATTATCTCGGGCAATTCGATAGCGATAGTGAGAAGGAGAACCACGTATCGAACGAACTCATACAACGGGCAATAAATCCTTAAAACATTAATAAATATGATTGAAAACATTGACACTTCATTGATCGATTGGTCGAGGGCTCAATTTGCCCTTACTGCCATGTATCATTGGCTCTTCGTGCCACTAACACTAGGACTTGGCGTTATCCAAGCTATTATGGAGACGATTTATTATCGGACAGGTAATGAGGCATGGAAAAAGACCGCCCAATTTTGGATGAAATTATTCGGTATCAATTTCGCTATCGGTGTCGCTACGGGATTGATCCTCGAGTTCGAGTTCGGAACCAACTGGTCTAACTATAGTTGGTTTGTCGGGGATATCTTCGGGGCACCTTTGGCTATCGAGGGAATTCTCGCCTTCTTTATGGAAGCTACCTTTATCGCTGTTATGTTTTTTGGTTGGGACAAGGTTAGCAAACGCTTTCATCTCGCCTCCACTTGGCTGACGATTATCGGCGCTACTCTTTCCGCTCTCTGGATCTTGATCGCTAACGCATGGATGCAATATCCGGTCGGTATGCATTTCAATCCGGATACGGTCCGTAACGAGATGTTCGATTTCTGGGCCGTAGCCTTATCGCCTGTCGCCATTAATAAGTTTTTCCATACGGTATTGTCCGGTTGGATCGTAGGCGCCTTGTTCGTACTAGGAATCAGCTGCTGGTATTTATTAAAGAAACGGAATACCGAATTCGCTTTGTCAAGTATCAAGGTCAGCGCTATATTCGGGTTGGTAGCCTCCATCCTTATTATCTGGACGGGTGATGGCTCCGCTTACCAAGTCGCTCAAAAGCAGCCGATGAAACTAGCCGCCATGGAAGGTCTTTATGAGGGTGGCAACGGAGTAGGACTCGTAGGTATCGGCATCTTAAATCCGGCAAAGACGAGTTATCTGGATAACCAGAACGCATTTATTTTTGACATTAAGTTCCCCAAACTCCTCTCCTTCTTAGCAGAACGTGACATGAACGCATACGTTCCGGGAATCGTAAACTTAATAGAGGGAGGTTATACGACCAATAAAGGAACGGTAGCGCTCTCCGCCAAAGAAAAAATAGAGAAAGGTAAAACCGCCATCAAAGCGTTAGCTGATTATCGCAAAGCGGTTAAAGATAAAGATACCGCAGCAGCCGCACAATACAGGGTAACCTTGGAAGAGAATTTCCCCTATTTCGGATATGGTTATATTAAGGATCCGGCAGAGTTAATCCCGCATGTAGGATTGACATTCTATTCTTTCCGTGTGATGGTGATCCTTGGTTGTTTCTTCATCTTACTATTCATTATTACGTTGATATGGGATAAAAAAGGGAAAATCGCTAATACACGTTGGTTGCAATACGTGGGCCTATGGTCTATACCTTTAGGATATATAGCGGGACAAGCCGGTTGGATCGTAGCGGAGGTAGGACGTCAACCTTGGGCTATACAGGATATCTTGCCGACCAGCGCTTCGATATCCAAGTTAAACCCATCCTCGGTACAGACCACTTTCTACCTGTTCCTTATCTTATTTACGATCCTGCTGATCGCAGAGATTGGAATCATGGTTAAGGCCATCAAGAAAGGGCCGGAAGCTGCCGCCCACTAATTTTCAATTTTCAAATATCAATTCTTAAATAGAAAGTCCTATGGATAGTACATATATATTGTTACAACATTACTGGTGGTTTCTGGTATCTCTACTCGGAGCGCTATTAGTATTCCTTCTTTTTGTACAAGGAGGCCAATCTCTACTCTTCACTATCGGCAAGACGGAGATACAGCAAAAAATGTTATTGAACTCGACCGGGCGTAAGTGGGAGTTTACTTTCACTACGTTGGTCACTTTCGGAGGTGCTTTCTTCGCCTCTTTCCCTTTATTTTATTCCACAAGCTTCGGCGGAGCCTATTGGGTATGGATGCTGATCTTGCTTTGCTTCGTGATACAAGCTGTATCTTACGAGTATCAAGCGAAAAAAGGCAACCTACTCGGGAAAAAGACGTATCAAGTATTTCTTATGATCAATGGTATAGCAGGTCCGATCTTACTCGGAACCGCTGTAGCGACCTTCTTTAACGGCGCTGAATTTATTGTTAACAAAGAACAGTTGACTGATGTAGCCATGCCCGTCATTTCCACGTGGGCCAATCCTTGGCATGGATTAGAGGCGGCTTTGGTATTTTGGAATTTGTGCCTAGGACTGGCAGTTTTCTTCTTGGCACGAGCTCTGGCCCTACTCTATTTTATCAACAATATCGATGATCCGGAGATTGTCGCTAAAAGCCGGAAACAATTGATACCGGAGACAATCTTGTTCCTCGTCTTTTTCTTGACATTCTTGATCCGTTTATTGTTGGTGGACGGTTTTGCCGTAAATCCGGATACCGGAGAAGTATTTATGCAACCGTATAAGTATTTTATGAACCTGATCGAGATGCCAATCGTGTTAGCCGTATTATTGATTGGCGTGGTTGGCGTGCTATTCGGCATAGGGAAAACGATATTCTCGAAGACTTGGAGAAAAGGCATCTGGTTCGCGGGAGCAGGGACTGTCTTGACCGTATTAGCTTTATTACTTTGCGCAGGATGGAATAATACGGCTTACTACCCATCTTTGGCGGATCTACAAAGTTCATTGACGATCCAGAATAGTTGCTCAAGCCCATTCACGTTGAAAGTAATGAGCTATGTATCTATTCTCGTCCCATTCGTATTAGCCTACATTTTCTATGCTTGGAGAGCGCTTGATCTACATAAGATCAATAGTAAGGAAATGCAAGAAGGAGGTCATACCTATTAAATAATGTGCAAATTAAATAATATGCCAATGTGCCAATATGTCAATGTCCAGTGAGAATACAAGTGATAGTATCTTAATTGACAGATTAGCATATTGGCATATTGCTACATTGGCACATTAATTTATTGCCTTTGGAAGTCCGCCTCTTTTGTCCACTTAGGCATCTCATCATTGTTGGCGATAACTAAACCGATACTAAACATTAAGTTCATATCTTCCATAGCCCCATCAAAATCCCACCAAGATTCATCATACTCATCATTCGGTTGGTGATACCGGTAAACTTTCGGTTTAGCCTCATGGCGTGCTTTATCCACGTAATCCTTACCGCCACCAACTAAAATCGTAGGTACGCCTTTTTTCACGAAATTAAAATGATCGGAACGGAAATAACCACCCGCAGGATCTTCGGTAATAACCTTCACGGTCCGTCCTTGTGCCGAGGCCATAGCGATCACCAAGGCATCCGTATCCGTCTTACCCGCAGCCCGGAGAGAAACATCATGGGTACGCTCACGCGGAGCCGTGCCGTCAAAGTTCAAGTTAATAGCCGTTTTAGATAAAGGGAACAAAGGATGCTCACAATAGTACTGAGAACCTAATAAGCCACATTCCTCGGAAGTCACCGCCACGAATACGATGGAACGACGGGGATGAACAGGCAATGATTGATATTTCTTAGCTAATAACATTAAGGTTGCCACGCCCGAAGCATTATCGCTAGCGCCATTATAGATACTGTCCCCATCTATCGGCGTGCCGATCCCAAAATGATCCCAGTGAGCGGTAAAAACCAAGTATTCGTCTTTCAGGTCCGTGCCCGGTAAAACAGCCGCCACGTTATGAGACTCGCCTACAGTCATCTTTACATTTAATATAACCTTACTTTTCGCCTTCATCGTAAAACTCTTGAAACCCGGTTTCTTCGCCGCGGCAATCGTCTCATCAAAATTCAATCCGCTAAGGGCGAACATTTTCTTGCAAGCCTCCTCCGAGAGCCATCCCTTCATGCCCAAAGCTTCCGCATTCATTGTCTCCGAGCAAAGAGCGATATTTGTCTGCACGTGAGAAGCCTGACAGACCTTCCAACCATACGAAGCGGCCGCCTCGTTATGAAGAACCAATAAACCTGCGGCACCTTGGCGTTGCGCCTCCTCGAACTTATAAGTCCAACGGCCATAATAAGTCATGTTCTTTCCACGGAACAAAGACGTATCATAAAAACCGGGATCATTCACCATAGCGATAACGATTTTCCCCTTCACGTCTACATTCGCATAATCGTTCCATCCATATTCCGGCGCATTAATGCCAAACCCACAGAACACATAGTCCGTAGTAGGGATAACTACCTGCTCAGTTCCCCGGTTCGTCCAAACGACAATATCATCCGAGAACTTCAAATCCATAGACCCTTTCGCGCATTTCACCGTGATCTTATCCTTTACCGGACGGGTAAAAGTAGATATTTCCTTCACCGGCTGGAAATAACTATCGCCATTAGCAGGTTGAAGACCTAGTTTCTTAAATTCATCAGCGATGTAATGGATTGTTTTCGTCTCATACTCGGTCAAAGGCTTACGCCCTCCGAACTCATCCGAACCTAAAGTCTTTACTCGTTCCTTGAAAAAAGCCAAATCTTCCTCATAACTCTGGGCCATAACAGATACGCCCATAGCGAGCATCAGAAGAAAAACAGAGATAAAATTCTTGTTCATAATCGTAGATTGTTAAATGACATAATTTATTAGATATAGGTATTTAGATTTCAAATTAACAATAAAAAAAGGAAACGGCGAAGCTCACGCTTGGCCGTTTCTACATTTAACCGTTTTAAACAAAAAGAAAAAGTTAGTTAAGGCTTAGAAAAAAATATCTTAAGTCTATTTACCGACTGTATATTCGCTTTCCCGAAGGACAGCAAACAAATATATGGAATCCACCTCATCCTGCATACATTACACTTTGTTTTTTTGTTATTTTTCACAGAACAGAAATGCTTTTGTATTATCTTTGCACTCAATTATTCCCATAGACAACAAATGGCTGATTTTGATATAAACATATTGGGATGCGGTTCCGCATTGCCCACGACACGCCATCTGGCGACCTCTCAAATAGTAGATTTACGAGATAAACTATACATGATCGACTGCGGGGAAGGCACGCAAGTGCAAATGCGTCGTATGCGTATAAAATTCAGTCGTTTAAATCATATCTTCATCTCCCACCTACACGGAGATCATTGCTTCGGGCTACCGGGATTGATCTCTACATTAGGTATGCTAGGACGTAACGGAGAATTGGTTATTCATGGGCCGAAAGAGATCGAGAGCTATATGCGTCCGGTACTTGATATCTTTTGCAAAGGGTTGCCTTATGAGATCCGTTTTAACTTAATCGACCCGACAACTCATTCGTTGGTTATGGAAGATCGCTCCTTAAGCGTTTATTCCATTCCGTTAAAGCACCGGATACCCTGTTGTGGCTATTTGTTCGCCGAGAAAGCCAAAGAAGCGCATATCATCCGGGAGATGACGGATTTCTATCAGGTTCCCGTCCGTATGATGCAAGAGATCAAAAGGGGCGCTGATTTCGTCACCCCGGAAGGAGAGGTAATCCCGAATGCCCGCTTAACCCGCCCTGCCGTCGCTCCCAAACGGTATGCTTATTGCTCGGATACAGCTTTTCACCCATCTATAATCCCCATCATTGAAGGGGTGGATTTATTATACCACGAGGCGACTTTCGCTGAATGTGACGCCGCACGTGCGAAAGAGACCTTCCACTCTACCGCCCGCCAAGCGGCCGAGATTGCTTATAAAGCCCAAGTGAAGCGATTGGTTATCGGTCATTACTCGGCTCGTTACGAGGATATGGCACCGTTAAAGAAAGAAGCAGACAAGATATTTCCCGGCACGATCTTAGGAGAGGAAGGTATGAGGCTTAGCGTATAATCATACATCCGTTTTACGAAATAAAGCTAATTACTTTCTAATATGCGGAAAACTTTCTACATTTGTACGAATTTAGGGACAAGTAAATGAAGCTTATACATATCATCGCTTTGGCACTTGCATTCTCCGCAAGTTATCCGGTTTATGCGCAAGCTAATAAATCGGGAGTCAAGACATTTGCTTCTAGGCAAGAAGATCCCTCTCCTATCGAAATCACGGCCTACGAGAATCGCATCAAGGTAGAGAACGCTCCTGTCGGGAGTATCTTGGAAATCTACAGTGTCGTAGGCATCAAGGTGAAAGAAATCGAAGTCAAGCAGTCCACCGCCGAATATGTCGTAGATATCGCAAAGGGATATTATATCATCCGCATTGGCGATACGGTACGCAAGGTGGCGATACGATAAATAAAAGCCCCATAGGATAAATCCCACGGGGCTTGTTTTTTGATCCGCTCTCTCTTCTCACGAGGATACCTGCGGAAGAACTTTTAATTACTTTAGTATTAATATGCCACGTGTTCACCCGTCACGGGATACTTCTTTATTGCGGCATAGTTATTTAATTATATATTACATAAAGGCGGGTCTCCCCGCCTCTATTCGTTTAGTCCATCGGTTAGTCTTATTTTACGACTACCTTAACAGCCTCTTCACCATCAACAGCTACGGCTACGATACCAGCCGGTACAGCGATTGTAGCGTTGTCAGAAGTAAGAACTGTCTCAGCGACAACCTTACCTAAGATGTTAGTGATAACTACAGACTTGCCAGCAGCACCTTGAACAGTTACTGTACCGTTACCAGCGATTACAGATACTCCTTCAACATTGTTGATGTTATCGTTAGATGTTACCATATCATCATCTTCAGTCTTAGAATATGCGTTGAATACCAATGCTCCATCACCACCAGTCTTAGCGGCACCAAATGTAGAGCTAGCATCTGTCAATACCAAGCAGCCATTGTGCATCTTCAACCATGCGGCAGCTTCATTAGGAGCGATAGCTTTTGCCAAATCACCCTTGATAGTCTGATATTGATTATCACCATCTGTTCCTGTTGCATATACGTTAGACTCGATCAAGAATGAGTTGTTCTCACCCTCTTTACCATCTACATAAGCTAAAGCAGCCTTATCCGGATTTACATAACGGAATGACCAAGTTACGTTCTTATGCTTGTCTCCAGACAATACGTTGATGAATTTCGGATAATCTTTCTTATAAACAGCCATAATAGACTCGATTCCCTCATTCTTCAATTGATCAGCAGTCATAGCTTTGTACTTACCTGTCAAAACGATCAAGGTATCACCATATTGAACGGCAGGAACGAAACCTACACGAGTATAGCTACTGTTTGAAACTGCTTTCGTATTGAACAAGTACGGGTTAAGAGCTTCCTTGCGAGCAGCAACAGCGGCAGCAGAGTCTGAGTAGTTAACCAAATACTTACCATAGATGAATGCTGGAGTCTTCACATGAACAGCATGTACACATTGATATGGATCTTCTGTAACTTGACCATCAGCAGTGATATGCTTGCCTGTCTCAGTACAAGGAATGATCTTCTCACCCTCGATCAACTCACGATAAGCGGATACCAAGTATTGAGGTTTAACCTTACCTGCGCCACGAGTTAACCATGCTGTGTCAATACGGAAAGCCAACTTACCATCAGCCTTACCCTCACTCCAGATACCAGCGTAATCAACATCCTTGTTCAACAAGGCACCATTATGCTCATCCATCAAATATTCACCACGGATAGTTTCCTTGAACATCAAGCTATCAGCTGAATTATCAACGTTCTCACCAAGAAGTTCATTATTGAATTGACGATACAACGGAGTCTCGTCCGGAGCGATAGCGAATGCGGAAGTACGAGTCTCACCCATTACCTGAGCTTTCAAAGTAGCGGAAGCATCATAATCGGAAACACCTGCTTTATGAGTGCTGATAGCACCTGTGGAAGTAGCCTCAAGGATAGCATAGTAATGGTTACCCTCAATATGGTTGTTCTCCTTGAAGTAAACAGAGTCATTCGTAGTATTAGGATAATACTTACTCAATTTATACTTAGACTCTACCGCTACGTTATGATTACGGAAAGTAGTCTCACCATTAGTAATGATATACATCGTTCTTACCGGTCTCACCAAGCCAGGGATACGACCCGTGATCTTCTTGTCCGCATTACCGGAAACCTCCTCAGAAGGATTATAGCCATAAGCATGTTCTTTGTAAGAAGACTTAAGAGTGAACGCTTTCTTACCCTCTAACACATTCATCGTAGAATCCTTAACACCGATAAATTTATCAGATGCGTACGGATGCCAGTAGTTGAAAGTATATTTGTTCGTGATCAACTCATCATTAGTCAGATGCTTATAACCCACATACTTATCAGTATAGATTTCTTTAGCGACTGGGATAAATTCCAAAGAGTCACCAAAACTAGCAGCATACATATAAGTAGCCCCCGCATTTTTATTCAATTGGAGAGTCGCATCAGCAGCCGTACCGTCATTATACTCACGGTTATACAAATCTACAGCAGAAACCTTATTCTTATCTGTTACGTTCTTCTTCAACACAACCCATTGATAAGCAGGCATATGAGCAGCATCTTGAATATCCAAAGTCACCCACTCGTATTTACTAGATGCAGATTCATTATAAAGCGGAGCAGCATAGTACTTACCTGTCTTAGCATTTCTGATTACATAAACACCATCATCAACAGTTGTCTTTGTAGTAGGCAAAACTTTGCAACCTGCGAAACCTAACTCAATCTTAGTATTTTGAGCCGCATCTACCGTCAAGATACGAACCTTGTCTTTCAGCAACTCTTGCAAAGAGATATGCTGATTTTGCATAGCTGTAGTAGCAGTAACATCTTTCCAATACGTCTCACTTGTTTTTAACAAAGATTGTTTAACCTGAATCTCCAAGCTGTCATTTGAAGGCCAATATGTAAACATAAATTTATATTGGTCTGATAAATCTGTAGCATTGATAGAATCTTTCGGAGTAGCATGATTCTTAGTACCAGTCTTATAAGTATCCTTTAAGTTGCTCCAGTTATAAGCCAAGAACTTAGCTCCACCCACAGCATTCGTATAAGCAGTATCTACGTACAAGTAAGAAGAGTCGGCTCTCAATACATGGAAATAATTAGCAGTTCCAGAAGCTTCAACCGTGAACTTCTTCTCGGTAAAGTAGTTTACCGCTCCATCTCCTAATACATCCGGAGTAAACTTCAATGTGATACCAGCTTTCTTATCTTGGGTACCAAAGATCGTATTCAATTCATCAGCACCTGAGACAACGATCGAAGCGGCCTCTACCAACTCAAATTCAGTGAAACCAGCGGCAGTAATACCAGCTGTAGTAGCTATAGTTTTAACCATTTCTACATCGCCACTAGTATTCACCTTCAAACCGATTACAGAGTCATTCGTGAAATAAGAATAGAGAACGGATTTCTCCACACCATTCTTAAATACATGAGAGAATTTCCAACCGGAAAGATCACCACCGACAACAGCAGGTACAGCAGCTAACGGAGCCGCCGCCTTACCTTTGATCGTGCTGATCTCAAGACCTAAAAACTTTCCGATCTTGTTCGTGAAATCATACTTAGGATTCTGTCCTTGATTCTCGGCATCAACCGTTACACACCACATTGTACCTCCTAAATTTGCGGAAGAGTGAGAAACCATTTTGATTTCATCTTCGTGAGTCGTGGAATTTTCGGTAATACTCAAGAAAGCAGAACCTGCCTTAAGCTGATAAAGACCGTTATTCGCTCCTTGATTCAGCTTAACAGCACCATTAGCCGTCACCGCACCCAGAAGCGCAGCACCAGCCAAAAGAGTAGAAAACTTTTTGTTCATAATTCTAAAATTAATATTAATACTAGTGTTTATTAAGATAATCAGCTCATTACGTTATCGTATCGATTGCTTTGTCATTCAAAAACGACTAGTTTAAACGAAGGTTTTAATCTTGCGTTTTATAAGGGGTAAATAGAAAGGTTTGTTGAAGGAATCGCTTGTTTCGTAAAGGATAACCTATCCTATTGATAAGAAAGAGAATAAGCTGTAAAAAAATAGCCCGGAAGGGTTGCAAGTATCGAAGAAACGCGTACCTTTGCAAATGACTAAAAGAATCGTTCGTTTAAACTAGTCGTTTCCATACTCCAGATATCATTTCAATCTATTATTCATCAACTTTTATAGTATAGCATTAATTAATGTACAGGCGTACATTAATATTATATTAAACGAGTCATCCGGAATTTACGGATTGTCATTGTGACACTTTGTAAATTAAAGCCCTTGAGAATCGAATTTTCCGGGAGATTATACATATAGTTCCGTAAAACGAGAAAAAATATTCGCAAGTAGTTATTCCATAACAAGATAACGGAATATGCCCTTTCGTTCTGGCGAAAATTATTCATCCTAATTCATATTCTTAAGGCTAAAACCTGTAATTCATCCGTATGTGAAGGCCATTTCTATCGTATGCGATGGGAATTACTACCGTATGTATCACCTAATACATACGGTTACGTCGGCTAAAACATACAGTTGCGTTGGCTAACGCATATATTTGCGTAGGCAAACACCACCTTTCTCACCGGAAAAGCGACCTTTTACCTATAAATAAGAGACAAAAAGGCCCTTTTCACCTATTTCTTCTCTCTAGTTAGACTTCACCAAAGAAGAGGTATGTCAAACAAACAGCCTTGTTTCGCGCAAACTGTCATGATTATCGCCGCTTCGCTTACCATCCATCTGCGAGGGCTATAACAGAATAATCGACATGGAAAAGCCCCGCAGGATAACTGAACCGCATCCCAAAGCCACTGAGAAGACCTTGTTGGTTCCGATATAAAAAGGCTTTCCAAGTGATTAGTTATTCACTTCAACAGCCAATGAGAGGGCCCGTTTCTTGGTTATCAGGGCCTGTACAGGCACATGTTTCCCGTATTTTCAAATAAGCTATGGCTTACATTTGACGCGGAAAGCCTCATTAACCCACCTTTAGCTTTAAGGCTGTATCCTTTATGCGTTCACTATATCTCGTCTTCACTCAAACTACACAAGATATTTCCGAAAAAAAGACGTACGTGTTTTTTTAAAGCCTAAATGAATGCCCCATATAATAAAAATCGTATCTTTATCGCCAAAGATGGAAAAGAGCCATCTATATCCTATTAATCACTAAAACCTATAAACACTATGGGAAAATTTATCAACCCCTTCACCGATTTCGGCTTCAAGCACATATTCGGCAGGGAAATGGACAAGGACA
>ERZ773173.2810-NODE-2810-length-12306-cov-6.472941_pt1 | contig 12306 bp, 12 predicted proteins | sample MGYA00580535_ERZ773173 | MGnify/ENA primary metagenome ERZ773173 (study PRJEB29015, sample SAMEA2737856) | human gut metagenome | biome: human gut; feature: human-associated habitat; material: faeces | place: China | collected 2012 ...
CCGGTGCTCTTTGGCTCTTTCCGCACAGTTCGTTGTGTGGGTCACGGTGTGGGTCAGAGCTTCTTCAAGATATGAGCAAAGGACACACCTTCGGTAACGGCAACCCACCGATTCTCGTAATTGCAAGCAAATGGTTGAAATTGCATGGCACTTATTCCGTAAGCAAGTATACCACAAGCCTGGCAGAAAATGAAGCGAGAATTTATAATCCACCCCATTCTTAGCGTTCAAAAAACGCACCGCTGTAACTAAAGAGCAGGCCCGCCCCATCTCTTCATAGACAAAAAGTCATAGCTTTCGCTACCCACGCATAAGGGCAACATTTAAAAGAGTTGTTTAGAGCAAGGCAAAAGCGCAAGCGACGCACCAGATTTGGTGCGCCGCTTGTGCTTTTATTTAGAAGAAGCAACCGATATGTGTATTTCTGAAAATTATGTCAAATATCAGCGCTCGTAGCGCGTCCAGTCGGGATCCCGGGTCAGCTTCGTCCAGACTTCGCCGCCCCGATCCTTGTAGTCATGGGAGTTGGTGGCTTCCTGCACCGCCAGATAGAACCAGTCACCGGGGTTGCAGTCGGGCCACACCTTCATGCCCTCCAGCAGATCCTCTTCATCTTCCGGCGTCCGGTTCAAAACACGGTTGATCATGGTCATGGCCTGTGCCCGGGTGATATAGGTATCAGGGCGGAAGGTGCCGTCCGCAAAGCCCTGAATCCAACCCAGCTCCGCGGCACGCTCAATATACTTCTCCGCCCAGTGGCCGCTGATGTCGGAGAACGTCCGGCGACCGCTGCTGACGCCGGTATCGAACCGGGCGCAGATGGCGGCAAACTGGGCGCGGGTGATAGGCGCCTTGGGATCAAAGGTGGTGGCGCTGCGGCCCTGTACAATGCCCAGACCCGTCATGGTGGAAATCGCCGTGTTGGCCCAGTAGTCATTGGTCACGTCCGTGTAGGTGTTGCTGGTCAACAAATTGTCGTCCCGAACCTCGTCCGTCAGCAGGCGGAAGAAGATGGTGGTGGTCTCCGCACGGGAAATCAGGCCGTAGGGGTGGACATTGCCGTCGCTGTAGCCCTGAACGTAGGCAAAGTGATCCTCATCGTTCAGCATGCCGGGAGTTTCGGAGGAAGACCAACGGGCGTACAGGGTCACCACAGTTTTGTTGACCTTCACATCATCGGTCACCTTGTCGGTGAGACGGGTATCGTAATACCAGCCCTCGAAACGGTAGCCGCTGCGGGTGGGGGTAGGCAGATCCTCGTAGTCCTTGACCCAGCTGCGGGACTTGGTCTCGGAGGAAATGACCTTGCCGCCGTTGGTGACATATTTCAGGGTGTAATCGTCGTCCTTGTCGTTATCGGAATCGCTGCCGGTGTACTTCCAGTTTGCGGTCACTTCCACCGCCTTGGCAGGCATCTTAAAGGTGGTGTCCGCCTTCGCGGCGTTGGCAAATGTCACGCCAGAGCTGGTCGTCCAGCCGATGAAGGTGTAGTTGCTGCGGCTGCCGGCATGAATCGTCACGGTTTTGTCCGCTTCATAGAAACCCGCGCCGGAATTCGTGGCGGTGCTGTTCTTAACCGTCACCTGATAGGTGTCGGGCGCGTTCACATGCTCCACTTCGATTTCTGCGGGGTTGTTATTTGCGGCGGCTTTCCAGCTGCTGCCGTCCCAGTAAATGACCCAGCGCAGCGTCTCGGGCATACCGTCCTTCACGGTGTGCTTACCATGTTCGCTGCTGAACAGGTTCACAAAGCTGCTGGTGGGCGCCTCCACCTCATAGCCGATATGGCCCCAGTCAACTTTTCCACCCAGTTTCCAGTTCTCCGGCAGGCCCAGCTTGACGGCATACGTTTCAGAACCGTGGTTGTTCTTCTCCGTCACGCAGGTAACCCGAACGCCCTTTTCAAGTCCGTCCAGCGCCTTCTTCACATCGTCCTCAGTAGGCACCGGCGTGCACTTGGTCATAATCAGGGCAGGCTCACCCTTCAAGTACCAGTTCCAGCCGCCCTCGCCCTTCTTCCACTCCATGGTGAACGTATCGCGGTTGCTCCGGTTCCCGCTGTCATAGGTATGGGCCGCTCCATCGGGCTTGTACTGATCCGCATAAGCCTGCTGATTCGTGATGGTCACGGTTGCGGTTTTGTCCGTGCGCACAACCGTATAGGGTCTCGTCGTAACGGTGGCCTTGTCGTAGCCGTTGAGGGCAATCGCCTGCCGGTTATGGCTGTCCACGGTTTCGCAATCCACATACAGTTCAGCGTTTTCAACGGCAGTTTCCAGCATGTCCGCATCGGGAGCCTTTTCGCAGGTAACAGGAATCACAATAGGAGCCCGATCGTTCTCAGCCAGTACGCTCCACTTGCTGGTGTGGTTATAATACCACACGATTTCCCGGGTCATCTCCGTACCGGCAACAATCTCATGTTCGCCATCTGCCGGATGCTTCTCCTGAATGTCCTTATTGGCCTGCTCCATATACTTGGTGTAGTACACCGTCATGGTGCAGGTGTACGGATAGGCAGTCTTGGTATTTTCGTCCTCATTGTCTACAACATCGCCCAGTGTGTAGCCACCGTCCACAAGGCCCAGACTGTTGAAGCCATAGATGTGCTTGGTAACCTTATTGCATTTCAGAATGACTGCAAACTCTTTAGAGCCGCCCTCGCCTACATAGGGGTTACCATCAGGATCTAAATATTCATCCTTATAGATCGTATCTACGTCAGGCTTTGCAGGGATTCCCTCATGCTCCACCTTGAAAGTGACATAGGGAGCGGGGCCGGTGGCTTTCCACTTACCACCAGCGGCGTTGTAGGTGAGGGCGATGGTCTGGCTGGATGCCGCGCCAGTCTTCAAATTATGGGAAACCCCGGTATCAGTGCTATACTGCTTGACGTATTCATCGGCCTTGATGGTCACGTTAACAGTGTACTTGCCGTCAGAATTTTTGGCGGGCGCGGTGATACTGCCAATGTCGCCTGCCGTCAGATCATACGTTCTTGTGGGATGCGCGCCGGTTTCGTTGGCGCACTCTACCTTTACAGCATCTTTAACGGCATTGCCGAGATCCGTAATGATCTGATCGCCATTGGGTGTATTGGGCACGTCGGGTTTGGGGGTAGGCGCAGTATGGGTAATATCGATGACAACAGGGAGAGCCTCGGAGTCATACGACCACTTTTTGTTTCCTCTGCTGTAGAAAGTAAACGTTTTCTCTGCGTCCTGATTCTCAGCCAGATAATGTGTACCATATCTGCTGGACAATACAGAATTATAGGCGTCAAGATACGCCCGCGTATTAAAGGTCATTACGCACATCCAGGGAAATTCATCAACCGGGAACAGGTCGTTTGCCCCATCATTATCGATAATATCACCGAAAGAGTATCCTTCTGTCACAGAACTGTCATCAAAATCAGCCGATGCATCATGAGCCGAACTGTCAATGCACTTAAGCGAGATTTCGTCTGTGAAATTTGAGACAACAGGTTTTCCGGTGGGTTTCACCTGTTCTCCGACAGTAACAGTAAAGGTAGCATCCTCTTTCCACCAGACTGTGCCATTTACAGTTTTTGGCAACGCATAGTTATAGTAATAGTGTAGCGTTACCGTAACCGTACCCTCTTGCAACGCTTTATAGTCGAATTGCAGGCAAGGATAATAACGGCCATTATACAGTTTTTTCCCCAAAGTGAAGGAGCAATTTCCGATAATTCCTTCCTCACTCACGGTAACATTCGCCGTTGCCGGAACCGCATAGTTTGTCGGTGTATAAATTGCATAATTATTCCCCGCCATAGGGAGTCTTTGATAAGTTCCCGGTTCATTGGTTACCAGAGAGTAGTTCTGTACAGGAACACTAATAGTTGAATTCTTCACTCCGCCTTGTTCATTTTGCTGCGGCGTACGTCTTTGAATATAGGTATCCCCGAGTCGAGCTAATTCAGGAACATCTGCATCAAGATCGGTCGAACTTGCCGCTATCGCGCTGACGGGCAGAAGCCCAAATACCAGCACAAGTGCCATCAGAGATGACAAAATCCTTCGTTTCATAAGATTCCTCCTCTAAAATGATTATATAAAAGCGGTTCCGAACACAGAGCCGCTGAGCTTTTATCGGAGAGCAGGTTTCTTTTCGCCACAGGGCGACAGCTGTTTTAGGGTCGAGCCAGACAGGGCAGGACAAGCGCTGGGGTCTATAGTACAGGTTGTGCCCACATAGCTGTTGCGGGTAGAATCGCCCTGTGATATAATAAAAGCCGCAGTAAACTGCGACTTTTGACGGTGGTGACAAACCTGTACTTCCCTCACCATTTTTTACAGTTCATGCGCCCATCTGAGAAATGTTTTGTGGGTAACGCTTAATCTCCGTGCGGCCTCCCGTGCGGAGATTTCCTTTTTCAGCCACGCCTGATGCACGGCAGGGAACTCCTTCGGCTGCGCCAGCGGCGGACGCCCAAAACGCACGCCCTGCGCTTTCGCCACGGCGATGCCCTCCGCCTGTCGCTGCCGGATGAACTCCCGCTCCGTCTGAGCCACATAACTGAGCAATTGCAAAACGATGTCGGCGATCAGCGTCCCGGTGAGATCCCGGTTCTTCCGGGTATCCAGCAGGGGCATATCCAGCACCACGATGGCTGCGCGCTTCTCCTTGGTGATGATCCGCCATTGCTCCAGAATCTCATTGTAATTTCGGCCCAGGCGGTCAATGCTCTTGACCACAAGGGTATCACCCTCTTTCAACCTGCGAGTTAACCGTTGGTAATTCGCACGCTCAAAATCCTTGCCTGACTGCTTGTCTATGAAAATTTGCCTCAAATTCAGTCCAAACTCTTCCAGCGCAATGATCTGCCGTTGTTCGTTCTGTTCTTTCGTGGAAACTCTCGCATAACCATATTCCATCAAAATCAGCCTCCTTCAAATGTTTTCAGCAAACATATTGTAAGGCTGCCACCAACCGCAGGCACCTCCCTCCGAGAACCTGTTGGCGGTGATGTTAACTCTGGTGGGGCGGTGGTTCAAGTCTTTTCTGCTGCTGCCAGTCCTTTTGCCTGTACTAATTCCAAGGTGATTGTCACACTGCGCCCGCATGGGCTCATGGCACCTTGACACCCCTTCCAATTTGTCCTATAGTGATGATAGGCGAAAGCCAAATCTCGCGGCTTTCCGGTGAGGTCCACACCCCGGTGTGACCTCAGGCGTTCATGGACCCCGTAGGGCATTATGACCACCCTGTACGCAGGAAGTTCCATGAAGGTCGACAGTTTTTGACGCTGTACCAGCAGCGCGGGTGTGTACCTTTCCGTCGAAAGCGGAAAGGACACAAAATGAACGACTATGTCGTTATTATCTATAACGGTGAGCAAGTATCAGTGCCAAAGGAGGTCGCAGACTTCCTTGAGCAGGATCGGAAACGGCAGCAGGCGCAGGACAAACAGGACGCAAGGCACCTGAGTAAAAGTGAGTTTGAAACGGTGCCGTCCGGTTCGGATTGCGTCAAGCGTCCCGTGGAGGATGCGGCGCTCAGGAACCTCCGGCTTGAAAATCTGCGGAAGGCCATTGCGGAACTGGATGTGCAAGGTCAAAACCTGCTCTCCCTCCGATACAGCGATGCGCTGACGATGGATGAGATCGGTCAGATCTACGGCATCTCCAAAATGGCGGTATCAAAGCGACTGAAAAAGCTGCACGAAAAGCTGGGAAGCTCTGTCTCATGACAGGGCTTCCCAGCTTTTTTGAAAAATTTTCTGTTCTCTGGTTTACAAACGCGCTCTAAGTGTCCTTATAGGTGAGAGACAAATTTTCCGACTGAGTTGGCCGCAGTCATGATCGTCTCACCTGAACACAAGGAGCGTGTATGACCATGAATCCATTTGAACAAAGCACACAGCAGCTTCTGCGCTTCCTGACCTCCCACGCTGAGTGGGAGGTCATTGACTACATCCGGCAGGAAATAGAGCATGACGCACCGGAGAGTGTCCCGACCGCAGATGAACTGCTCACTTTCTTCCGATCCCCGGATGCGCCGACCGAGCTGGACACCTACCAACAAATGCTGGCGACCGATAAGCTGCTGGAGTACGCGGAGATCAGTCTGCGCACCCTCTGCGACCTGATCCGCTATCAGCAGCTCAAGGAATTGGGCGTTGTCCATTCCGCAAAGGAGTTCATTCAACTCTTCCATCCCGACGAACAGGAGGACACACCATGAATCAATTTCCCAGTAAAAACTATTTTACACTGCCAAACGAAATTTTTTCGCTGGGGCTGGGCGCAGGTGAGATCGCGGTCTACGCCTACCTCCGCTGTCTTGAGAACCCCAGTACCTACCAGTGCTGGCCCAGCTACGCCACGATCGGAAAAGCTATTGGCCGTACAAAAAATACGGTCATGCAGTATGTCGACGCGCTCTCGGAGAAAGGACTCATCTCCACAGAGCCAACCTCTGTCCTGACAAAATCCAGGATCAAAAAGAACGGCAATCTGTGCTATACCATCAGGCCGATCCATGAGGCCGTTGAAATTTTTCACACGCGTCAACTGTCTGCGGTTGAACGAACAACAGAGCGGCGGCAAATTCATCGCAAGCTGTCCGCGGTGAATTTGTTGCCCGGTGCGTGAAGAAAGGAAGGACAGAATGAAGCATTCCACCTACACAAGCTATGATGAACTTCCGCTGATGCTCTCCGTGACAGAAGTTGCCGCAGTGCTTGGGATCTCCCGTGCCGGTGCCTATGAGCTGGTGCATGGCAACGAATTCCCCGCGCTCAAAATCGGCAGCCGGATCGTTGTTCCAAAGGATAAGTTTCTCGCATGGATCGACGCAAACAGCGGTTCAAAAAACGCACCGCTGTAAACCTGCTAAAAAGTCAAGCCCCAATTGAAAGAAAATTTGCGGGTGGAAAAAGAGCATAGCAAAGCAGAGGCGGCAAAACGGATTGTTTGGCCGCCTCAAACAAAGCATTGGAGATCTCAGCTCGTTCTACTGCGGCAAGCTGCGGTAGAGCTCTGTGACCTTACCATAATAGACTCGGAGGAACTTATTCAGACCTGCCACCATGGCGAGTTTACCGCTTTTCCCCTCGCTGCGTTTTTTCTCAATGAATGTAAAGATCGGATCGTTTGCCGGTTTGTGCATCACATAGCTCTGCATGACTTCGTACCCGGTCTTACGCAGATAGCGATTTCCCCGCTTGGAGATATGCCGGTTATTCGCACAGAATTTGCCGGACTGGTACGGCGGCGCATCAATGCCGGCGTATGCGATGAGCGCCCGCTTGCTGTGAAAGCGGCGGACATCTCCGATCTCCGCGATCAGGCGCGGAGCCAGCGTGTCCCCGATGCAGGGCATTTCGCGCACGAGAGAATATTCCGGCAGGGTCTTGGCGAGAGCTTGCATCTGTGTTAAAATAGCGTCACGGGACGCCTCCACTGTGTGGAGGACTCGTATCGCTTCCGTAATGACGATCTGCGTAGATGGTGCGTCGGGAAGCACAGGGATACCGTTTTGAGCTGTGGCAAAGATGAGCGCTGCCATACGTTCGTGATTGCGGTATCCCTTTTTTTCCGCCCATTTGCAATAATCCTTCCGAAAGCGCGTTTCTCCCATTTCGAGGATGTGAGCGGTGTGATGATACCGCAGGACAAAGTCCGAAAGCTTGTGCCGTCCGGCATGGTCGCTCATGAGCTCCTGCATACCGGGCAAAACCTGGTCACAGAGGGCGTTAAAATCGACCTTCGCTTTGATCAGGAGGGAGGTCATTTGGTAGTATTGCCGCGCCAGGAGCTGAAGCTCCCGATATGTATTTTCTGGCAGTCTGGTCGGTTGAAGCTCCTGCCAATAGGCCAGGCCGTACAAAGCGATCTGCATGGCGTCGATTTGATCGGTCTTCACCCTGCGGATGCTTTGTGAGCAAAACCGCTTCATCCGCAGCGAGTTGACAACGGAGACGAATATTCCGTTCTCCAACAATGCGGCCACCACCGGGCAATGGTAGCTGCCGGTGCTTTCCAGAACGACACGAACCTCTTCGCCGCTGCCGCGCAGCAGCGAAACCAGCTCCGACATCCCTTCCCTCGTGTGCTGAACTTCAAACGGAGTGTACACGATTTCTCCTCCCGGCTTCATTCCGCACACGGTACTTTTTCCTTTGGATACATCGATCCCGATACTGAGCATGGGCATTCCTTCTTTCCTGATAAAATATTGCAATGTTTCCGCACCGGCTTATTACGATTCAAATTGGTTCGTGACGCGCACGCGGCATAGCCGGAGCAACCTGCTCAATCGAATCTTTATAACAAGAGGGCGGAGGACTGTTTACAGCTCGAGCGCTTGGCTCACCAAAGAAACCGTCCATCCATTGCAGGCGGTTGTGGCGTCTATTCGGAAGATTTTTTGTGTAATTGGCGTCTGACGTCCGTGAAAGGCCGATGAATACAGGCTTTTCGACGGCGTCTTAGCGAGAAAGAAGGCATTTTATGAGTGATAACAAGGATCGCTTGACCTACCGGCCAGAGCCGGAGACCAAGCAAAAAATAGAGCGGTGGTATCAGGAAGATAACTGCCGCAGCAAAAATGAGTTCATCGAAAAGGCGGTGAACTGCTACGCGGATATGCTGGCCGCAGGCGAAAGCACCACGCTGCCCCGTGCGGTGCAGTCTGCCATCGACGCGCGGCTGAAGCTCTTCGAGGATCGCATCGCGTCGCTGCTCTACAAGCAGGCGGTGGAGATGGACATGGCAATGTCCATCCTCCTGCAAAGCCTCAATGTGAGCGAGGAAGTGCTGCGGCAGGAGCGGGCCAAGAGCATCGCCGCCGTCAAGCGCACCAACGGTCAGTTGCGGTTGGAACAGAAACTCCGTGAGCTGGAGAGCGAAGCATGGCAAGACTGATCGTCAAGAGTCCGTACATCAAGTGCGGCGGTGGGAAAAGTGCCGGTGGGTATCTCAAGTACATCGCGACGCGGGAGCGGGTGGAGATCATCCCGGATGACCGTCCGCCCACCAACAAGCAGACGCAGCTCATCGAAAAACTGGCGAAGGATTTTCCTGACGCAAAAGAGCTGATGGAGTACGAGGACTACCTCTCGCGCCCAACAAAGGCAACCGCGTCCGCACTCATCACACTGACGTTGGAGGAAAACTGGGACAAGGTGCAGAGCATGGAGGGCTACGCCAAGTACATCGCTCTGCGTCCCAGGGCGGAACGGCTGGGCTCCCATGGCCTCTTCGGTGACAAAGATGGCGTGGAGCTGGACAGGGCCATGGCGGAGCTAGAGAACTACACGGGAAATGTGTGGACACACATCATCTCCCTGAAGCGGGAGGACGCGGAGCGGTTGGGGTATGACCATGCGGACGCATGACGCACATTGCTGCGTACCCACCGCAATGACATCGCCGCGGCAATGAAGATCCCGCCGGAGGATTTCCGCTGGTACGCGGCGTTCCATGACGAGGGAAACCATCCCCACGTCCACATGATGGCATGGTCGGCAAAGCCAAATCAGGCGTACCTGTCCAAAGACGGGATACGGCAGATCAAGTCCACGCTGACCAATCAGATCTTCCGACAGGAGCTGCTGCACGTCTATGAGCAGAAAAGCAAGTCCCGCGATGAACTGGTGGCGGAAGCGCGGAAAGCCATGCTGGAATTGGCAAAGGCCATGCAGGAGATGACCTGCATCCACCCGGAGGCGGAACAGATGATCTGGAATCTGTCGCGGCAGCTCGGTCAGGTCGGCGGCAAAAAACCTACGGCTATCTGCCCAAACCAATGAAGAAGCTGGTGGACGAGATCGTCGACCAAATGGCGCGGCTGCCTACCGTGGATGCGTGCTACCAGACATGGTGGGAGCTGCAATGTCAGGTGGAGGATTACTACTCGGAGGGGAAGAAACGTCTGCGCCCACCGCTGTCTCAGCAGAAGGAATTCCGCCAGATCAAGAACGCTGTCATTCGTGAGGCAGAGCATATCCGTATGAACAGGTTATCCTTTGAGGACGAGGAAATGCAGGATGACGGCGAGCGGATCAGCACCTATGACATGAGCTATGCGTGTCAGGATCTGCAGAGCGTGGCGAACGATGAGAGTTACCCTCTGGAGGAACGGGACGAGGCGGCGGAGCAGTTGGAGCAGCTTGCGGATGCAGGCGATGCTCATGCCCAGTACATCATCGGCACGGCGTACCGTGACGGCGGACTGCTGATACCCGACACGGTCAAAGCGCAAAAGCTGTTGGAACGCGCGGCCGAGCAGGATTTGGACGTAGCACAGTACGCCCTCGGCAAGCTGTATCTCTCCGATGATGCTGACGTTCACGATCCCGCCAAGGGCATCTATTGGCTAAAACGCTCGGCGGACAACGGCAACGATTTCGCCGCCTACCGGTTGGGAAAGGAATATCTCAGTGACAAAAATGTGCCAAAGGACGCTTCGACTGCGGCGGAATACCTGCGGCAGGCCGCGAACAATGGAAACGCCTACGCACAGTATCTGTTGGGCAAGCTGACCCTCATGGGCGAGGGCGTTCCCAAAGACATGGACGCCGCCGCCTACGAATGGTTCGCGGCGGCGCGGGATAACGGCCATGCCTACGCGGAATTTTTCATGAAACGCATGGAGCGCGGCGAACAGGAGCCGCCCTCTGTCCTGTTGTCCGCCACCCGGCTGCTCTACCACATGGGCAATATCTTCCGGGACAACGCCCCGGCTCCCGCTGCCAACGGTGTCCAAATCGACCGCAAGCGGCTGGCGCGGCTGCGGCAAAAGCGCGTCGCCCTCGGTCACAAGCCGGATGACCATGAGTTGGAACAGCAACAGGGCTACTCGATGCAGATGCACATGTGAACAGGTTTGGAAACGTATTTTTTGCGCCGCAATAGTCAAAGAAACATTTGCAAAAACAGTAGCTTTGTGCGCCGAGTTGTGGTATGTGTTGTGGTTACCAAAAGGAGGTGCCGCAATGTATGACTACATGAAAGCCCTGCAAAAGCGTTTCGACCGTCAGCCGCATCCAGACTTGGACGCTCAGGTCGAATACGCACAAGAGGAACTGCGGCGGGACATGGACGCCGCAGGGCGGAAGAAGCTGCTGCGACTGCTGGATGCGCAAAACACATTGCTGGTTGAAGCCAAGCTGATGAGCTTCACGGCGGGCTTCAAACTGGCGTGAGGCATGACGAAAGAGCTGGAGGCAGACGGGCTCTACTCCTTCGAACGGGAGGAAGAAGAACACATCTGCCATCCGGCGGAACAGGAGGACTGAATGGCAAAAAAACGTGCAAACGGCGAAGGCAACATTCGCAAACGCGCAGACGGGCGTTGGGAGGGGCGCTACACAGCAGGCTACCACCCCGAAACAGGAAAGCGGATCATCAAAAATGTGCTGGGTAAGACACAGGCGGAATGCAAGGCGAAGCTAAAGAAAGCCATTGAGGAAAGCAAAGCATTGGACATCAGCCGCGCAAATGAATATACGGTTGCCACATGGCTGCGGACGTGGTTTGAATTATATGCCAAACCGCACATTCGCCCATCCACCATGAACTACTACCACCGAAACATCGAACAGCATGTTGCCCCGGCTATCGGAGACATTCCTCTGAACAAGCTTACTACCCGTGACCTGCAAAAACTCTACAATGACCTACAAAGCAACGGCAGGTTGCGGAAAGTTCAGAAAAAGAAAAAACCCGGACTGAGCAATTCCACTGTGCGCGGCATCCACATGATGCTGCACAACGCCCTTGACCGGGCGGTGAAAGAAAAACTCATCCTCAGCAATCCCACGGAGAACTGCATCATCCCTAAAATTGAAAAACAAGAGATGAAGATCCTTCATCCAGACCACATCAGCGCATACCTTGACGCCGCTGAGCAGCGCGGCGCGCTCCCCATGTTTTATCTGGAACTGGTCAGTGGATTGCGAAAAGGTGAACTGGTGGCGCTCCAATGGAGCGACCTTGACGAAGCCAACTGCACCATCTCCGTCAGTAAGCAGGCCAGCTGGGACACAGAGGGAAACCTCATTCTGAGCCAACCCAAAACCGGGAATTCCATCCGAGAGGTGTCCATTCCGCAGGATGCCGTGGAGCTATTGAAGCAGGAGCACGCCAAGCACCCGGACAATCCGTGGATGTTCCCGTCCAGCAGAACAGGAGAAATGTACCACCCAGACTCGGTGGTAAACCTTCATAAGAAAATCCTCAAGGACGCGGGACTGGAGCATATCCGCTTTCATGATCTCCGACATACCTTCGCAACGCTGGCACTGCAAAATGGCGTGGACGTCAAAACCGTCAG